>Ga0209210_1003719_pt1 | contig 10161 bp, 13 predicted proteins | sample RifGroA1_FD_183991 | JGI IMG/M metagenome (GOLD analysis project Ga0209210, IMG submission 183991) | Contaminated groundwater microbial communities from Rifle, Colorado, USA - Rifle Groundwater A1 (SPAdes) (version 2) | ecosystem: Environmental > Aquatic > Deep subsurface > Groundwater >...
GCCCAGAAAAAGATTACAATACTTAAAACCCATTGAGGTGTTTAATTCCTACCTAAGGGGTTGCACTAGTAACTAGAATACGCGGATGAATTGTTCGATCAGAAAAGATTTAGTGCCTTCATTCATAAATACCAGGAAGTTACAGATTTAGCCTCGCTCTATTTTCCCAAATCAAAAAGAACTGGTTTTGAGCAGTTCCTAAAAACCCTAATAGAAAACGAGAATAATCAAAACCCGTCACGTTTAAGCCAGATTATTTCTCTTCCTTACTATCTGGCAGATCTTTTTAAAAATATATCCAAGAGTTTCTATAGACCAGATAATAATTTCTCATCTTTACTTCAGGAAATTTATGGGTTTTATGGCAAAAATGCTTGTGTGGTAAATTTCAACTATGACCTGATTTTCGAAAAAACCATAAGAGAAATCGATGTAACCAAAAACACCGATGAATACATTAGGTCGGGAATTAAGGTTATAAAAATTCATGGTGCATGCAACTGGATTTACCCTGGATTGGTTGCTGAAGAACGATTTGGTCATGCCCAAAAATACTTCTCGCAATACGCTAAAGATTGGATTAACTATTTTAGTAACAATAATGATATCCGGGTTGAGGATAGTCCAAACTGGTCCTATACAAAAAACAATAACGCAGAATCTCATTTTGTCTATATGCCGGCTTTAGCGTTACCCGTTAATAAGAATACGCACGTGTGCCCAGAATCTCATATACAGGTCTTGAAATCTGTACTACCAATCATTAATAAGATCCTGATTATTGGTTGGCGGGCTCAAGACCCACGATTAATTGAATTGCTGGCTGAGGGTTTGCCCACAGTAAATAAAATTCCGACATGTATTATTACAAAAGATGAGGACAAAGATAATACGCTAGAAAAAAGGGTAAGAAAAGTTTACGAATCTGTACCACAAATAAATATTGTGAATATCAACTCACATGGCTTCACTGAAGCACTTTCTGAGGGAGTAATTGAAAATTTCTTGGCTGGGAACTAGCTCCTTCCTTCCCATAGATTCAAGATTAATTGATGTTTCCCCCAAAAGTGTTATATTTCAACTAATGAAAATTATAATCTTTAATCCCAAGTCAAGCTTTACCTCTGAGCAGCAAAGAGAGCTGTCCCGCTTTGGCGAGGTGGTTTATACAAAAACCAGTGATGAGCTGCCAATCGGAAAGTTACTAGAAATGGCTAAAGGGGCGGAAATCGTGGGAGTTGACCCAGACCCCCTAGGAGGTTTTGAGAAAGCAAAAGAGAAGTTAACTAAAATAATGGAATCTTTACCAAATCTTAAAGGGGTTTGTCTTTCGACTACTTCATTTGGTTGGGTCGACTTAGACTTTGCTAAAAAAAGGAAAATTTCTGTAAGCAATGTTCCCGGGTATTCGAGGGAATCTGTCGCCGAACATGCAATTGCCTTTTTGCTTGGCGCAGCGAAGAAAATCTATGTATCTGATAGAAGAACACAAAAAGGGAATTATCGCCTTGAACGGGGTTTTGAATTGAAAGGAAAAATGTTGGGAGTTATTGGATTCGGAAGTATTGGAAGTAGAGTCGCCGAGCTTGGACTGGGAATTGGTATGAAAGTTATCGCATATAACCGCCACACAAGGGAAATGGAGGGAGTGAAAATGGTTTCCCTAGACCAGCTTCTGGCGGGATCCGACGCAATTTCTCTAAATACTACACATGAGGCTGCAAACAAAAATCTTATCGGTAAGGCAGAAATTGCAAAAATGAAAAAGGGGGTAATTATTGTTAATACCGTGGATAGGGAACTTATTGATGAAAAGGCTATGGCTCAGGCTTTGAAGTCGGGAAAGGTAGATTCATATACTTATGAGGGAGAGGATTTGATTCACACTCCTCTTGCTAAGTTGGAGAACGCAATCGCGTTCAAGGGTTTTGCTTGGTTCACAAAAGAAGCCCTAGATAATTTATATAGAATTTGGATTAGTAATTTAGTAGCCTTAGCAAAAGGAAATCCCCAGAACAGAATTATTTGAATAGACCCTATTTCCTTCGCTGTAACCGCTTAAATGCTAATAATTACTTGAAGTAATTCAAGTCATCAGTCAGCTTGGCAAGTGCTTTTTCAACTGCTTCTCTATAGTTTTGAGACTCGTACCAATCAGCTACTTCTACCCCCTTCATGATTCTCATAACGTGAAGGGTGTCTTCAAAATTCTCGTCGAATAGTTGTTTGTTCTGGTAGCCTTCTTTTAGCCAATTGGTCGGGATGTAATGCCCGTACCAATAATCCCAATTAGCGAAATCATATATTGGTGAATCGCTCCGTACTCCACCCCAATCCAAAACAGCCACAATTTTTCCCTTCTTTACCATAAAATGCTTGTGTCCGTAGTCTGAATGGTTTAGGCGGGGATTTAGGTGAGAATATCTTTCCCTGAATCTGTCTACAATGTCCAGAGCTTTGTCAACAAGCCGTCGATCAAACTTTTGAGCATCAGCGACCTCATATATTCTCTCTTTTCTTTTCAACAGATCGTCTATAACTTCATCGGCGGTGTTGTGTTCTGCCTTTCCCTCTCCAATGATCCATCCAAAACCTAGAGTTTCAATAGAGTGAATTTTGGATAGAATTTCTCCAGCTTGTAAGATATACGATTTCCTTGTTGCTTCGGGAAGCGATTCAAAATTTATACCCCCCCTCTCGAGCGATTTTCCTTCCGCCTTTTCCATTAAACAAAAGGATAGTTCTTGATCTCCAACAGTTAGGTATTTAATAAGTAGAATTTCCGGAACAGGAACGCCCAGCTTTTTAACTTGCTCCGTCGCCCACTTTTCTTGAAGAAAGCTTGGTCGTGAGCTTCTTGAAATACGAAGAACAACGTGCTTTTTGTTTTCTAAGGTAATGTTGTATACCTCGCTCACTTCACCTGCAATAATTCGTTTTTTCGATACCAGATCACCAACCCCTTCTTTGACAACCTTTCTGATTACATCATCGGGGGTATTAAGCTTTCCATGCATTGAAGCCAAATATTTTTTGTAACCCGACTTTACATTTTTATCCATCAAGTAAGTTTACCAAATTAGATACAATGATTTCCTGCGCAGGGTTTGTTATAATTAGCCCATGATTAAGGCAGTTATCTTTGATTTAAATGGCATTTTCTTAGAGAGCGAATTTTTCAGCAAACGCTTTGAGGAAAAATATAAAGTTCCTGGAGAAAAATTTATGACCGCGTTGAAGGCTGTTATGGATATCGTCCGCAAACCAAACGCCCCGGCCGCATTCACTCTTTGGAAGCCCCACTTTGATAATTGGGGATTATATCTATCTGAAGAGGAATTTTTTGACTTCTGGTTTTCAGGAGAGAAACTTGTCCCGAGCCTTGTGAATTATGTTGACGAGCTTAAGAGTAGGAATTTAAAAGTCTTTATTTTGTCTAATAATTTCAGAGAGAGAACAGAATATTACAGAAGCTCATTTCCAAATTTTTTCAGTAAGTTTGACGAGGTTTATTTTTCCTGGGAAACAGGTTTTGTAAAACCAGACAAAGAAGCATATTTAAACCTGCTTAAAGAGAATTCATTGTCACCCCAGGAATCTATTTATTTTGATGATAGTGATAAGAATATTGAAGCCGCTATAAACTTGGGAATAATCTCACAACAGTATGAGGGCCTGGAAGAAACCAGAAAAACTATTGAAAGTCTTCTAAAAGCGCCCTCGAAAGAATAGCGAAGTGAGTTCTAAGTCCCGTTTTCTGCACGGCTTCTGATAAAATAAAGCGTATGTTTAGCATTTTAGAAATTGCAAGGAAGCTCAAGGAGGATAATAAATTTTGGGTTGTATTTGCGGGCGATTCAATTACGAGTTGTGAGTGGGTACACCCAAATTGGAGAGAAATGGTTGAGTATGTTCTGAAAGAAGAGACAACAAAGAAGTTGGGTGGAGATTGGAAAACATCCGAGTGGGGAATTAGAGGATTTAATTTTGCCTATGATGGTGCTACCTCAGCCGATATTTTGGATAAAATAGGTGACCTCTTGTTAGTTAAGCCCGATTTAGTAATTAGTGTAATGGGGGGGGAATGATAGATTGCTTAATATTTCGATTAATAAGCACGTTAAGAACATACGGAAGATAATAAAAAAACTCACGGATTCAGGGTCGAAAGTTGTCTGGTGCACCTCTACTCCTTCTAAAGAAGGTTGGGAGAAGAATGCTAAGTATCTACCGTACGCAGAAGCTTGCATGAAGATATCGCCAAGTAAGAACACCCAACTTATAGATATGTTTAATATTTACAAAAAATTACCCCTTGAAAGGTTTTTTACTTTCAGATCCGAAAACAACCCTCTAGCGGGGGTAAAAGAGGGCGAAGTAGATCCAGAACACCCAAATCAGTTAGGTAACGCATATATAGCTAAAGTTATATTAAAAGAGGTTTTTTCATTGGATTTTGACCCGGAAAAATATATCAACGATACACTAAAGGGAGAAAAATATCCTGGGTATTAAATACGATATAATCCTTCAGAAATAAACTATGAACCCATTTCCGACTCGGGGTTTGTTATAATTTCATCAAATGAACAGGGTTGTTTTGATTTCCGGAGGGAGCGATGGATTAGGCAAGGCAATTGCTCAATATCTAGCGAAAGAGTATCAAGTAGTCATTTTATCTCCCTCTGAGAAGAAACTAAAAAGGGTCGCTTCGGAGCTTAATGTTGATTATGTCGTCGCTGACGTTCGAGACTACCAAAACCTGACCAAAGTAGTGGATACGGTTATCAAAAAGTATCGTAGCATAGATTGTCTTATCAATAACGCTGGGCTGTGGATTGAAGGAGAGTTAGACAATAATAATCCTGAAGATATTAGAAAGGTAATTGAGGTTAATACCCTGGGTTCAATTCTTCTTACCAAAGCTGTCATCCCTCAAATGAAGAAACAAAAACAAGGACTTATAATAAATGTAAATTCTCAGGGCGGATTTTATGCTAAACCCGAAAGAACTGTTTATACAGCCTCAAAATGGGGCATAACTGGATTTACTAAATCCCTTCAGGGGGAGCTTGCCAAATACGGAATTTCTGTCACTGGCATCTATCCCGGAAAGATGAATACGAAGTTGTTCGAAAAGATGGGAATAAAAAAGGACATGCAAGATGCCCTCAACCCGATAGAGGTTGCGAGGGTTGTTAAGTTTTTACTTGAAACAGACTACAAAGTAAATTTCCCCGAGATTGGGATCAAAGATTTAGATAATTAAGTACCCATTTCCTACGCCGATTTATTTCTTGACATTATGTGTACAGAGTGTATACTCTGTATATATGAGTACAGTAGTAATAAACATCAAAACCGACCCAGAAGTGAAAGTAAAAGCCCAGAAGGTTGCCTCTGAGCTTGGCTTTAGCTTAAGCGCTTTAATTAACGGGTATCTTAACCAGTTGATAAAGACTAAAACCATTCATTTTAGCACCACCGAAGAAGTACCCAGCGAGTACATGGTTCAGGCTCTTAGAGAATCCGAAGAGGACAGAAGAACAGGAAGGTATAAGTCCTTTAAGAATATTGATCAGGCACTTGATTGGTTGAACTCTCGTAGTCGAAAATTTAGCAATGGTAATTAGGTTTAGTAAAGAGTTCGTTAAGTCGTATGATAAAGCCCCAATAAAAGTTAGAAAAGCTTTTAATACCAGATTAGTCATTTTTCAACAAGATAAATTTCACCCAATACTAAATAATCACTCTCTTACGGGTAGTTATAGCGAATATAGGAGCATTAATGTCACTGGTGATTGGAGAGCGGTATTTCGGGAATTCCAAGAAGGGCAGATTGTTTACTTCGATATTCTCGGCACACACAGCAAGCTTTACAAATAATTAAGACCACATTACCTACACGGGTTTCACCCTCACCCTTTTCACTCATTTTATTTGATGTTGTAAAATAATAAAATGTCAAAAACTGCCCGGGGGGTTGCCCACGTTATTGTTTTGGTTGGTGTCTTGGCTGCTTTCGCCGTTGCTGGGCTCATTTTAGTCTCGGGAAGTAAGACTGGAGCTTTGCAACCAGTCGCCAAAAGCGTTTCTCAATTTCTTTCTTTACCTACTCCAACTCCATATCCATTCCAGGAGCTCACTATTCCGTATCTTAGAAGTCGCACATACGAAAGTAGCCTCGGGCCTTTAGAAAGGGTATCCGAGAACACTGACTTTACGTCTCATGTAACAAGTTATACCTCTGACGGCCTTAAAGTTTATGGTCTTTTAACAATACCGGAAGGAGAAACCCCGGAGGCGGGTTGGCCTGCAATTGTATTTGTCCACGGCTATATTCCCCCAGAAGAATACAGAACTAAAGAAAATTATCTCACCTATGTAAACTTTCTTGCCAGAAACGGGTATGTAGTTTTTAAGATAGACCTTCGCGGGCACGATGAATCCGAAGGAGAACCGCAAGGGGCTTACTATTCCCAGGATTACGTAGTTGATACCCTTAATGCCCGTGTTGCCCTGGCTTCTTCCGAATTTGTAAATCCCGAAAAGATTGGGTTCTGGGGTCATAGTATGGCCGGCAATATTGTTTTCCGAAGCTTTGTTATTACTTCCGATGTTCCGGCTTCAGTTATCTGGGCGGGGGCGGGATACACCTATTCTGACCTGCAAACCTATATGATCCAGGACACAAGCTATAAACCTCCGCCACCGAACTCTGAAAGGGCTAGAAAAAGGAAGGCTCTAAGAGAGGCCCATGGAGAGTTTAGCGAGGATAGCAGCTTTTGGAAGCAGGTTGTACCTACTAACTACCTGGAGGGTGTAAGTGGGGCTATTCAGATTAATCACGCAGTTGACGACGATGTGGTAAGTATTGAGTATTCAAGAAACCTAATGAAAATACTGGACGAAACAGAGATAGTCCACGAACTCAAAGAATATCCAAGCGGCGGGCACAATATTAATGGGACTTCTTTTACTCCGGCAATGCAAAATACGGTTGAATTTTTTGATAAATACCTTAAGTAGGTTACAATTATAGGCTGTGGGAAGAATTATTATACTCCTCTTAATTCTGGCCTCCTTGGTTGGGGGAGGAGCTTATGTTTATTTAAATAAGCCCGACCCTGCCCTTGAGACCAAATTCATCCAAAACATTAGGCAAAATATTAAGGCTCCGGAGGAGGAATCTTCCGTTCAACTTATTGAACCGGGGGAGTCTGCCCTTTTAGAAAATTCTTACCATGTTTACCAAACCTTTAATAACTGCGGCCCCGCAACTCTTTCTATGATTCTTAATTGGTATGGAGTTAAGGCTTCTCAGTCTGAACTGGGCGACCAGATGAGACCATACCAGGTTGCCTCGGGTGACAACGATGACAAAACCATCTTTACGTATGAATTTGTGCAGTGGGCCGAAAAATACGGACTGAAAGCCGTAGGTAGAAGAAACGGAGACATTGAACTACTTAAGCGCTTTACCGCAAACAGTATTCCGGTTGTTGTTAAAACCTGGCTTCATCCGGGAGAAGACATTGGGCACTTTCGAATCGTCAGGGGATTTGACGAAAGCTCTGGGGTAATTATCCAGGACGACTCATATGAGGGTCCCAATAAAAGGATTTCCTACTATGATTTTCTTGGCATGTGGCAGCCTTTTAACTACGACTATATGATTGTTTATACTGCCGAGTCTGAAGAAAAAGTCATGGCAATCTTGGCAGAAGAATGGGATGAGCAAACATCTTGGCAAAACACCCTTGAAAGGGCTCAAAAAGAAAGCGAGCTTGACCCTGAAAATATCTATCCGATTTTTAATGTCTCGGTTGCCACCTATCAGCTGGGAGACTACCAAGCTTCTGTTGAGGCTTTCGAGAGGGTAGAGTCAAGGCTACCGCGGCGCATGCTCTGGTACCAAATTGAACCCATTCGTGCTTACCAAAAGTTGGGAAATTACGACAGGGTATTTGAAATAACTCAAAGGATTCTGGACGGAGGCAACAGGTCCTTCTCCGAGCTTTATATGATTAGAGGCGAAATATATCTGGAAAAGTCAGAAAAAGACAAAGCCAGGCAGGAGTTTGAGAAATCAGTTTTATACAACAAAAACCTTGAAAGCGCTCAAGAAGCACTTAAGCTGGTGCAATAGCCGCAAGGCTGGTGTAAAATACCCCAAATGACCGAACTTGACAGGCAAAGGGAAGCAATGATGATTGGGTTTATAACCGAGGGACTTCGGAACATCGGAAGAAGATCCAGAAATCCCGGTCCTATCGACAAAATACTTCTTAAGGGTGATGCAAAGGTTTTTTCGAAGCTGGCCAGAATGTACGACTTGTCAGAAGCGCACATAACCCGGGCAATACAGGAGGGTGCTCAAATAAAAGAACCCAAAGAGGATTTACTCCCGTAAAAAGAGTAGAATACTCCAACTAAATGGAAAGGCAACCCCTTTGCCACTATTGCCAAATAGATAACCTTGAGGAGTGTGAATTTAATAGGCGCGCAGAAGAAATCGCAACAAGTGTGCGTGAAGGCCCCCTTCTTGAGGCTGCATACAATAAGCATTTGGATATTTACGAAGAGAGGAAAAAAGCACGAGATAGGGAATGTCCGTTCGTTAACGATATAGACCCGGACTACCAAGGAAAATCCCATCTCTAGCCTCAGGAATAAACGTCAAATGAATGAGCGTTTAAGGTCTGAAGTAATTTCCGAAAAATTTTTCGCGGGCGTTATGGGCGGGGACTATCCTGTGGAAATCGAAGTTTCAGCAAAGGCAGCCGACTACTATCGCAAAATGGTGTCCGTATGGGCTTAAGGATTATGCAGGACTGGTTGAAACAGAGCACAGGCAGGTCGCGGTAGTCTTTGGGGAAAAAGACGGTCGCAAAGGTCAATTTATACGCTGCTTAATAGTATATTTATCCCGGCCTCGGATATAATCCAGATTTCTGTTAAAATGCGGTCTGGATGGAAAGGCGGAGGGAAACATTCTTAAGAAGGTTCGAAAAAGTGGTCTCCTTGGGTTATGAACTAACTACCATAAACCCCGAAAACCTTGATATTCTTAACCAAAGACCCAAAAACCCCGCGGTAATTTACTTCAATCATGCAGCCCAGGATGACGCTTTGGTGACTGTGTCATTTTTGCATAACCATGCTCCCGAAAGACTTAAAAAAGTCGTAATGCCGGTTTCGCAGCACCACCTGCAATTTAAGAACTTTGCGTCGTATTCTTTACTTGTAAGACTAGGAAAGGGGTCTGCCGGCTTTTTGATGCCTGATGTAGTCCAGTCGTATAGACGAAGGGGAGAAAATTTAGGAAACGATGCCCGCGAAAAAGCATTGGCTTTGGACCTTAGGCTTGCACACATTCTTAAAGAGTCGCTTGCAGACGGTTATCTTATAATCATCTCGCCGGAAGGCCATAGAAGCGACACGGGAAGCCTATATCCCGGCGAGGGGGGCGTGGGTGTAATTGCCAGGCTTATGCAATCTCTTGGGAAAAAAGGTGAAATAGAAAACGGATACTTTATTCCGCTTGGACTTATTTTCCAGGCCGGCCGACAATTGGGTCGCTATTATAACCCGATTGTAAAACCCTCGCTCACAATTTCGGTGGGGAGCCCCATTGACTACGAAACAGTATTAAAACAAAGCGGTAAGAAGCACGAAGTTAAAGGAGCTGTTGCCGCCAGCCATTTTTTGATGGAGCGGCTTGCCGGGTTGTTGCCAGAACATATGCGGGGAGTCTATTCAAGTCGGTTTATTGAAGATACTTACCGTGGAAGGTACGAACAACGCCTGGGAAAAAACGAAACGGTTTATATCTTCGACAATAAAGAAGGCAGGGTATTAGACTCCTAAGAAGTAGTTGGTTTAAAGTGGCGGGCGTGGGTGAAAGGATGCGGTATTAACTGGAATCTTTGCTATAATTTTGTTTCGAAAATGAGAATCTTGTGGAAATATTTCTTCTTGGGTGTTTTTATAACAGGAATTCCTTTTAGCATATGGGCGTTATCTTCTAATAAAAACCCCCAAACTCTCGGGGTCGAAAAGGAAGCTACGCCCACCATCACCGAAACGCCTACGCCAACCCCAAGTCCTACACCCACCGTCACTCCTTCTCCAAAGCCGACTATTACGCCCACTCCTTCT
>Ga0209210_1003725_pt1 | contig 10152 bp, 9 predicted proteins | sample RifGroA1_FD_183991 | JGI IMG/M metagenome (GOLD analysis project Ga0209210, IMG submission 183991) | Contaminated groundwater microbial communities from Rifle, Colorado, USA - Rifle Groundwater A1 (SPAdes) (version 2) | ecosystem: Environmental > Aquatic > Deep subsurface > Groundwater >...
AGCCAACTGCAGAGAACCAGCCAACTGCAGAGAAAAACGAATCCACTCTATACGAGCCATTCGGCCGCAATGAGTCTGGCATTGATGTTGAAACAAATATTGACGATCCGCTCAAATTTTCCGTAAATTATTTAAAATCATTTATTTTTGTTGTCCTTGGTCCTTTTCCATGGCAGATGAGCCAGCCTAAACATTTTTTTGCCTTGCCAGAGGTGATTGCTTGGTGGTTTTTCTTATTTTTTATAGTCAAAGGAATAATAGAATCGTTTAAAACAAAATATAAAGTTATTTTACCCGTAGTTATTTTTAGCGGTTTTATTTTTGCCGTCTTAGCCCTTTTTATAACTAATTTTGGAGTTATCACCAGAATTAGAATTCCGGCCTTTATTTCGCTTTTATGTTTATTTCCCTTTGGCTTTGAAAAATTAAATAACATTAAAATTCCTTTTATAGAAAATTATTTTTCAAAAATATGAAATGCTTAGTTACCGGCGGAGCTGGTTTTATTGCTAGCCATATAGCGGATAAATTAATAGAAAAAGGGAATAAAGTAGCAATAATAGACGACCTTTCCAGCGGGAAAAAAGCCAATATCAATCCATCTGCTAAGTTTTATCGACTTGATATAAGAAGCCCAAAAGTCAAAGGAGTTTTTGGCAAGGAAAGGCCTTCAATAGTTTTTCATTTTGCAGCCCATATTGAAGCCAGAGAATCAGTGAAAAATCCGATTGCCGACGCAGATGTTAATATATTAGGAAGTTTGAACATATTTGAGAACTGCCGCAAATTTCGCCTCAAAAAAATAGTTTTTGCTTCAAGCGGCGGCGAAATATATGGAAATGCAAAGACCATTCCTACGCCGGAAGACTATCCGCCCAGCCCCATTTCACCTTATGGCATTGCCAAATTGGCAGTTGAGAAATACTTAGAATCTTACTGTAAAATGTATAGTATGAATTTTACGGCCATGCGTTATGGCAATGTTTATGGTCCAAGGCAGAATCCCTGCGGAGAAGCTGGCGTGATAGCAATTTTTGCAAATAAAATGTTGAAAGGAGAACAACCCTTAATTCACGGAGACGGCCGGCAGACAAAAGATTATATTTTTATAGACGACGCTGTGTCAGCAACTTTGTTGGCCCTTAAAAAAGATATTAACGGCCCTATAAACATTGCTACCGCAAAAGAGACGTCAGTTCTAGAGATATTTGACGGGTTAAAGAAATTAATTAATTCTAACGTTGAAAAAAAATTTGTTGCCTTTCCAGCGTGCGGTTTTAAAAGAGGATGCTTGTCAATTGAGAAGGCAAAAAAGCTCATTAATTGGCAGCCTGGATGTGACTTTAACAGCGGATTAGCCAAGACAGTAGATTGGTTTAAAAAATATGGAAAATAATACTTTAAATAAATTTAAAATTGGAATAGTGGGGCTGGGAATGGTCGGGGGCGCTTTAAAAAGATATTTTACAAAACAGGATTTCGAAATTTATTTTTATGACAAGGGTAAAAACGAAGGATCTATCGCCCAAGTTAATAACGCCGACATTATTTTTATCTGCGTCCCAACGCCCTTTAACCAAACTTCGGGTTTTGACCTTTCGTATATAGAAGACGCTTGCAGTAATATTTTTGGCAGCAAAATTATTGTCATAAAATCAACTGTTTTGCCGGGCCACACGGAATCTTTGCAAAAAAGATTCAGCCAGCATAAGTTTTTGTTCAATCCCGAATTTTTGACAGAAGCGACCGCAGACAAAGATATGAATTTTCCCAATAGGCAAGTTGTGGGGTACACGCAAAATAGCAAAGAGCTGGCAGAAGATATTATGAAAATTTTGCCGAGAGCTCCTTTTGAAAAAATAATGCCGTCTAGAGAAGCAGAAATGATTAAATATTTTAGCAATACTTGGTTTGCGACTAAAGTGATTTTTGCCAATCAGATATATGATTTATGCCAGAGATTAGGCATCGATTACCAGATAGTGAAAGAGGCCGCCGCCGCTGATAAAATGATAGGTCCGGCGCACTTGGAAATCTTTCATAAGGGATACAGAGGATATGGAGGCAGCTGCCTTCCCAAAGACATCAAAGCTTTAATCAGATTTGCCGACGAAAACGGCATTGATTTGGAACTCCATAAAATAGTGGAGAAGTTAAACAAAGACCTGCTGAATGATAAAAATAATTAAAGAAAAGATAAACAGCATTTATGAGTTTGTTTTCAAGGAGAAAATGAGCCAAAATGCCTTTTCTTTTTTAAAGAATATTCGTTATGCTCTTTTTGGATACGGATTAGCCGCTGTATTTGTTTTTGGCTTTGAGGTTCTGTCTGGCAGGATATTGGGTCCGGAAGAATACGGAAAATATGTCTTAGTATCGTCTATCGGCTCCTTTTTGTTTTTTTTGATGACTTTGGGAATCAACACCGCGGTTATTAAATATGTGGCTGAAAATGAAGAAAACTCAAAGCATATAATATCAACGTCTTATGTATTGGTATTAATAGCTATATTGTCTTTAAGTTTGATTTTTTTTGCTTTTTCAAGCCAAATTTCTAACCTTTTTTCTGTTTCTGAATATATTTTTAATCTAGCTGTTGTCTTCGCAGGATTTCTGTCTTTATACACAATCAGCGTAGATGTTTTAAGAAGTTTGCACCAGATAAAAAAATTATCTTTATTCAGGATGTTATATGGAGCTGTTTTATTTATTCTGTTAATAGCCCTTTTTTTGCAAAAGCAGGTACTATTTGAAACAATAGTCTTTTCTATAATAATTTCTTATTTTTTAATATTTATTTTGACAACAATAAATCTAAGGCAATACATTTCTTTAAAAATTAACAAGTCATGGGTGCAAAGATTATTAAAATATGGTTTATATACGATGATAGGAGAGATGTTTTTTATACTTTTGCCGATTTTAGGAAAAATATTTGTGAACAAGCATTTAGGATTAAAAGATGTTGGAATATATAATGCTTACTATTTTTCTTCAATTAATATAGCTTTATTCTTGTATACTGTCTTTATAGTCGTGTTCTTTCCAATGATATCAAGAAAGGAGGATAAAAGCTCCATATTAGCCAAAATAGAAAAAATTACCCCTTATTTATTTATTTTAGGAATTCCATTTTTAATACTTACCCAAGCTGTAATTATTAAAATATACGGGGCTTTTTACGCGGCGAATTTTATTTTAATGCTGTTATTTGCGATTGCCGGAATTTTAATATTTCTTTACGGACTATATATTTGGTTTTTTTATTCAATGGAAATATCTAAAGCTAGGTTTGCAACCCTAACAACCATCGCGATGTTTACGGCTAATATTTTTTTCGGCAGCTATTTTGTCAAAAATTTTTTTGAACTAGGCGCCGTATTTTCTATTATAATCACTTTCTTGATAGGATTGATTATTTTGCTTGCTTATAAAACAACAATATTAAACAGAAATGAAAGGTAAAAAAATAAAAGTTTGTTGCGTTGTCAGTTCTGGCATGACAATAAAGTATATGCTAAAAGACCAATTGAAATCCCTGAAAGAAGCGGGCTATGACGTTTATGTTGTTTGCTCTGCTAAAGAGTGGTCAGAAGATATTAAAAAGATGGGGTTTTCTGTAAAGAATATAACATTTAAAAGGAAAATTAGCCCATTGGCTGATTTGGCCGCCCTGTTTAAATTATTTTTCTATTTTAAAAAAGAGAAGTTTGATATTGTCCACGTCCATACATTAAAGCCGGAAGTTTACGGCCAGATAGCGGCAAAAGCCGCCAAAGTGCCGATTATTTTAAATACCCTGCACGGTTTTGATTTTGCAGACGATGATGAGGGCCTAAAAAGAAAGCTCTTTTTGTTTTTAGAAAGAGTTGGCGCAAAATGTTCTACAAAAGTATTTTCTATAAGCAAAAAAATAATAGAAGTAGCAATCAAAGAAAAAATAGCTCCGCAAGAAAAATTCATTTATTTAGGAAGAGATATTGATGTTGACAGGTTCAATCCAGAAAGGTTTGACAAAGATTTTATCGAAAAAAAGAAAAAAGAGTTGAAAATAGGTCTTGATAAAAAAGTAATTGGAATAATAGCCAGGCTGGTTGAAGAAAAAGGATATATAGATTTATTTAAAGCGATGCAGATTGTTTTAAAGGATTTCGCTGATTTATTGCTTTTAGCCATTGGGCCGGAAGAGCCGGAAAAGAAAGACGGCATTACATCTGACGTTGCCAAGAAATACAATTTAGAAAATAATGTGATATTTTTGGGGGCGAGAGATGATGTCCAAGAACTTTATCCTTTAATGGATATTTTTATTTTGCCGACCCATAGAGAGGGATTGGGAGCTTCAATACTTGAGGCTGGAGCAATGGGTTTGCCAGTTATAGCGACAAACACAGGAGGCTGCCCGGAAGCAGTTGACGATGGGAAAACAGGAATTCTTGTTCCAGTTAAAGCCCCCCAAGAACTAGCAAAAGCTATTATCTATATTTTGGGCAACAAAAAAAAAGCAGAATTAATGGGCTTAGCTGCAAGAGAAAAAATATTAAAGGAGTTTGATAAAAATATAGTTTGCAAGAGATTAGTTGGCGAGTATGATAAAATGACAAAGAATAAATTAAGCTTAGAAGAAGAATGGTTGAATAAATATACTTTGGCCGCAAAGAGCGGCAAAAAAGAGCACGAAGTGATTTTTCAATCAGAAACTGGCACAAAAACAAATCATTTATATCTTTTAGATTATTTTAAGGAGCCTGGCAATAATAGAAAGCTCCTTGACGTCGGCTGCGCTTTTGGAACTATGTCTAAAAATTTTCATGAAAGAGGGTTTTTAACTTATGGAGTTGATTACGTTCCAGAAGTAGTTGAGATTGCTAAAAAAAACAAGGGCATAAACTTTCAAGTGGCCGATATTTACGATTTGCCATTTGAGGATAATTTTTTTGACGTGGTTGTTTGCGAAGAGGTTCTCCAAGTTATTGAAGACCCAAAAAGAGCAATAAATGAATTGAAGAGGGTTTTAAAAAAAAATGGCACATTGCTGTTAACTACTCACAACTCTCTGTCTTTAAGCGGATTTCTGCGCAAAGAAAAAATAATAACTTATAATCCATATAGTTTGAAAAAAATGATGAAGAAGGAAGGATTTCATGATTTGAGAATAAAAGGCATATATATTATGCCCAGAATTTTATATGCTTTAAATAAATTAATTATTAGATTGAAGATAAATTATTTATTTAATTTACTATTTTTCATATTTGTGTTTTTTTCGCATATTTTTTATATTGAAGCAAAAAAACAATGATTATAGCGGGCCACCAGCCAGAATACCTTCCATATATTGGGTTAATATGCAAAGCTATTAAAGCTGATGTTTTCGTTCTGGTTGACCACGTCCAGTACGGCAAGAAGCAATTTCAAAACAGAAACAGGATCAGAACCTCTGATGGCAAAGACGGATGGATTTGGCTGACAGTGCCAGTGATTACCCGTAATAAACTTTTGCAAAAGATTTGCGACGTTAAAATAGATAATAAGCTTAATTGGGCAAAAAAGCATTTAAAGTCAATACAATATGCATATAATGGTTCGCCATTTTTTAAAGAATATATTCCCTTTTTTCAGGAGATATATTCTAAAAAATGGGATAAGCTGGAAGATTTAGACCAAGCTATATTGAGAGCGATATTCAAGATGCTGGATGTTGATGTTAAGATTATTAAAAGTTCTGATTATAATATTGCAGGAGAAAAGACAGAAATGTTGATTGATATGTGCAAAAAGACAGGAGCTTTGGGGTATTTGTCCGGGCAGGGAGGAAAGATTTATGTTGAGGAAGATAAATTTAAAAAAGCCGGCTTGTCCCATCAGTATTGCGAGTTTTCTCATCCTGTATATAATCAAAGATTTAAGCCGTTTGTAGAGAATATGTCTGTAATAGATTTAATTTTCAACCATGGTTCAAAAGCCAGAGATATAATAATAAATTCAGCGCCATGATATCTAGAATAATAAAAAAAATAATGGATTTGGTTATAGCTGTTTTAGCTTTGATTTTGATGTCGCCGCTTTTTATGGCAATGGGCATTTTAATTAAGCTTACTTCTGTAGGTCCGGTGTTTTTTAAACAAGACAGGGTCGGCTTGAACGGCAAGGTTTTTAAAATATATAAGTTCAGGACAATGGTTGTCAACGCAGAAAAAATGGGTTTGGGCCTTGGAGTAAAAAAAGACGATGAGAGAATCACTAAAATAGGAAAGGTCATGAGAGAGTGGACTTTAGACGAATTGCCCCAGCTGATAAATATCTTAAAAGGAGATATGAGTTTGGTCGGGCCAAGGCCGCTTCCAGTTTCTTTGGTCAAGCTGATGGATAACGAGCAGAAGAAAAGACAAGATGTTCTGCCAGGATTAGTAAGTTTGGTTGATATCAAAGGCAGGGCTTTAGTAGAATGGGAGGGAAGATTTAAATTAGACAAATGGTATATTGATAACTGGTCTTTATTCTTAGATCTTAAAATTTTAATTTTGGGCTTTTTTGCCGTGCTTTCAAAAAAAGGAGTTTATGGAGAAGGCGGAATTAACAAGCCCTTATCTAAGAAATTGGTGGTTACCATTCACCAGCCGGAATATTTGCCGTATATAGGTTTTTTCCAAAGATTGGCAGAAGCGGATTTTTTTGTCGCATTAGACGATGCGGCTTATCAGAAAAACGGCTTTATCAACAGAAATAAAATTAAAACAGCCGACGGCTGGCAGTGGCTTACAGTGCCTGTTAAAAACAGGTCGTCTAATCTTAGAATAAACGAGGTTTTAATAGACAGCCAGAAAGATTGGCAAAGCCAGCATCTAAAAGCGTTGGAGACCAATTATTCGAAAGCCCCATTCTTTAGACAATATTTTCCATTTTTTCAGGAAACTTTCTCTAAAAAATGGGACAAGATAATCGACTTAGACATATATTTGATAGAGAATATCTGCAGGCTTTTAGGCATTGAAATTTCTATTAAGAAATCGTCAGGCTTAAGAGTGCAAGGAAAAGCAACCGATAGGCTGATAAATATGTGCAAAGAATTTGGCATAGAAGCTTACTTGTCGGGACCCGGCAGCAGAGAGCACAGAATAGAGGCGGAAAAATTTGAAGAAAAAGGAATCGAGGTAAGGATTAAAGAATTCATCAGCCCCGAATATAAACAGCTATTTTTAAATAAAGAGTTCGTATCCAATATGTCGATTATTGACTTATTATTTAATGAGGGGGAAAATAGTATCAATATAATAAAATCGCAAAAATAATGAAAATTTTAGTAATAGCTCCGCATCCGGACGACGAAGTATTAGGGTGCGGAGGCACGATAAAAAAATACAGCCAACTTGGCGACGATATATATCTTTGCGTGGTTACTAAAGCATATGCTCCTGATTGGAGCAGGAGCTTTATTAAAAACAGGGAAAAAGAAATAAAATGCGCGGTAAAATCTTTGGGGATTAAGGAGACTATTTTTTTAGATTTTCCAACTGTTAAATTAGACGCCATTTCCCAAAAGAAACTTAATGATTCAATATCAAAATGTATTCAGAGATTTAATCCGGAAATTGTCTTTTCTCCTTTCTACGGAGACATTAATAAAGACCATAAATTAGTTTCCGAGGCTACAATGGTGGCAGTCAGGCCCAAGCCAGATTCTACTATTAAAAGAGTTTTATTTTACGAGGTTCTTTTAAGCGCAGAAGGCGCTTTTGTCCCCAACATTTACGAGGACATTGCCGATTTTTTAGATGATAAAATAAAAGCAATGGAATGTTATAAAAGCGAGTTAAGAGATTATCCTCATCCGCGTTCATCAGAGGGGATAAAAATAACGGCGCAAAAAAGAGGAATGGAATCCGGCGTCAAAGCGGCCGAGGCATTTATGCTTTTGCGAGAAGTGGTAAAATAACAATAGTCTATGGAAAAAAGATTTAAAAATTGGGCAAAACCAATAATTAAAGAGGGAAAGCTGACCAAATGGGGCTGGATGGTTCAGGGTGTCAAAAATTTTAAATTAGGCAAAGGAGCTGATATTGGCGCTTTTGTTTATATAAATTCTAAAGCAGGAGTGTTAATTGAAGACGGCGTACAAATAGGAGGAGGAGTAAAAATATATTCTGTATCAACAATTGATAATAAAAAAGGGAAAGTAGTTTTAAAAAAGAATTGCAAGATTGGGGCTCAAAGCGTAATAATGCCAGGAGTGACAATCGGAGAAAACTCTGTTGTAGGGGCGTTCAGTTTTGTGAATAAAGATGTGCCGGCCAATGTTATAGCTTATGGGATACCAATAAAAATAATCAAAAATAAATGAAAATTCAGCTGTCAAAGCCGGACATAACAAAAGAGGATAAAAAAGCGGTCGCAGATGTTTTGGAGACATCTTTTTTGAGTTTGGGCCAGAAATATAAAGAGTTTGAAAAAATAATGGCTGAATATGCCAATGTAAAATACGCGGTTGCCGTAAACAGCGGGACAAGCGGCTTGCATTTAATTATAAGGGCTTTGGGCATTGTCAAAGGAGATGAGGTGATAACAACTCCTTTTTCTTTTATCTCTTCTTCAAATTGTATTTTGTTTGAGCAGGCCAGGCCGATTTTTGTTGATATTGATGAAAAAACATTTAATATTGATGTTAAAAAAATAGAAGAAAAAATTACCAAAAAAACCAGAGCAATTTTGGCGGTTGATATTTTTTCACAACCTGCCGATTGGGACGAATTAAAAAAAATAGCAAAAAAACATAAGCTTTATTTAATTGAAGATTCCGCAGAAGCATTAGGTTCAGAATATAAAGGTAAAAAGTGCGGAAGTTTCGGCGATGCCGCTGTTTTTGCTTTTTATCCTAATAAGCAGATTACCACTGGAGAAGGCGGAGTGATTTTAACAAATAATAAAAAGATTGCCGCCTTGTGCGGCAGCATGGCTAACCAAGGCAGAAAAGTTTTGAATGGAAAATGGTTAGAGCACGCAAGATTGGGGTATAATTACAGATTAGACGAGATGAGCTGCGCTTTAGGCATAGCCCAAATGAAAAGAATAAAAGAGATTTTGAAGAAAAGGACAAAGGCGGCTCAATTGTATGATAAAAAATTAAAAGACATTAAAGAGCTTGAGATTCCATATATTAAACCTAAAAATAAGTTAAGCTGGTTTGTTTATGTGGTAAAATTAAATAAAGAGTTAGCCGGCAAAAAAAGAGATAAAATTATTGATGAAATGACAAAAAGGGGAATACAGTGCGGCAATTATTTTCAAGCGATACACCTTCAGCCGTTTTATAAAAAAGAGTTTGGCTATAAACGAGGCGATTTTCCCGTTGCGGAAAATATCGCCAGTCGAACATTAGCTTTGCCGTTTTTTAATAATCTGAAAAAGGAAGAGGTCGATTTTGTGGCTGAAAATTTAAAAAAAGCAATTAAAAAATCAGAATGATTAATTTATTTAAAAAAAACGCTCTGACTAGAACTATTTTTTTTATGGCAGCTGATATATTTTTTGTGGCCGTATCTGTGTGGTCAGCTTTTCTTTTAAGATTTGACGCCCATATTCCCCCGCAATATAATCTTTTTATATATAGAATGGTAATTTTAGCTGTAATTTTTATAATCCCTATATTTTATTTTAATAAACTTTATTCTTTTTCCTGGGCATATGTTTCGGCCAGCGAGCTGATTTCTCTTTTTTTTGCCACGACCATCGCTTTTATTTTTTTATCCATAACTATTTATATCTCTAACTATTTCCCGCGTTTTTACAGTTTCCCGAGGTCCACTTTGTTCATAAGTTATTTTTTGATTTTTATTTTATGCGGAGGGATTCGTTTCAGCAAGAGAATTTATTCGCATATTGCAAGCAGGGTTTTTTCAAAAATGAAAGAAAAAACCTTGATTGTCGGCGCCGGCGATGCCGGCGAGCAGATTTTAAGAGGCATTATGTCTTCAAAAAATAACCCTTATAATCCTGTCGGCTTCGTAGACGACAGTCCTGTAAAAAAAGGAATAGTAATCCATGGATTTAAGGTTTTGGGCAAGATTTCAGATATTCCCAAGGTTGTAAAAGCGCATCAAATAAAACAATTAATCGTCGCTCTTCCGACAGCGGGAAGTAAAATAATAAAGAAAG
>Ga0209210_1003726_pt1 | contig 10152 bp, 20 predicted proteins | sample RifGroA1_FD_183991 | JGI IMG/M metagenome (GOLD analysis project Ga0209210, IMG submission 183991) | Contaminated groundwater microbial communities from Rifle, Colorado, USA - Rifle Groundwater A1 (SPAdes) (version 2) | ecosystem: Environmental > Aquatic > Deep subsurface > Groundwater >...
TCTCTTTTTTGCATCCGGGGCATCCCCAAGTGTCAGCACGCCACATCTGATAAGGATGAAGGCCCGTCATCGTGACGACGATGGTCCCGTTCTTGACGGAACGGAATTCGCATTGACAATCCACACAAATAGGGTTCGGCATCTCAGTCTCCTTTCGACAACGATCCCTTCTAATCCTTTTTAAACCTCATGTCAAGCGGAATCTTGCCGCAACCGCATCAATATTTGAACGTGTCGGTTGTGCCCAGCGATCGCCGCCCTCGCATCGTCATAGCTATCCATCACGATCTCCTCCCGCCCGTTGATCCTGATCCGCTTGTACCTCACCGCCGTCTCGTAGGCGCGCCCCGAATCCAGCGCCTCGCGGGTGACCACGCTGAACTCCGCCGTGTCGTGGGACATCAGGAGCTTGCCGTGGTCCCGCAGGATCTTGCCGATGGCGAACATGGTTTTCATGGTTAGGCCTCCTTCACTCTTCCTCTTCCTCGAAATCTAAACTTTTAAAGTCATATTTGGCCGACAATACTTCGCCGTCGTTAAATTCCAGCCGATGCCCGATGTGGCCGTAGAAGAAGTCCCGCTGTTTTCTCAGGTCCTCCTCTGTGCTATAAATCCGATGCTTGCCGCTTAGAGATTCTTGGCCGATCCATAGGACAACTCCGCAATCATGGCAGGCTATATCATAGGTCCTGGACATTATCTTCTCCTTTACTCAATGCTTAAATCAACTTCTGCATTGCTCGCCGCCTCATCCCTGGCCTGTTCGTTGGCTTCCTCCATCGCCGCCTGGACTCGCTTGTTGTAATCATCATCGCTCTCGCCCTCGTTTCGGGCCATCTCACTCTCATCGAGGTACTTCGCCATATCGTCATGAAGCTCCAAGGACTCCACCTCGCCAGCCGCGCTCTCCAATTCGTCGGCCTTGGCCTCGCATTCCTGCGCCCTGTTTTCCAGGAGTTGCCCCGTGTCCCCTTGCTGCAAGCCTTCAGGCATATTGTCGAATTTATCCTGGCATTCCTGGCCCAGTTCTCGAAGCTGCTCTGCCGCGTCGTTCAACGCGCTGGCGAGATCATCGGCCTCGCCGCCGTTGCGAAAATCGTCCAGAGCCGTACTGACGGAATCCTCTATGTCGTACAGGGTGCCATAAAACTCGGATCGCGTCAGGTCGCTCGGCTTGGGTGCGCATTCGGCTTTCAGGCACCGGACATAGCGCCCGCCAAAATTGAACTTCCACCATCGGTAGCCGTCGCCGGCTTTGATGTTGATTCCGCATTTCCCGCACCGGCCTTGATCCTTTTGGGCCTTTTTCACTGCTGTCACTCTCGGCATAAATCCTCCCTTATTCCGTCTCCACCGTTTTCATCGCGGTCTGGAGTAGGTGATCGTTGGTATCTTTATTGTTATTGAGAATTTGACTAATCTCCCCGAGCGCCTGTGAACTCAGAGCACGTTTTACATGAAGATATGGTAAAATCCCGGTAAGGAATCCGTGGACTTGACGCTGCCGATTTAACCTCCAATAATCCATAATATTTTTACGTTTATAATGATGTTGTGATATCGTCCCGGCTCTTAATTGCTCGCGAACCCATGGACATAATTCCGTTCATTCCCCCTTTGCCTTGGCGATGACGGCACGTAAACGCAGCAATACTGGATGACCTCCTGGCGGAGGATTATCGGTGCATATTACCTCGCAGAGCATAGCGTAATGTTGCTCTGCTGCTTCCAACGCCTCCAGCATTTCAGGTAATGCCTCCAGCTTCCTCTTGTTCACGGCCCCTGGGCAGTCGAGGTCGCAATCGTGCGGAGCGGTGGGAGCGAGGGCGATAAGTTCAGCGTTCCCTTTAGCCATTTCAACCGCTTCTGGTTCGTTGTCGGGAAAATCGCCAAAATCCATTGCCGCGATATCCTCATTGGCATCCAAATGAAAGGCTATATTTTGGTGGTCTGGTGGGCTATTATAGTTACTCGGTTTGATTTTCCAGGTCCCCTTTGTGTGTTTCATGTCAGATCTCCTTTCAATCCACTATTCTTTTCCTCGGCCTTCTCGGTCTTTGTTTTGCGCCGTGGCAAGATAAATCCCCGCCCTCCACACTCGCGGCACGCATCCTCCGTTGTGTTGGGCTCCAGACCGCTACCATTGCACTCCTCACACTTAGGCCATGCCATCCCTTAAATCCTCCCCGCTTTCGCGGCTATCAAAATGTCGATAAACATCTCGAACGAAACCACCGCTTCCCGCTTCGTCGGGAATACTTTTGGCGGACCCTTGACGGAACGGTAGGACCAATGCCAACCGCGGCCTAGCTTTTTGACCGGATACCCGTCAGAGCCAAACCGGGACCAATGGATCAGCAGGTCTCGCTCGTCCTCGGTTATTCCCCGCATGGTTCATTCTCTCTTCAATCCCACAAGCGGGATTCATGCCGCGCAGTAATCCCAAGGCGCGTCCTCGTAGCCGGCCAATGCCTTAATAGCTGCGCCCCGAATCCTGTCCAACAGTTCAAAAGCCACGGTTTGGCGGTAGCCGTCGGTCTCACAGCTCTGATATTCCAGGCAATCACACATCTTTAGGAGTTCGACCGGCTTGAGTCGGTATATTGCCCGAATTGTGTCGTTGTGCGAAATCTCGATATGGTTAGGCTTGTTGATTAGCCCCGGCATGGATTCAAGCGTGTCCTCAGCGTAGCGATGCCCAACGCTGCGGATATTTTCGGCATACAGTACATTGGCGTACAGGTTAGCAAGCTCTGTGCTGGTGAGGTTGTGAATGCCTCGCGCCGCATAGGTCCCCTCGGGGTCAACCCCCTGAACGTAACGCGGATCGACGCGCCAATGTGCGCTACCATATCCGCCAGTACGGGAAGCCGCGAAAATCGCCAAAACCTTAAAATGGTCTGGTCCACATACAAAAGCACTCATGGTCATTCTCTTTCTGCCGGTCTCCCCGGCTGTTGCGGAGTTAAGCCGCTAACCCCATCTTCGCAAGAGTTTTGAGAGCTAGACGAGAACCCGAAACCGTTGCCTCGATTTCCATAGGTGGCTGGAAGTTTTCTTGCCAAATAACTTTACGATCTATCACATAACGGCCAGCTACATCTGGCGAAGTATGCAGGAAAGCGGCGAAGCCGGTCTTGTGCCTTACCACGATATGGCCGTTGTTTCTGGAAATAGTCCGCTGTTCTGGGCAAGCTTTTAAGTAGGGAATCAGCAAGGTTCGAGGTACGTAATAGGCTTGCCCGAGGTCGATCACCTTGACGAACGGGAATTGAGGCAGCTTTTTTTCCTTCGCCTTTTGCTCTTTATAGACAGGGTAGATCCGCATATGGCATTCGGAGCAAGCTTCAACTTCGGTTTTATAAAGTCCTGTTCTTTCATGGTAATATGGTTGGCGAACGTAGCGGGGTTTCCATTCCGGCGCTTCCTCAAATTTCAAGGCACATGGTTTGCATTCATAGTATTTAGGTCGTGGGTTCACGCCGCTACCTCACTTTCTGTTGGCTTTAACTGCCAGTCTTGAAATCCGGCCAACCATCTCTTTGTTGTGATCCCCGAGAAATTGCAGATCTGGCAACCAGAACCTTTACACGTCGGGCAGACAACGGTTTTGACCTTTACCCGTCTTTCGAGCATTTTCCGGCCGGTTTGTGTTTGCCAATACCAGTCAACGATCTTATCCCCGCGCCTTTTTGCTTTCTCCGCCTGTTGCTGCATGTCAAGGTGAGACATAGCAGGGTAAAGGGAAGAGCGATCTTCCCGCTCCTCTCCTACACCTATTACGTTATATGTGTGAGTTGATCCCATGTTACGCCGCCTCACTTTCCTCGAGGGCTTCGGTCTGGCTGATATCAAAAACGGTTCCGACAATAAACCCAACCCCAGTCTTTTTATCCTCACCATCAATCTCGGACGGTTCGGGCGGGCTATAATTCAACGCTGAGATAACGTTCATTCACCATTACGCTGTCCCCGGCCTTATGGTGTCCGCAATCTTCGAGAAGCTTGACTTTCCATTCCCTGAAGTGAGATTCATAGGAAGCCGGAATAAGTTCACAGGTTAAGGGCCTGTCCTTAAATGCCCGTCCGAAGTCTCCCCCTCGGGGGTAATGCTCGACATTCCAAAAACCCGCGCCTGATTCAATATGCCTCATTTTCTTTCCCTCCTTGTTTGGCCCGGTTATTAAACCGGAATAATCCATTTGAAACCCGGTAATTGCTCTGCCTTGTAGAACATGCGTGCTGCCGCTGTGTACTGCGATTTTATGTCGTTCAGGAAATGACCTCGGTCAAGCAGTTTGATTGCCTCCTCCGGTTTGTCGCAAAACGCCCAGTCGCATTCCTCGCCTTGTCGGTCTATCAGAATGATTTTATTTCCGACTGCTTTAAAGGTCATTTCCGTTCCCTCCTTTGGCCCGTTAGGTACGGGCGGCAGGTATGGATATCACGGTGTCAGCACGATCATATTTGCCGCCGTCGGCTGTATAGATGTTGTGCCGATCCCGCCGAACAATTACGATAGTTGCATGCGAGCGGAAATCCGGCCACTCTACCGCTATCGGCTCGCCGCTTTTGATCGCCCTGTCTGCCTGTTTCGTTGTCATGCCAAAGGCGACCAGAAGCGGATCACCTTGGTTAGGTTCTCTTCATCGCCGCAAATCTTACAGTACATTTCCGTTCCCTCCTATGGCCCATTAGGTACGGGCGGGCTAAAGTAACTCATTTATCGCGTCTACGCAGTCACGTACACTGATGTCTAGTTCTTCGTCGCTGTACCCAGTCGCGTGGATAGTGCGATGGTACTGTGCTAGCGCGGCATCCCAAGACTGCCCGCGTAAGACAACTAGTCGAGCCTGCGCGAGTGCGAGACGAGCCAATGTTAGGCCGACTCCCGCGACCGTTGGCTGGTGCGACACCGGCAGCCGGTTGCCCCCGGGACAATATAGCAGGCTGTTACGCGCCGCGCGCGCTTGTTCAGCGGCGCTAAAATCTCCGCTTCCCCTTAGATCGTCAATAGTCATTTCCATAGTCATTTCCGTTCCCTCCTATCTCAACTTTCCCATCGCGTGTTGAATGCCGCCCGCGATCCATGCGGCCCGCTCGATTTGAACTTCCTCCCCGCAATTTTCGCACTTCGCCGTGACGTGGAACCCGTCCAGAGGCCCGACCGTGGTCATCCGGTAGTGCGGGCGGCGCAGGCCCTCTCCCTGCATCGCGTCGTCGAACTCGGCCATGTCCTGAAGCATGTGCTGTTTCAGTTCTCGCAGGCTCATCTTTTTCTCCCTCCTTTTTCGCCCAGCCGACGGCCCAACGACTACGAGCCGGGGCGCTGTTAATTCAGCATTGCAGGCCGCCGGTCGGGCTTTCACGGATTCCTCGGCCAGGAGCCGCTCAAAGTTCGCCACCATCTGTGCCGCGATCCTCTCCATCCCCCATTGGCCGCAGTTCTCGGCGCGCTCCCGGCGCTTTCGCCATTCGATCAGCTTTACTACGATCTCGTCATTCATGTTCGGCCTCACTGGCATAGTTGGCAGTTGGGATTCGGCTTGCGGCGTCTGTGATGCCTCACGGCCTCCTGCTGATCGGCTAGATATTTCTCCCTGTCCGCCTCGGTCGGAAACGTAGAATACCAATGATTGCGATCCTGGCCGCAGGTGTAGAATCTGGTGACGGTGTTGAACCAAAGCGCTGTCTTGCATACCGGGCAGGGTTTCTCCGTCTCGCGCATGAACGGCATACCTAGGAATTTTTCCACGCTCATCCCTCCCTCTTATCTTGGACGTGGGCGGACTTTGGACTCACCGCTTGGATTCTCTCAATCGCCCTTTGGATCGCCTCTTTGTGAGCCGTTATCGTAAACGGACACTGGGCCAAATCCGGCAGGATGATCATCCCATGCTCATCCCGGCGCACCTCGCAGGTACAGTGATCTGGAGCGCCAAGGGGATATAATGTCAAACTGATCGCTTCCATCTTCGTTTCTCCCTCTGTGCCTTTCTCATTCACGATCTCACTCTAATCTTTGTTAAAGGACTTGTCAAGGAGAAAATGGGGGAAAATGGAGATTTTTTCGGGATGGCTAAGTTAGCGGAATATAAGGGGAATTAGCGATCTTGGAGAGTCCGACATCTACGGGCTATCCGTTTCGCCGCGCCTCCGGCATCTCTTCGGACCGCATGTTCCCAGACCACGGCGGTCCGCCAGCCGAGGAGGTTCAGGTGTCTCTTGACGCGCCGGTCGCGCCTCCGGTTGCCATCCAGCTTCAGGCGCCAGAATCTCCGGTTTGACCTCGGCGACCTGTAATGCGCGGGGCATCCGTGCCAGAAGCACCCGTCAAGAAAAACCGCCAGTCTGATTTTGGAAAACGAGAAGTCCGGCCTGCCGGGAAGCCTCTTGTTGTGAAGGACGGGCCTCAGCCCGGCCCTCCGCAGCGCCGCCAGCAGTTCCAGCTCCGGCCCGGTGCGCTCGGACCGTATCCGCGACATGATGCGGGAGCGCGTCCTCCGGTCAACCGTGTCCATGCGCCGCAATATGTCGAGTTTCGGCGGGAAAGTAAACGGCTATCCGATCTTCGCGAGGATCTTGTCGCGGACGATCTCGGCGACGGATCTCATCATGGGCGGCGGCACCGAGTTGCCGAGCCGCGCCCATTGTTTGGCGTAGCTCCCGACCAGGGTGAAGTCGTCCGGGAACGCGCAGATCCTCCTCAGCTCGGCGATGGTGAACTTGCGCTTCTCGGTCGGATGGACCACCGACGCGATGGAGTCGCCGCCCCCGGATGCGGTGATGGCCGGGCATGGGTCCTTCGGGTCGGGCTTGACAAGGTTGAAGTATTTCTTGGACTGCTCACCGGGTCTTAGTTTGTCCCATTCCCTCCCGATGGCGTATTTCTCTATACTCAAGGTGTTGGCATTGTTGTTGAAGTTGTTCCCCGACGATGGACCGGCGCCCACCGTCTGCGCGGGCGATTTGTCGGCTCCCATCCATTTCTCCCTTCCGAATCTGAGGCCGTGGCGAACCCTGATGCTAATATGGGACGATGACCCGGCCTTGATCGAGAACAATGGCTTATTTCCGTTATTTTTCTGGACTGCGAACCGCCTATGCGGGTCTTGGGTAATTTCGACTTTCGGCGGCGGGTTGAATCCCGTGTCGGCGCATTGATGGGCGGTTATGGTGGGGGACGGCTTCTCCGATTCCCACGGCTTCTCCGATTCCCTCAGCAGGTCGCCTATCGCTTCCATGACCGAATACCTATATGGCAGCGGCCTCGGGAACTCCGGCTTGGCCCCGAACTTTCCCGCCAGGTCGTTCCTGACGCCGACGAAGATCAGCCTCTGCCTTATCTGCGGCACGCCGAGCCATTGCGCGTCGAGGAGCCGCGCCTCCACCAGGTAGTCGCACGACTTCAGCTCCGCGAGGATCAGCTTGAAGTAGCCCTTCGCGACGCCCTTTACGAGGCCGCTCACGTTCTCGGCGACGAACGTCCTCGGCTGGAGGCCGCGCAATATCCGGGCGTATTCGAGGAAGAGGTCGTCGGACCGCTGCGTGGTGCCGTCTCCGTGCGCGACGACCTTCCCCCAGTGCTTCGACCTCTTCCCGGCGGTGGAGAACGACTGGCACGGCGGCGAGCCGTCGAGCAGGTCGATCTCGCCGGGCTTCTTTCCAATGGCATCCAGAACCTCCTCAGGCCTGACCGCCCTGATGTCGCGCGTGTCCAGAAACGAATCGGGAAAATTCAGCCGATAGTTTTCGGCGGCGTTAGGCTCGAACTCGCTGGCCCATAGGACGTTGAACCCCGCCATGCGGTAGCCGAGGCACGACCCCCCGCAGCCGGAGAAAGTCGAGACGACATTGTAGCCGTTCAGGGGGACCGCCCGGATCTCGGCCATCAAGGGGATGCGATAGGGGGGCTTATCTGCCGTTCGCATGTCAATTACTCTCTCTCTCTCTTCCAGCCAATATCCTCCAGCCAGCGAATCACCGACTCCGCCAGCCGCGATAGTGAATGATGGCAGGCGATCTAGATCGCGCCGCTTAATCTCGCCAGTCCGATTGTCGCGCTGGAAATGAAATTGTCATTTTATCTCGCCTGATTATGAATAGCGTCGCTTTCCAGAGCAGTCAGTATAGAATCTCGGCATAACAGGATTCGCTAATTTGATTCGCCCTTTATCTAGGAGGAAATGATGGGAGCGGCAGAGCGCGAGTAGATTATTCGGCGCATTATTCATGCAATTTCCGTCTAAGTGAGCCGTATCTATTCTCCCCTTGCATCCGCCTATGGATGTCCATAAACAAACTTTAGGGTCAAGTATCTTTCGTGCGCGCTCCCTGCTAGTCCTCGGCATCGGATTTCCAGTGATAAGCCACCAGTTCGATTTGCCTCTGTTTATGTGGCCGCGCGCATAGGATCGAGGCCGATTCCTACTGTCGCTCTCTGGAATTATCTCTCCGCAGCCGCAGCAGCAAATCTTCATAATATAAAGATATTATCATAGAATCTGGCGATTTCCAATCATTTCTGCCGACCGGACCATGTATAGCCACATTTTGGGCATTGATATTCGGTTTCGATGTTCTCGTCATAGGACTTAAACCCCTCGGGCGGCTCAGGCTCCTGCGGCCCGTCCAGCATGGCCTTCAGCTCGTCCTCCATCCAGAACTGTCCCAGGTCTATCTCCGCCGAAAGCTCCTTGAGCAAATCAGGATTCCAATCGAGATCAATTTGGCCGATTCTGTTGTCGGCCACCGCCAGCTCCTTCGCCGCCTTGTCCTTCTCCAAATCCAGGTCCATCCGGCGCACCACGACAAGCTCATTGCCCCGCGTCTGAACTTCCCTCACTGGCAAATCAATCTCCCCGGCAATCTCGCTCACTTTATTTCCCGCGATCACGACCCCGTTTTTGTCCACGAGGATCGACCTTCCCGCCCCGTACTTCCTGAGCGACTGCTCCAGCATCCCTCGACCTCTCTGCGTGCCCCTGTTCAGGTTTCTCGGGTCAGGCGTCAAATCCTTTATGGATCGTATCTCCTTCACTTCTTCCCCTCCCTTATCCCCCTCAGCAAGACGTGCGCGCTCTGGAGGTGGCGAAAGCATCGCCTATATAAAGGATCGTCCAGCGCGCCGTTCCTGGACTCCGCCGCGCCCATCGCCAGGAAGTTCATGGCGTCCAAGAGCCGGTCGCTCGCCTCCGCCAGCCTGTCCTCTCCGTCCGGGAACTCCTCCGCGATCCGCCTCACGCACGCGGGGACTATCCTGCCTGTGGCGTCGCGGACGAAGCCCCTCAGCAACTTACCGTGCCTCTCCATGTTAAACATCGGGCCTCCGCCATTCAGCGTGCTTCCAGACGTTCCGCTTCAGAAAGTTCGTCGCCGTCAGGATCGCCACATTGATGCGGAAGCCCCTCTGCTCTATGCGGGCGTCCGCCGACAGCTCCAGGAACGTCAGCATGTTGGATTGCGTGAGGTCCGAAAGCTCGAACGGGCCGATTTTGTTTTGATCGCGGGCGCACCACCTGCGGAGGACGAACAGCGCCCCGATCCTGGCGCAATCCAGAAGCTCCTCCAGGCCTATCTTCTCTAATCGCTCCAGGGACGAGGGACGGTTCAGCCGCGTAGCCCCGTACCCAGGGCAGACCCACCCGCGCTTTTTCCCCTCTCCGGCAACCGGCAGGCTGACGCCGAATTTCCGCGCTAGATCCGCCCGCGACAAAAGTCTGTCCTCCGGGGCGATATAGAGTCGCAGGTGCCTTGACAGGTCGTTCTCCCCGTAAAACCACCCCCTGGCCTTGGCCGACACTGCCGTCTTCATGCATAGGGCGTATTTGGCCCGTATCGCCTCAATGCCGAGCCTCCGGTCAGCTTTGGATAGCGTCACCCTGACCCGCATATTGCCGTCCATGTTGGGCCACGAAACGCTCCGCCCGCGCCCTTCCCGGCGACCCCGGCGTCAGATCCATCCTGCCCGACCAGCGCCCGGCCTGCCTGAAATACTTTTGCCCCAGTCTCTGTCCCCCGGCCTCGAACTCCGCCAGCTCCCAGGCGTGCCTAAGCTCCGCGATCTCCCCCAGGGCGGTCTCGAGCGGCCCGGGGTCGATATGCCGGCCTGCGAACAAGCCCAGGCCTTTTTTGTGCTGCTCCAAGTCCCAC
>Ga0209210_1003731_pt1 | contig 10142 bp, 9 predicted proteins | sample RifGroA1_FD_183991 | JGI IMG/M metagenome (GOLD analysis project Ga0209210, IMG submission 183991) | Contaminated groundwater microbial communities from Rifle, Colorado, USA - Rifle Groundwater A1 (SPAdes) (version 2) | ecosystem: Environmental > Aquatic > Deep subsurface > Groundwater >...
GATAAGAGACGTATCCTTTTTTGCTTCCTCGGCAATTGCCTGAATTGCCCGAAGCATCTCTTCTGTTCCATCATAGGCGATGAGCAAATTAAGCATGCCACGGCTATACGCGGCCGTTGCCTCCATTACTTCTTCTATGCTTTGCTGAGCTTCTTTGCTTAAAAGCGAAGTCCAAAATCCCAAAACCCGAACACGGATTTGATGTTGGTGAATGGCTTGGCTGTTTGCAATAGCGTGAAACCCATCGGCAAACATTTTGTTGAGAAAACCAGTCTCTTCCACGGGGCGCTTTGTTAAATTAGCCACCGAGGCGCCCCAGAAAGTCAAACAATCTATTCCGAGTTCTCTTAAACCAATAACGTCCTTGATAAGGCGCTCCAGCGCCCGCCCCCCTTCTTTGTGTCCTGCTAAAACAGGGAGTCCGCGCATCATCGCCCAGCGCCGATTCCCGTCCGGAATAATCGCTACGTGAAAACTCATCTTTCCCTCCTTTTCAAAAATTCCGTTCCACGATGTAGTCTGCCAACCCCTGTAAAACCTGCTCAATGCCGGGGGCAATCGATAGCTGTTTAAGTTCATCTTTTCCCTTCTCGACTAGTGACTGAGCGTGAGAGCGGGAGTAGGCAAGAGCGCCGCTCGACTGCATAATTTCTCGAACCTCCTCAATGTCTGCCGGGCTAATCTGAGGATTGCCAAGCAAGAAATTAAGGCGTTCGCGGAGCCGCTACAGTAAGCAATGTCTGTTTTCCTTCCTTGATGTCAGAAGTGATAGACTTGCCCAATTCTTCTTCAGTTCCGAAAACGCCAAGAATGTCATCTTGAATCTGAAAAGCAATGCCGACCGGAATGGCATATCTGCTCATGTCCTCCAACAGCCCTTCGTCTGCTCCAGATAAGAGCAGTCCTATGTGAAGCGGACCATCAATAGTATATTTTGCAGTCTTCAAAAGATAAATCTGCATTACCGCCTCTTCAGAAACTTCCTCCCTAAATGGCAAGGTAATATCAAGCCCTTGGCCAATTACTGTATCGCATCCTATCGTGTACAGTTTCTGAAAAGCTCGCACAGTCCTTTCTGCTGGCAGATTGGTCGAGGTCAATGCTTCAATAGCCACAACGCAACTCAAATCGCCAGCCAACATTGCCATCGAATGGCAAAAATGACGGCGGTCAATATCGCCCTTAAGAATTTGGCTGGACCACTGTTCAAACATTTTGTGGATCGTGGGTCTGGCCCGTCGGACATCAGACAAATCAATGATGTCGTCGTGGACCAAGAAAAAATTGTGCAGTAGCTCAATGGCGGCAGCTGCTGCGAAAATGTCTTCCATCTTATTCCCGCCGCCTGCTTGATATCCCAATGCCACTAATGTCGCGCGAATTCTTTTTCCGCCGCCAACTGAAAAATCGAAAATTTTTTCAGCTAGAAGGCGTCCCATATCGCTGATTTTAGCAAGCTCTCCGATTTTCCCATTAAGATACCTGTTGAAATAGGGTTCAAAAATCGCCCTGAACTCTTTTAAGTACTGTTGAGCTTTATCTATCGCCTCCATTTTGTTGCTCCCTTCTGTTTTGATTACAGAAATCCCTATTCACTTGTCAAAACCGAGAAACACTCCCGGCGAACTATCCTTAATTTATGCATTTTTTTCCGAAAAAGTCAACTCCGCCGCGGACATCAAAATAGCGAGGAAACTTTCCCCCGCTATTTAAGTGTTTTAAACATCGCTAAAATTTTACTGTTTCTCCGGGTTTTATCACTCGCTTGCCATCGTCTTTGTTAATATCTTCCTGTTCTTCCCCGCTCAAAGCTGCGGCATTGTGGCGGGCAGGTTTTTTTTCTAAGGATTCCTCTAATGCCTTTCTTAATTCTGATAAGTTTATCTCTTTTCTTTTCGGCCTATCCCCGCCTGCGCGGGCAGGCTGTTTTTTATCTTCCGGCCTGTTTTTTGGTCTGGTCGCGAGAAATTCCCGCGAAGCGGGATTTCCCGACCTAGAGTGAAAAGGAATATCTGTTATTTTAATTTCCTCTTTATGCCCCTCGTCTTCTCCCCTCATTTTTTTCAAGCATGATTTGCAGTAAACAGGCCTTCCTTTTTCCGGCGGAAAAATAACTTTCGTGGGTTTTTTACAGTTAGAGCAAACAGCGTCATAAAGCATAGTCGGATTATTTCTTTGCCTGTCTTGAACTGGCCTTTCTTTTCTGTTATTTTCTTTTTCATCTTCTGCAAATCCCGACCAGCGCGAAATCTTTTCTTCTACTATCTCTTTTTTTATTCCGTATCTTTCACGGCTGGCCTTGATAATCTTTTCTTTGCTTGAACTTTCGAGAGGAACTGGGGGAGCTAAAGTCTCTGCTGAAAAAGGATGGCCGGAAATTCCGTCAATCATTAATTTTAAATAAATATTATATTTTGGCAGATTGACTAAATCTTCGGCGGTGAACTCCGGCGTAAATTCCCTCTCCAAAAATTCCGCGTCTTCAGCTCCAACGCGAAACACAGCCATCGTCCCGACGTTTCCAAAAACCGCGTCACGGACTCTGCTATCTGAACCATTAACCAATTGGGCTATATATTGATGCCCAAGCGTAATGTTTAGCCTGTATTTTCTGGCTTCGGACAAAATATTTGCGAAGGATTCAGTGGCAAAATTTTGGAATTCATCTACATAAAGATAAAAATCTTTCCTATCTTCTTCGGGGATATCAACTCTGGACATAACTGCTAACTGTAATTTTGTAATCAAAAGCGCCCCCAAAAGCCTTGAATTATCTTCGCCGATTCTTCCTTTTGACAAATCCATAATCAATATTTTTTCTTTATCCATGATGTCCCTCATATTTATTGTGGATTTTACCTGGCCTATTAAATTTCTTATTAACGGGTTAGAAATAAACTGGCCTACTTTGTTTTGTATGGCAGCTGTAGCTTCAATTTCATAACGTTGGGTGTACCTGGCGTATTCAGTCACCCAGAAAGACTTTACTATGGGGTCTGTAATTTTAGAAACCACTTTCTCCCTGTAGTCTACGTCAGCTAACATTCTGTTGACGCCCAGCAAAGTTGATTCAGGATACTCCAAAAGAGCCAAAATAGTATTGTTTAAAATATATTCCATTCTGGCTGACCAGACATCAGGCCACACCTTTTTGAAAACTCCCATTAAGCCGCCTGCTACCAAGTGCCTGTATCTAAAATCAACCTTTTCCATTACATTAAAAGCAATAGGATAGTCCAAGTCAGATGGATTGAAAAAAACAACATCGTTAATTCTATTGGCTGGCACAAAATCTAAAAGTTTTTCAGCTCCCTCTCCGTGCGGGTCAACATAAGCTATTCCCCTGCCTTGCTGTATGTCCTGAATTGCCATGTTTTCCATTAAATTGGATTTTCCCATGCCGGTTTTCCCGATGCAATAAAAATGGCGCCGGCGGTCGTCGGTTTTAATGCCGAATTTTTTTCTCTCATTTCTGAAATTTGTCAATCCAAAAAAATTAATTTCGTTATTGTCTGCCATATTAGTTGCCTTGAGTTACTCAATTGGTAAATTAGGCGGAGGACCGGCTTTCTTTGACTCAACCTTAGCCATAGTTGGACCGACCATGCCCGAAACCCTTAGCGGGAAATGAAACAGAGTTGCCATTTCTTCCGCGCTGTAAATAGAACAATATTTTTGTCTGTCGGGAAACCCCGGAGTAAATCTTAAAACAGCCATTCTAAACATTTTTCTTGCCCTGAAAAACGCTCTTCTTTTTCGTAGAATATTATGGACTTTAGGCCTGGTGTCTGGAGAAAACCTCATATAATTCATATTTTGCGTGGCAAAATGTGAAAAATAAGACCTAGCTATAACTCTATGTGGCGCTCTCCAGTTTTCTCTTTTAGCAACATAAACTCCTCTTAGAACCGTCTTGTAAAGCGGTTTTTTTGCTTTATTTTCAACTTCGGTAATTATTTCCCTTTCGCCCGGGGTCAGCGAAATTTGCCGCTCACCTGTTTCTTCATTTTCTTCAGATGCCCAAGAATACGATGCTGATTCTCCTGACCCCTCTTTTTCAGGGCCTAAAACAATCTGTCTCGCAACATAACCTAAATCTTCCATTAATGTCGGCTCTTTTTTTTCCGGACGCTTTGCTAATTTATTAATTAATTTTTCAGCGTCTTTTTTAAATGATGGCACATCTACGCCGGCTAATACTGGTATTGTTATAAACTGCATCCAATAATTTTCTCCTGGCCCCAATCTTGACATCCCCTCCAATAAAGCTATTATGGGGTCAATTCTCTTTTCTTCAGCTGAAATTCTTTCTCCTTGCGGTTCAAAGAATTTCTCATATGTTTTTATGGGAAGAATATCCTCTTTTGCCATAACAAAATCCTCGCCATACATATCCCACTCTTCGTTCGGCACTGTCGGCGGCACAAGTTTTGTGTAATCTGACACTTCACTAATCTCTATATCCGGATAATGAGCATAAAGTGATGTTTCAATTAAAAGCTTGTGCTGTTGAAAGCATCTTAAATAAAAATGGATTTTCCCCTCCAAACTTGCTATTTCCCACGAGCACCAACCCGGCGCATACTCCAACATCCCGTCGCACCATTTTTCGCGAAATACAGGGTGGTCCCAAACAGGCCAAATAGCAGTAAAAACATCTTCCATAGCCTTGAAGGGAACTAAAACTTCTCTGGGCGGTATAATCTCTAATATCACCCATTTTGCTTTAGTCGCATAATCAAAATCCCAGTCAATCCACCATAAATAAAGAGTCCTTAACTGAACGCGCAGCATTAAAGGCAAAAAGAGCCACCACCAGACCCGCAAGAAAGGAACCCACAAAATAATCAAAAACAAAATCAGCCACCAAAAAGGGTCCCAAACCACTTTCTTTACCCATTCCAACCAAAATAACCACACGGGGTATTTCATAAGCCTAATAATTTAATTACAAAAGGAATATATTTAATGGCAATATAAATTATTGAAATAATCAAAAATCCAATCAGAAAAAACTCAAAAGTAAAAATAACAGGCACTACAACAAAAGAGGTTTTTTTTAAGTGCCAATAATAAATAAAGCTAAAAAAGACAATAAAATAAACCGCAGTTAATGCGAACAATATAATAAGCAGTATGCTAAAAATATCCATAGTTTTGCGCTTTTACTTTATTTATTATAACTCTACAAAAAAGCATAATCAATACAACAAAAAAGCCGCCTGAGCAGGCGGCTTTTTCAATTATGCGCTTTGGGTTCCTTTCAAGAAATATCTGTCGTTTCCGTCTTTTGCAAATTGCTTTTTATTGTTGAGATTCATCAAAACAGTATTTTTTGCAACCAATCTTTGGGCTAAAACTTCTTTTACAATTTCGTTTTTATCTGTTGGCCCTTTTTTGTCTTTTAGAACTTTTACGATAACCTCTTTTATGGTTCCAGGCCAATATCCCCACTCTGACAGCGCATAAGTTCCGCGGCCCACCAAAACGAATCTTGAATCTTTTATCAGTTCATTATGGACTGTTTGAGGATAAGTTTTTTTACCTTGCCTACCGGCAGGCAGGTTCGGCAAACTATATTCCAAAGTATCAATCAGTTCGGCAACTTTTGTAAAATGCAAAGGCTTGCCGTGCTTTTTAAAAACCAAAAATGCTTTGTCTTTCACTCCCCTTGGCTTTATTTCAGGCCAGTCAATCAAACCCAGTTTGCCGTCTTTGCTCTCCTGAATTTTTTTTGAAACTTCAAGATAAGATAATGTGGCTTGTTTTGGAATGCCATTTTTTGATGCAAGTGAAGCAAACTCTTCTTTTAACATTGGTTTTCCTATTTTCTGCATTTCAGAAACCAAAGAGCTTAAAGTTCCTTTAACCTTGTTTTGGGCGTCTTGGAGATTAGACCAGAAATAATAAAAATCCTTTTTCTCGCAAACTCTGGAAAACTGCTCGCCCAAAGTCAGCAAGAATAAAACATACGGCTTTTGGTTTTTGCCGCCCAGCTGTTCTAAAACGGCTTCCTCTTTTTTAAAGCCTCCCTGCTCCTGAAAATAACCTGTAAACTGGCTGTAAACATTATCAATTGCTTCCCTGTTTTGCTTTCTGACAAAACTAAAACCGGCCTCCTCTATCTGGCGGACTCTTTCACGGGTAATCCCGAAAGTTTTTCCAATTGCTTCCAAGGTTTCTGGCGCTCCTGTTTTTATGCCAAATCTGCGGTCAAAAATATCCTTTGTTTTTGGCGAAAGACCTTTAGTAAGCTTTTGGTAAATCTGTTTATAATTGGTTTCCATATATATATTGATTAATTATATGAGTTTACCATAATATAAAAACGCTGTCAAGCACCCCTCCTTTGGCTCCACTTATGCCAGGAGACCAGCAACGGACTGGCTATAAAAATTGACGAATAAGCGCCTGAAGTTATTCCAATTATTAACGCCAATGAAAAATACTTAAGAGTTTGGCCGCCAAAAAAGAATATGGAAACTAGGACAATCAATGTGCTGAACACAGTGCTCAAAGATCTTCCCAGCGTTTGGTTTAAACTCCAATCCACTGTTTCTTCAAACTGGGCCATCCCCTTGCGCAGAATGTTTTCTCTTATTCTGTCAAAAATTACTATTGTATCATGGACAGAAAAACCAAGCACGGTCAAAAGAGCTGCTATTATTGGAATTGTTATTTCAACATTATATAATTTTCCCAGAATAGAAAAAACTCCGACAGGAATTAAAATATCATGGAACAAAGCAATTAAGGATGTAATTCCGTATTTCCACGAAGCTATGGGTTTTGACACTTTTCTAAAAGCAAATGCAATATACAAAGTTATTGCCAGCAAAGCCAGCGTAATGGCAATTTGTGTCTTGTTTCTTAATTCCTGGCCAATGGACGGGCCTATATACTGGAAACTTTTTTCATCGGTTTTTACCAATGCATTGAGCTTGACCAATATTTTCTGATGGGTTTCTTCATCAACTCCTTTAAATTGCAAAACCGCTCCGCTGACTCCTGTAGGCTGTACAATTACTTGGCCTAAATCAAACTCATTTAAAGCATTTTGTATTGCATCATTAGGCGGCCTCGGGCCTTCAAACTGCACCTGCATATTGCTTCCGCCGATAAACTCAATGCCGAATTTTAAGCCAAACACAGCCAGTGAAACAACCGCGGCAATTATTAAAACGCCGGAGACTATATAATAAATAAGCGAGTATTTTGTAAAATTAAACTGCATATTCTAAAGAATCCATTTAAATTTTTCTGCCCAATTGCCTACAAAAACCATTAAAAATATTCTTGTTATAAAAATAGCTGAAAACAAACTGACAATAATGCCCAAAGACAAAGTTAAAGCAAACCCTTTAATAAATGAAGTTGCAAACATAAACAAAATCGCGCAAACAATTAAAGAGTTAAAATTACTATCGCGAATTGATGGCCAGGCGCGCTTAAATCCCTCATCAATTGCAGGAGCTAAACCTTTGCCCTGTTTTATTTCTTCTTTCATTCTGGCAAAAATAAGGATGCTTGCGTCAACTGCCATGCCGATAGAAAGAATAAAACCTCCAATGCCAGCTAAAGTCAAAGTAACTGGAATTAATTTAAAAATAGCCAAAGTCAAAGCAACATAAATTAACAAAGCGACAGATGCTAAAAGTCCTGGCAGTCTGTAAAATAACACCATAAATATAATAACTGCCAAAAGCCCGTATATGCCTGCTAAAAGTGATTTCTGCAAAGAAACAGAGCCAAGAGTGGGACCCACTGTTTCCTGCGAGATAGGAGCTCCGATTTTTACCGGCAGGGCTCCGGAATTCAAACGCCTTGCAATATCGTTGGCCTTCTGCGTTGACATATCTCCTGTAATAACTGCTTTTCCGCCTGTAATTTTATCCTGCACAATCGGCGCGTACAAATCCTGAGCGTCAATAATATTGTCGCCATTTGTATCAACAATCGAAGCTCCATCTAAATAAATTGCCAATGGCTTATTAATATTTCTTTCTGTAATTTCTGCAAAAAGTTTTGCCCCATCGTCGTTAAACTGCAATTGAATCTGAGCTTTGTAAGTTGTTTGGTCAAAAATAACTGTCGCCTTTGTTAAATATTTTCCAGTCAATTCTGTCGGCTTAAAATAGGGGTTTTGCAAAGCCAATTCCCAATTTTCTATTTTTGTAAGGTCTTCTGACCCATTATCTTGAGCTTCCTTAATCTCTTTTATTTTATCTATAATCTGCTGACTTTCCTCTGCTGTCCTCTCTTCGTTAAATTCCAGATACGGCGTCTGGCCTATCATTTCAATTGCCTGCTTAACGTCTGTAACTCCCGGCAGTTCAACAAGCAATCTGTTATCGCCCTGAATCTGCACAACGGGCTCTGTAACCCCAAAAAGATTAATTCTTCTTTCAATCACATCACGAAGCCCTGCCATAGACCCCGACTTGTCTGCGACATCAGTCAAATCTGCCTGGTAAATAAGCTGGACTCCGCCCTGTAAATCAAGGCCCAAAACATAAGGCCTGCTCGGAAAATTAGGCAAGGTCCACGAAAATTTGCTGTTTAAAAAATCAATTCCTTTGTTAAAAGCATTGGGGTATGAAAAAATCCCAGCCAAAACAGCCAAGATTAAAACACCAATAAAAATATAATATTTCTGCGCCATTTCTTTTCTAAAAAAGTATTTTTATTATATCCCCACTTTCCAAAATAGTCAATTACCTCAACAAAAAAAAGGCCGTTTACCATAAAGTAAACGGCATATGATCGACTAGTTTCAGAATTATCTGGATTATCTTTTGCTAGAAGCGCTTGCCAGCTCTTTGACTCTGCTGTCTAAAGCTTTTCGCTGAGCTTCAACCTTGGCCAGCTCTTGTTGCCGGACAATCTCTCTTTGCTGGCGCGCTGACTCTTTGTAGAGCGCATCAATGCGCTTTTGTTCTTTTTTGTAAACTCTGTAAAGCAGAAGAATCCTGGCTGGAATAGAACCGCCAAAAACTGCCTCTTCCAAGCTAATCGGCTTTCTAAATGAGTGACTGGCACAGACTTTTACGGGCGGGAGATAAACATTTTCGTTAGCCATTTCAGTCAGTCTATTCAGAGATGCAGAATCCAGCTCCTTGCCTTCAAGCCAATCAAGCTCCCTCAACGCACAGAGAAGGTCAATAAACTGGGGCCTGGCAGTAATCAAGCGCTTTCTTACAGAATCGTTGACCCCACTATCCCAGCAGCGATTATCTACTGATTTGAATTCCCATCCAAGCTGTGCGAATTTTTGTACGAAGGTACGAAAAACGCCTTGCTGATGTGTGCTGGGGTCGCTACTCGAAAAATCGCGACAGGATAAACAGTACTGATTCTCCCTTCTACCGAGGAACCACAAAACCTTCTGAAACAGCTCCTCATTCTGAAGTATCCACCACCACAAAGGTTTTTCCCATGATTCCTTGGCATCCTTAAAGAATTTCAGGCACAAAACAGAAAATGCCTTTCTGGCAATCAATCTTCGGTTTCGGGCTTTGTGTCTGTTGTAATCGAACTCATCTGCAATTACAAAATTATGTTCGCTGGCATGGCCGTCAGCGACTTCTAAAAGAAGCGAGATTAACTTTGGCTCTTGCGGCCACCAGCCATCTTCCATTGTAAGGGAGTGCAAAAGGCCGAGTTTGATTGCCAAATTTGTGGTATCCCATTTATCCAACCACTCTTCAAACGCCTTGAGATCAGTTGGCACAAATTGCAGCAACGGGTGTTTAAAATTCACAACGCTCTTGCTAACTTCTACCTGTTCCTTCGCCACCAGTTCTTCCGACATAACGAGCTCCTTTCCTTATTACGCCCAGTTATTTAGGGCATTGGGAAACAACTACTTAAAATCTATTCTATTTATCCAAATTTGTCAATAAAAAAAGCCCTTTGAAGTTATCGCAGGGGCTTATAAACAATTATGAGCCGTCCACGTCTAGCTCGATGTCATTAATCGATAAATTTGTGTCGTCGGGCGAATCGAGCAACCCGCTCCAATCGACTTCAGAGTCTAACCCAGTGCCTTGGCGTTCCACCTCGCGCTGGCAGCTGATGCAGTAAGTGGCGTAAGGCAGGGCGTTGAGACGCGCCATGGGAATGTTGGTCCCGCAGCCCTCAAC
>Ga0209210_1003736_pt1 | contig 10135 bp, 13 predicted proteins | sample RifGroA1_FD_183991 | JGI IMG/M metagenome (GOLD analysis project Ga0209210, IMG submission 183991) | Contaminated groundwater microbial communities from Rifle, Colorado, USA - Rifle Groundwater A1 (SPAdes) (version 2) | ecosystem: Environmental > Aquatic > Deep subsurface > Groundwater >...
AAAAACTCCAGCAATATCTTTCAGAAATCGAGAGAAACGACAAAAAAGGAAATGGAATAAACGCTTTTTTGCAGCTGAATCCCAATGCAGATTATGAAGCAAAAATAATTGACGAAAAAATAAAAAACAAAAAAGCTGGAAAACTCGCCGGAAAAATAATTGCCATCAAGGCAAACATTAATGTTCAAGGATTGAACGCTTCTTGCGGAAGCAAGACACTTGAAAATTACAAAGCGACTTATGATGCAGATGTCATTAAAAAAATAAAGGAAGAAGATGGATTAATCATTGGAATTACAAATATGGATGAGTTTGCAGCAGGAAGCAGCGGTGAAACTTCTGCCTTTGGTCCTGTGAAAAATCCAAGAAATTTGGATTTGATTCCAGGAGGAAGTTCAAGCGGAAGCGCAGCTGCTGTTGCCGCCGAGTTTTGCGATATGGCTTTAGGCTCTGACACGGGCGGAAGCGTCAGAAATCCCGCGAGCCATTGTGGAGTTGTTGGAATAAAACCAACATACTCTTCTGTTTCAAGGCATGGGTTGGTTGATTTGTCAATGAGCTTGGATCAAATTGGAATCCTAGGAAAAAATGTTTCTGATGCTGCGCTGCTTTTGAATGTTATAAGAGGAAAAACAGAAAATGATTCCATAATGCAAGACAAAGGGAAATTAGATTTGAATGCAATTGGTAAAATTCCAAAAAATATGACTCTCGGGATTTTGGATTTTCCTGTTGACGAAAAAATACAAAAAATTGTTGACGAAAAAATAACGAAAGCCAAGGAAAAATACAAGTGGAAGATAAAAAAAATAAAATTGAATTACCTTGATTTGGCAATTGAAACTTATTATCCTTTGGTTTATGTTGAATTTTTCTCCGGGACAAGAAAGTTTGACGGCAGAAAATACGGGAAAAGAATTGAAAACTCTGCTGGAGCGGAAGTCTTGAGAAGAATTTTAGGTGGAAGCGAAATTTCCAGGGCAGAATATCATGGGAGGTATTATCATAAATCATTGCAAGTTAAGAAGTTAATTCAAGACGAATTTAAGAAAATCTTTAAAGATGTTGATTGCATCATTTCTCCAACAGTTCCAAAATTGCCGCATAAGATTGGGGAAAAAATTTCTGTTGAAGATATGTATGCTTATGATGCTCTCACAATCCCGGCAAATCTTGCAGGAAACTGCGCAATTTCAATATCTGCCGGCGAAATCTCTAAAATCCCTGTTGGCATGCAGATAATTTGCGATAATTTCCAGGAACAGAAAATGCTGCAAATTGCAAATGCATTTGAGAAATTGGAATAGTTTTTGCATAATCTTTAAAAGTCTTTTTTCGTTTGTCCTTTTATGATGAAAATTGACGACATTGAAATAAAATGGCTTGGCCATGCAGGTTTTATGATTAAGAATTCCAAGGCTGTTTACATAGACCCCTATAATTTAAAAGAAGGAAACGAGAAAGCTGATTTTATTCTGATAACGCACAGTCATTACGATCATTGCAGCCTTCCCGACATAAATAAAATAGTTAAGGAAGGGACAAGAATAATTTGCCCTGCAGACTGCCAGAGCAAAATCACAAAGTTGGATGTTCCGATTAAAATGGAGATTATTCATCCCGGAGACGAACTTGATTTCGGGACAATAAAAATCTCAACAATTCCTGCTTACAACACAGACAAAAATTTTCATCCCAAGGAAGAAGGGTGGGTTGGATATCTTGTAAGAATAAATGGAGTGATAATTTATCATGCCGGAGACACAGATGTAATTCCAGAGATGAAAAATCTCACGGGGCACAATGCAAACAAGAAACTTATTGCCTTGCTTCCCGTCGGCGGAAGGTATACCATGACTTATGAAGAGGCTGCGGAAGCCGCAAAAATAATAAAACCCTTTTTGGCTGTGCCGATGCATTACGGAACCATTGTCGGAACAGAAGAAGATGCATCAGAGTTTGTAAGATACTGCGATGATGAAGGAATCTCTGGAAAAATAATGGAAAAAGAGTAATTTTTTCTCTATTTTGTGACAACTAAAATTATATAAAGAAGTGGCACTCTGTTTTTTTATGAAAATTTCAAATTCTTTCTATGATTTCAGGAAAAAATATCAAAATTTGTTGATATATTCCATAACATAAACATTTAAAAAATAAATATCAATGATTTTAGCAATAGTCTGAATTTAATTCAGTATAACGAGGTAAATATATGATTGAAAGGAGGTAAAATGGCTTTGGATTTTGCAAGAGAGGCTATAAAAAATGCAGAGACGCATAGCATTAATTTTGACGAGTTAAAGGCCGGCAAGGCCAGCATAAAAGTCGTTGGTTGCGGAGGCATGGGAAGCAATGCCGTAACATGGCTGTTTAACAAAGGCATTAACGGCGCTACTGTCTATGCTGCGAATACAGATGCCTTGCACTTGAGCGTTGCAAAAGCTGACGATAAGATTCTCATTGGCAAAGAGTTGACAAGAGGACTGGGGGCCGGAGGACAGCCCAACAAAGGAAGAGAAGCAGCCAAGGAGGCTCTAGCGGAAATAAAAAGAGCTGTTGCAGGTTCAGACATGGTATTCATAATCGCGGGAATGGGCGGCGGAACAGGAACAGGAGCTGCTCCAGTAGTTGCACAGCTTGCCAAGGAAACGGGAGCTGTTGTTATAGGTGTTGTAACGATGCCTTTTGAAGCAGAGAAAGCAAGAGTTGACAAGGCTGAATGGGGATTGCAGGAATTGAGAGACATTACTGACACCTGTATAGTTCTTGACAATAACAAACTTGTGGATATTGCTGGGCAGTTGCCAATTGAACAGGCATTTGCAGTTGCAAACGAACTTATCGCTACAATGATCAAAGGAATTGTAGAAACAATTACATTGCCAAGTTTAATTAACCTGGACTATGCAGATGTTTCGGCAATTATGAAAGGCGGAGGAGTTTCTGTCATCGGCATCGGAGAAGATGATTCTTCTGACAGGGTCAATGAAGCTGTCAGACAGGCATTAACACATCCATTGCTTGATGTTGATTATACGGGAGCTAGCGGCGCTCTTATTCACGTCACATGCGGTCCTGATTTGAAGCTTGAAGAATTCGATACGATTGGAAGATCTGTATCTGAGAATCTTAATTCAGATGCAACAGTTATTATCGGCGCAAGAATCAACAAGGATTTTATAGGAAAGGTAAGAGTTATAACAATTATGACTGGCGTTAAATCTCCATATCTTCTTGGGAAACATGCTGAAGAGCATGCGTTCTCTCAAAGCGAGATGTCTGATTTAGGCATTCAAATCTGGAAATAATTCCTTTTTTATTTTTTTATTTTCCTTTATTTTTATTAGAATTTTGATTAGTAGTAAATCTTATTAAACAAATATCATAATTAATTTAATGATAAATCAAAAGGAATTTACAGAGACATTAAAGAAATTCAATGAATTAGAGAATAGGGGTGATTATTATCCTATGTTCTTGAATATGATTGAAAAAGGATTTGAAATAGAAGCTTTTTTGTTTATTCTTTCAACATGGAATTTTGCAACTTTTAGGTATGCTATGAAAGATTTTGATTTAAAAAACTTTAAACAAATTATTAATAACCTAAAACCTGTATTTAATAAATTTAAAGATAAATCTATTGAAAATATTAACTTAGATTATTATAAAAATGACATAAAAATTATTTTTGATTTATTATCTCATATTAAAGGTATTCAGTATACTGGATCATCAAAATTAATGCATTTAACATGCCCAAAATTTTTTATAATGTGGGATGTTTATATTAGGAAAGCATATGGTTTTAAAAAAGGAAATTCAGAAGATTATTTCAATTTTCTTAAAAAAATGCAGAACGAATTTAAAGAAATGAACAAGAAAGAAGAAAAGCCTCTTGCTAAACTAATTGATGAATATAACTATGTTAAATTTACTCTTCCTGCACTAGAAAAGAACAGGAATAAGAAATCTAACCAATGAAACATTTTTAAATTATATTCTCCAATATATATTATGAATGAGGTGCTTGAAGAAGTCAGGATAAGAAAAATAGGTGTTTTGTCTTTTGCCTATGTTTCAGCTGTAGCTTCCGCCATTTTGGGATTATTTATTGGTGCGGTTTTGACAGTTGTTTCATTGACTTTGCCGACAAGTTTTGAACTTTTGGGATTTTCATCATATACAATTTACTCAGCAGCGATATTACCCCTTAGTTCTGGCATTTTAGGATTTATTTCCGGGTTAATCATAGCTTTTTTTTATAATATAGCGGCCAAAGTAACAAAAGGAATAAAGATTTATTCTTGATTTATTTCGCTCGCGCTTTGAGCGCTCGCTTATTGATGCGTTTCAAATCGGCGTTCTGCACGATTTTCCACTTAGGATATTTGACGCCAAAATATTCTACTAATTGAGAGAAACATTTGTGTTAATATTTTTTAGAAGAGTGCCTTGACGAATGTCTGGCGCGAAATCATTAATAAGCGAGCATGACAGTGCGAGCGTTCTTAAACTTCCAACTTTTTTGGTGGCACCATCTTTTTATTTCCATATGATTCAAAATAAAGAACAGCGTCCAAATCCACTTTCTTACTTGGCCTTTCCTTTTTGAACTCATATCCTATTGGAATAACAGCTTCTATTTGCCCTTTGTCCGGAACCTTTAATATCCTTTTTATCTGCCCCTCTCCAAAATGCCCAACCCAGCAGGCGGCCAGCTTTTTTTCCTCAACTTTTAGAAGAAGGTTTTGTATCGCGGCTCCTGCCTGTTGCCTGACGTAGATTTCGCCCCTTTTTCCGAAAGAATTCAAAGTTTTTACAGGGTCGGAAACAACAACGATAACGTAATGTGCCTGTGAAATAAAATTCTGCTGGCACGCCTCTCCAATCTCTGCAATTTTTTCCCTGTTTGAAACAAGGACAATTTTCAATGTCGGAATGTTTCCAGCAATAGGGGCATGCCTCATGGAATCAATGCATTCAATTATTTCCCTCCAATCCGGCTTTTTTGAGGAAAATTTCTTGGTGCTGTTTCTCTGCTTTATTGCATCGTCAAGTTGCATGAATTAAGAAAGAAGGAGAAGTTTTTAAAATGTTTTATTCTTCGTAAAGATTCAGTCTTTTGAATTTTTGCACTGTCTCATAAGAGATATCACATGTTAATCCTGGAATTATTTGCAATTGAAAGTAGGTCTCTGTTGAGTTCCACGAATCTCCAAGAATTTGTCTATACCTTGGTAGAAAATTTCCGTTCTCCCCACCATCAATAACCCTTAGTCCTTCATCAACCCGCATAAATTTGAATCTTGGCAACAATTGGATTGCATGAAATCCATGGGGAGATTCTCTTAATCTATCCGCAATTGTTTTTTTAGTCATATCTTTTCAAAAAATAATTTTTTTATAAAGATTTGTGGGATTTGTTATATATTATTTAAACCTAATCTCTCCGCCGCCCAAGACTTTTTTTCCTTTGTAAAGAACAATCGCCTGTCCTTCACTGACACCTGTAATTGCCTTGTCAAGGATTATCTTGAACCTTCCATTTTTCTTTTCAATCTTTGAAGAAAGCAGCTCTCCGACTTGGCGGATTCGTGCGAAGATTTTTTCGTTATTTTTCGACTTTTCAGAAATCCAATGAGGATTTTTTATGAATATTTCTTTTCTGTAATTTAATCTGTGATTTTCGGGAGCTGCAATAATTATATTTTTCTTAACATCTTTGGAAGCAACATACCATTTTTTCAGAAATCTCTTATCATCGCCAATTTTTTTTATGTCAAATCCGTATCTCAAACCAAGGCGCTGCCCTATTGTATAATAATAAACTCCATCATGCTCTCCGATTATTTTTCCTTCAGGGCTGAGGATTTTTCCTTTTTTTGGCTTTATTTTTTTCTGCAGAAATTTCTTTAAATCAACTTTTCCAATGAAACAAATTCCGACAGTTGATTTTTTGTCATAGTTTGGAAAGTTGTTTTCTTTTGCTATTTCCCTCACCTGTTTTTTTGTATAATTTCCTATTGGGAACAGCAAATGTTTTAATTCACTATTCTTTAATCTGTAAATGAAGTAACTTTGGTCTTTTGATTCATCTTTTGCCCTTAACAATTCAAATTTGTTTTTTATTTTTTTTATCTTTGCATAATGTCCTGTGACAATAAAATCCGCCTTAAGTTCTTTGGCTGTTTTTATTAAAACAGGAAATTTTATCTTTTGGTTGCAGTCAATGTCTGGATTTGGAGTTATTCCTTTTCTGTAATCTTGAAACATTTTTTCAACAACCTGCCTTTTGTATTGCTTTTCAGAATCTATTGTAATCAAAGGAATGTTCAGCATAGAAGCTATTCTTATCGCCATTTTTCTTTCATCCTTCCACGAACATTCTCCAAGAGAATTTTTTGCATCGCTCCAATTTTTCATGAAAACTCCCAAAACATCATAACCTTTCTTTTTCATCAACAAGGCGGCGACAGAGGAATCAACGCCGCCGGACATTGCGACTAAGACTTTTGGTTTTTTAGATTTCATAAAAGTGAAATAATAAACTTATTTAAAAATCTTTTAAACTACAGGTATTTTATTATAAAATGAAGAAGATTGATTCTGGATTGCAGTATGATGTATATGAAATTTCAAGAAACAGGGTTTTGAAAATTCCACGCCCTAATTTTGCAATGATTAGAACTATGCTTATTTGGTGGCCAAAATATTATTTTAGACCCTTTAAACTAATAAAAGAACTTAGAAGATATAATTTGCTTTTGAACGATTCCATAAGAGGATTTAAGAAAAGAAAAATTCCGAGGAGTCTTACTGGAAATTCCATTCTAAATGGAAAGGTTATACGACAGGATAAATTAATTCCATTAAAAGATTTAATGCCTGACTATGGCAATTTTAAGAATTTATTTCAAGATTATGCCAAATTAATTGTTGAACTATGGAAATATGGCGTTCAAGAAATAACCTTTAATTTCGCTGTTAACTACGGGATTAATAAAAAAGGCAAAGTTGTTTTGATGGATTTGGGAGAATTAGCCTTTGACAAAGAAGAAGTTGCGAAATATCTCTCCTATAAAAAATGGGAAAGATGTTATTCTTTTAGACACAATCTTAATAAAAAACAGAAAATAATTTATTCAAAAATAATGGAGAAAAACCTCACATTAAAAAAATTAAACAGTATTTGGGGTTCTAAACTGAAAGATTAAAACGTCCCGGAGAGGACTCGAACCTCTGACCCCATGATTAACAGTCATGTGCTCTACCTGCTGAGCTACCGGGACATAAAATTTTGAAAAGAATTTCTTATTTAAATTTATCTTTTAAGCCGAGGTCCAAAATCGGCTCTGATTTGTGCTTTTCCAGGTAGCTGTAAACATTGGCGTGTTTTGTTCCCTTTATTATTGAGATGACGGCGCTTTCGGCATTTTTTATGTTTTCAGGATCGCCGATAATGCCTATGGAATTATTTTTGAGCTCAAAGCCACAGCCTGCCAGTTCTTTTAACAATCTCAAGGTTTTTCCGCCCTTTCCTATAATCCTTGCCCTTATTCTGCTGAAATCCCTTTTTGTCGTATAGTCTTTTATGCTTATTATTTCAAATGCAAAATCCTCGGATTTTATCATCAAGGCGTCTGTAAGCGGAAAACCAAAATTTATTGCATCAATGACTTTTTCAGCGATGTATTCATCAACCGATTCTCCTTCAACAGAAACATCTATCCCTTTGTTTGTTATTTTAACATTAAGCTCCTTTTCGAGCTTTTTTTTATTCCTCAGAATCCTTGGCAGTTTCTCTGAAATGATTTTTTTCATTATGAACAAAAACAATTTTTTTATCAAACTTTCCTTTCAAAAACTTGATTCTTCCGTCTTTAAATAGCCGTTTTGCTTGAGCCATTCAATTTGATTCTGGCGGTATTTGAAAATCACATCTCCTTTATTGAAATCAAGCTCCCACGGCTCTATGATGACAACGTCTCCAGGACGAAGCCAAAGCTTTCTTTTCAATCTGCCTGGAACTCGGCAGTTTCTTTTTTTCCCATCCAAACATGCAACCATCATTTTGTTTCCGCCAAGCCTTTGCTCTATTATTCCTATTGTTTCCTTTCCTTTTGGAAGTGGAGCACGAGCTACTTTTTGCTCTTCTTCCTTTGACCTGTCTCCAAATTTTTTCATAAGAACTGAAAATAAGGTTTGTTTATAAATTTAATATTTTAAATTAGAACTATTGCGAGACAAAAGGCAAAGCCTTTAGCTCGCACTCTTATCTAAGAACGAGTGCGAAAGGAATTCCCTGAATTTCACCAATTAAATCCCGAGAAATAACTCCTGCCTTGAGCGCGGCATTTACAGCCCTTTTTCCGACAATATTGAAGGTGGCGTCTTCATCCACCATTCTTTTTATTGTTTCCACGACTTTTTCTTCCGAAAATTTTTCGCCTTTATAGAAATCTTCCTTTATGTGCAGCTGAAATTTTCCCTCCTCAAATTTCTTTCCCAGCAATTCCGAATCGCAGACTGCAACGATTATCCTGTAAGATTTTATAATTTTTACAAACATGCAAAAACCAGAAAGGTTTTCTTTATCAAACTTTCCTTTAACTAGTAGTCCTACTTTTTAAATTCTCCAGATTTACTGGTATTTTTTAGCCTGATCTGCTGACATGATCTTAGCCATCTTTGTTCCGCATTTCGTGCATATTCCTCTAGCCAAAAAAGTTCCCCTTTTTGTCTTTTCAAGCTTCAAGCTTTTCATTTCCCTGTTCTCTTTGCACCTCATGCATCTTCCTTCTAAAGCCATATTGACCTCCGTTTGATGATTTAATAGATAGTATGAACAAAATTTGTTTTAAAAGGTTTGTTATTGCGCTTTTTTTACAATATTCTTTTCATTTATTGCATGCTTCATTTTTATTCCAACCAAAACAATCAGTCCAATGTTTATAAAAAGAATTATCATCCAGAGAACAAGCGAGAGCTTTTCAATGAAAAATGTGTCGTAGCTGTTTGCGCTTATCTGTCCATAGCTGACTTTGGAGTAAAGCAGGTAACTTCCAACCTTTAAATCTGCCGGAGCTTCTAGAAATATTTCCCCGTCAAAGGATTCATTCAATGCAAAAGTTTCTTTTTTTGCAGTGTAGGTGTTGTTGTTAAAATCGCGGATGAAATATTCGAGCTCGACATCAATGTTTCTTAAATCACCGAGATTTAGGATAAACACATCTGCCTTCACATCTCCTCCCGGAAAAATGTATTTTTTAAGCAATGTTGTTTTTATATCAAACAATGGCTCCTGGTCTCCGACTTCAAGGACAAAATTGACTGTCTTGTTTCCCACAGAAGAGCTGAAAATTATTTTTCCTATGTAAGCATCATTTATTTCTGATTCGGGAACATAAATATCAAAATTTATCTCTCTGGACTCTTTTGAATTTAAAACAAAACTTTCTTCTTCCGGAAAGACAAACTGCCTAGACAAGTTGACTGATATGCTGATTGTAAGATTCGAGCTTCCTGTGTTCGTTATGTTTATCTTTTCTTGGTAATTTAAACCCTTTTTCACCTCAAGTGCAAAAAAGCTTTTGTCTAATTTGAATGGAGCTCCACCACCAGCATCAGCACTTATAATGGGTGCAGAAGGCGCGGAAGGAGCTGCGCTTGGCGGAATTCCTCTTGGGTTGCTTGGAGCTCCCCCTCCAACAGCCAATTCCCCTGCTCCCGAGTCTCCTTGTGAGAAAATATCCCAACCTGTTATATTAATGGTTATTGCCGACACAAAATACAAATTCAGCGCAATAATTCCAAAAATTAAAAACCACCTCATGAAAAAACAAGGATAACTCTGTTTTTAATTTTTGTTGAATAAACTTTTATTTAGAAAAATTTATATACTATAGTTATTCTATAGAAGTATGGTTACGACTATACAGCTTAATGAGGATGTGAAAAAAGCGCTCGACAGAATGAAATCTAATAAGGAAACTTATGAGGAAGTCATCTTGAGTTTAATGAAATTTTCCGAAGAACAAAAAAGAAAGCAAAAACAATTTTTAATTGAAGGTTATAAAGAAATGGCTGAAGATAGTTTAAAAATAGCAAAAGAATGGGAAAGCACTTTAAT
>Ga0209210_1003739_pt1 | contig 10133 bp, 10 predicted proteins | sample RifGroA1_FD_183991 | JGI IMG/M metagenome (GOLD analysis project Ga0209210, IMG submission 183991) | Contaminated groundwater microbial communities from Rifle, Colorado, USA - Rifle Groundwater A1 (SPAdes) (version 2) | ecosystem: Environmental > Aquatic > Deep subsurface > Groundwater >...
TATGACCCTTCCCCATGGAACCGGAAAAAAGACTCGCGTTGTGGAAGCAACTGATGAGCTTATCGCAGAAATTGAAAAAGGAAAGATTAGCTTTGATATTCTGGTCGCCAAACCCGAAATGATGCCCAAGCTCGCCCACGTAGCAAAAGTTCTGGGACCCCGCGGCCTTATGCCAAATCCAAAAGCAGGCACAATTACCGACAAACCGGAGGAAATAATCAAGAAGTTTGAAGGCGGACAAATAAATTTCAGATCCGAAACTAAGGCTCCAATTGTCCATCTCATGGTAGGCAAAATATCGCTGGGACCGGATAAACTGTCTGAAAACATTAATACTGCAATTAAAGCGGTTAATAAAAGTAAAATCCGAAATGTCACCCTAAAATCCACTATGTCTCCAGGAATAAAAATAGTAGTTTAATATTTTCTCCTGCTCAAAATAGATATGGCAGCAGAACTAAGTCCGTTAAGACTACCCACGATAAACGAAACAGAACGAGGAAAATCAAATATCGCATTTGTTACCGGAGGTACCGGTGGGACGGGCTCCGAAATAGTAAGACTTCTTGCCAAAGAGGGAAGAAGGGTTATAGTGGGTACTAGAACCGATAAAAAGTTTCAGGAATTAAAGGAAAGCCTTCCCCACCCCGATTCTTCATTAATTGAATCTTTCGTCGTAGATTTAACCGATGCTGAAGGGGTTGATGCAGCTTTAGAAGAGCTTGATCTAGGGTTTGGAGAAACAGTCGACTATTACCCTCTGGCTGCCGGTGGATTTGATGCTGCAATGTGGGACTTCGGGAGAGCTTTTGGAAAATTAACGCTTCAACTCAAAAAAAACAGAAAACTCGAGGCAGATCAACTTCAGAGATCCAGAGATGATTTTAAAGCAATAAGCGAAGCGGTTTTTGATCAAGCGCGCAGGATTAACTCAGAGGCAACGCTTGCGCTCGGGCGAAGGTTAATGGACCAAGGGCTACTGAATCAAGGAAGTAAAATAATATATTTAGCAAGTACTGTTTCTGAGATAACTAGAATTGCCCTAGAGCACCCAGACAATGCAGGCAAAAGACTCGATGAGGTATACGTTGGCCCTGAGCACTATAGAGCGATCGGAATAACTAAAGCTGAGGCTGCAATAAACCTAGCCTATCTGGCAAGAGGTGCCGGGGCCATGTACTATAATATTGTTGCGTCTGTGATACTGAAAACCCCCATAGGAGACTTGATGGACAGATTTGTTCCCGTTCTTGAAGAGGCAAGTCGAGTGGGAAATGAGAAATTTGCCCTTCCTACCCCGACAGCTTCCGAAATAGCAGAAATAATCGTTCGGGTAACAAAAACGCCCTTAGCTGAAGACGAACGAGAAGTGACAATATACGCGGGATATCATCCGGGGGAAGCAACCAGAGAAGTTCCCTCAAATCTCATTCTTCCTGCGCCAACAACTCTTTAGCTTACTCAGACAGGACTATAAGATAGAATAATTCCCGAAGAGCTAAATAACTACAGGTTATAGATTGACATTCACCGCATCAGATGATATTATTCTTTCACCTAAGACAGCGGGCACATAAATAAGACCTGCCGAGGCGAAACAGTATCAAGTAGTTAGTATTTGGTATTTAGTAGGCTTCCTTACGGAAGCTTTTTTTATTGAATTAACAAATTGAAACATTCAATGAAAATTGAAAATTAGAAATTAAAAATTGACCGAATATGCCTAAAATTAAGCAACCAACAAAAAAAGCAGGTAGAGCAAGAAAAGAAGTTGTTGTCGAAGAACTCTTCCAGAGACTTGAGGGCTCAGACAGCGTGGTCTTAACAGATTATCAAGGCCTCACGCATCACCAGCTTGAGGGGCTTAAAAAAGAGCTGAAGAAAAAAAATGCTTCATTCTCGATAACCAAAAATACACTCCTTAAAATTTCCGTTGAAAAAAGCAAAAAATACGCCGATCTTCTTAAAGACTATACATACGAAGGACCAACAGCAGTTCTATTTGTTAAGGGAGAATTTTTAGATGCTCTAAAAGAGCTGGCAAAGCTAAATAAGACTGCTGGACTTCCGAAGATAAAAATAGGAATCCTAGACGGACAGTCACTCGATGAGGAGCAAGTCTTAAGGATTGCCTCACTTCCCAATAAAGAAACCCTACTTGCTCAGCTCGCAGGAATGCTCAACTCCCCTATTTCAGGCTTGGTATTCGTTTTAAATGCAAATCTTCAAAAGCTTGTATTTGTTCTTAACGAGATTTCCAAGAATAAGCCTGCATCCCAAGCTTCTGTCGCGGCTCCAAAACCGGTAGTCCAAGCGACAGATGAAGCCATGCCCGTTACAGTGCAAGCGCCTTCAGAAGAAGTAGCAACCCCAGCACGGGAAGATCCAGAAGTTTCAGCCGAACCAACAGCAGATGTTATGCCACAGACTGCTGAAGAAGCGGTAGAGCCAGTTGACACCAAACCAACCGAGAATACAGACGTTACAACCGAAGGGGGTGATAAATAATGGCAAAATTTTCAAAAGACGATTTATTAAAAGCAGTAGAAGAAATGTCAGTTCTCGAACTCGCAGAGCTGGTTAAAGCTCTCGAAGAAAAATTCGGAGTATCTGCTCAAGCTATGGCAGCACCAGCGGCAGCACCAGCGGCAGCTGACGCGGGAGAAGCAGCAGAAGAACAAACAGTCTTTAATGTGGTAATCGCAAGTGCCGGAGCAAATAAGATTGCTGTCATTAAAGCCTTAAGAGAATTGGTCCCAACGCTTGGCCTTAAAGAAGCAAAAGATTTGGTAGATCAAGCTCCAAAGGAAGCGCTCACTCAGGTTAATAAGAAAACTGCACAAGAAGCTAAAGAGAGATTAACCGCAGCCGGAGCAACAGTAGAGCTTAAATAACAAAAAACCCTCCCAAATCAATGATTAAGATTCGGACGGAGGGTTTTTTTGTGGCTTTAGCAATTTACCCTATTGACAATGATGTATCACTTTGTTATTTTGTAGAGTGTTATCATACGAATTGATGACCTAAGCATTACTACTAAGGCTATGGCTGATCAAACACTATCAATAAACCACCTTCCAGATCTCCTCACAGTAAGGGAAGCAGCTTCAGTTCTCAGGGTCTCTCCGCTCACTCTAAAAAGGTGGGGTAAAAGAGGAAAGCTTCCTGCGATAAGAATTAATTCCCGAGGAGACCGAAGATATAGAAAAGAAGCAATACTCTACCTCCTTGGAATCCAGATAAAAGAAGACTAAGCCAAGGGCTTACAACTACTAACCTCTAAGACACTTTGCTCTAACTCCTAAAACTTATTAGCAGTCAGAAGTCAGTAGTTAGAAGTTGTGAAACTAAGCTTTCCTGTAGTATTCAGCTCTATTTTCTTGAATTCGTTCTACAATTGGATTATTAAAATGCTCCTCAATGAATCTGAAGGTCTCTTTCGGATCCTGAGTATTTATTATTACGCTCGTTCCCAACTCAAATGCCCCCAATATCTTTTCCCTAGGTATAAGCCTAAGATACCAGTCTTTTCCCGGATATATGTAGAAGTTGAAAGAAAACTCGTGGCCGTGACGAATATCCATGATTTGCACGAGCCTATATATAAGCTTAGCAAAAGTATGGACTTCATCATCTGTGATGTCTCCAAAGTGAGTTCCGCCATTTTTTGGTGCTACCCATACTTCATCCGGCCATCTACTGGTCTTCGGGCAAAAAATATCGAAAAAACCGGCATCAAAAACCCCAGTGTTATCTTTTCTGTCCATTTCCGGTATGTCCAGCTTCACTTTTTTTGCTATTACGGCAAGCTGAGTGTGAGGATGAACAAGGCTTTCCCCTGACTTCTCTCCTTTATTATGGAATATGTACACTTGGCCTTTACTTTTATGCAGATTGTATCTTTTACGGTAGGTATTAATAATAGCTTCTGTTTGATCAAGCGGAAGCTCGTCGAAATTTTTATGATGGTCTTGGGAATGGATTATAATCTCGTGGATTGGCGCAAAAGGATATTTATTGGTAACTACTAGAATTTTCCAAGACAGGCCTGAGCCACCTGTCCTATACAACTCCGTCTCTTTATCAACTGTTTTGGGACAAAAAGGACAAAATGGCTCGTCTCCATTTGCCTCGTTTGGCCGCGCCGACCTTTTGGGAGCAGAAATTAGCCACTTTCCTGACTTATCTTTTAAAAATTGGAAATCTGACATAATCTTAACTTGCAATAATTTTTTTGTAGACTTTTTCGTGATCTTCTACCATCTTTTCAACCGTAAAATTGTCTTCAATGTGTTTTCTTGCTTGATCCCTCATTTCCGCATACTCCTCATCATTCATGCTATAAATCCTATTTATCGCCTCTTGCATCCCATCCCTGCCGGTTTTTTTAATAATCCACCTGCTTGCCTTATTCCTGTCGTCCGGCTCGATTATAAAACCTGTCACGCCATCTTTTATTACTTCTGAAACGCTTCCCTTGTTAAATGCTATAACTGGAGTTCCGCTGCTCATTGCCTCGATCATTACCATTCCAAAAGGTTCATCCCAAAGGATTGGGAAAAGAAGAGCTTTTGCTTCTCTTAAGAATTTATCCCGGTCTCCTTCTCCAAAAAATGTTTCGTCCTCAACAACTCCTTTTTTAAGATGAGGCAGAACGTTGTTTTGAAAATAAGGCAGAGCCCTATATGCATCGTCTCCAACCATCCTTAGAGTCCTGTCTGCTTTTTTTGCAGCATAAATAGCCTCAGTTACTCCCTTTTCTTTGATATATCTTCCTAAAAAAGCCAGGTAGTCTCCACCTTTTTTGTCAAATTGAAATTTGACCGTATCGACCCCGTGATAGATAACACCAACACTCTTGACCATACCGTTAAATTTATTAAGCTGAGACTTACTTATAAATATATAGTTATCCTTATTAAAATTTTTCAACCGCCAATACCCTAGATGTTCTCTTAAAGGCTTTGGATCATGAATTGTATAAATCGTTTTTATAGGCGCTAACTTATTTACATAGTGAGCCATAAAATCGTGGTAAGAATGCATAATATCCAATTTCTTTTCCTTTGCGTGCAAATATGCTTTAGTCGTAAGGTCTATCTCGTATTCAATTTTTGTCGCAGTGTGTGCAGTTTTTAGCTTTGATAGACGATCCAATCCAAGTGACTTAGCACTTATGAAATCCTGATTTATGAGGTCTTCTTCTCCAACCAACAGATGAGCCCTGGTCTTAGTATTTGGAGCTCCATAAACATAAACCTCATGCCCCTTATCAACCAGACCATTGGCTAAATTAATAAACAATTCCTTGGGTGCAAAAATTTTATCCCCATATTTGCTTCCCATATATACTGACGGAAGTAGTAGTCCAATCTTCATTTACTATTCACCTGAATTTATATTATCATAAAACTATGGGAGGGAGCATGGAAGCAATCCTATTCTTATACAACACGTACCGATTGCAAGAAATCTTCTGTTTCCTGACCAACCGTCGCAACTAAATTCCTATACCCACTCGTATCTCCCTTATACTTCTCTCCTTTATACTCATGCTTGGAAAAGGGTATTTGTGAAAACCCATTTCGAAGTGCATCATAATCAAATTGGTCATCGTATTGTGCTGGGATATCAGCGTAAACCTCTGGGACTGATACCCTACTCCTAACATAATATGCTTTAACACTACTTGCTATTTCCTGAAGCCGCCTGTTGGATTGTATTTTGGCGAGTTCGAATGTTACATACGACGGGTTGTCTTGTAAATTTTCAAGACCAGCTGGTTGTCCTTGATATATAGATTCCTCAAATTCCTCGTAGGATTTCCCGTATCCAAAGTCGCCAGTTGGATAAAGCCTGCCGGCGTAACCAAAATGGCGCAAGATTCTTTCTGCCGATAAAACACGGGCATCGGTTATCCCAAAAGCAGTCAAAATTTCCCTAATACGAGGTCCATGAAATTCCGAAGACAATATTGCAATAGTACCCTGCCAGTATCCTCTATTTTTTGCATCAAGTGCATTTAAAGTCTGTATTACGTTGTCAAAAGTCGTTTTTGCAGCAGAATCTATTTCGATTATCTTCTCGGCGCGAACCCTACCTAAATCATCTACGCCTTTTCCTGTAGCTCGATCATAAGTATCAGCAAGTAGCTGCCCTTCGCTAACTATTTGTTCAAGGGTTTCTATCCCCTCTAAATCTTGCTCTGATTCCGCAGTTCCCGTACCGCTTGTAATCACAGTGTCAACTATACCGTTACTAGCGAGTAATTTCGCCGCAATTGCATTAAGACGATTATATGGATGAAGAGGAAAAAGTCGCTCTGATCCCTTAAGGTCTTTAAGTCTTACCGGACCCATGCCACATACAACTACTGCATTAATGGGAGCTCTGCTGACAGGCTCTTTTGGAGGTGTCGCTTCTCTAGCTTTGCCCTTTGACGGAGCTTGAGCTACCTCTTTGATTATTGCCTGTGGACCTTCCATAAGAATATAAATAGTATTATAAACTTTTCAGAGCTTTTTCATAGTTATCGATCATTTTTTCAATTGTAAAGTTTTCTTCAACATGCTTTCTACAATCAGCTCTAGAAATCTGACCTATATTCAAAACAGCTCTAGCCATTTCTTCTTCATTATCTACTACAAAACCAGTCTTACTATCTATTAATACTTCAGAGGTAGATCCTTTCCTAAACGCGACTACTGGAGTACCGCAAGACAGCGCTTCAATCATTACCAAACCAAAAGGCTCATCCCAGAGGATTGGAAAAATAAATGCCTTAGCCTCTTGGTAATATTTTAATTTTTCTTCGAATCCTAACTCTCCTACCCATCTAATCTGTTGCCCGTCTATATCCTTGTTTAGCTCATCAAAATAATCCTTATCTCTCACTTTTCCAGCCAGAACTAGCTTCGTTCCAAGTTTTTTCGCCACTCTTATTGCTGCTGCTTGATTCTTATGTCTTCCAATTGATCCAACCATCAGGAGATAATCAGACGGCTTATCGTTAAAGGCATACTTTAACGTGTCGACTCCGTTATAAACGGTGGCTAGATAGTTTAGCTTTTCAAATCCTTTTCTCTGAAAGTCGCTAATTGTAATAATTGGGGTTTTATACATAGCGAACAGATCCGCAAGCTCTGGGAATAAATTCAAATGCATTACGCTTGCAAGAGGTTTTCCTAACATTTTTGCTAGAGGCAGAAAAACTGCCTCTCCTCGTATGTTGCAAAGGATAATGTCATAATTGTTTGCTTCATTAATTAAAACTTCTGAAACTCTAGCTAAATAAACTGCTTCTAGGCGTAATTTTCTTGATGTCTCTGTTTTTTCAGGATCGAACTTCTGCTCAAGCGAACTACCCGAAACTAAATCTCCCTCCCCTACTTCTATAACTCTGACTTTTGTGCCTTCGAAATTTTCTGCTGTTCCTTTTGCTCCCACAAGTATTACGTCGTGACCTTTTTCAGCTAGACCTTTTGCTTGGTGATAGGCGATGAACTCAGTTCCTCCTTGAGCAGGTGGCGGAATTGGAAGCGCTACAGACCCAAGTATTAAAATCCTCATTATTGATTCTTATTTAAGTACCTGAGGTTTTTTCTTAAATTTCTGGTACATTCTTTCATACTTTCCAGCAATTCTTTCCCAAGTAAATTTTTCTACTACGGTTTTTCTTGCTCTATTGCCCATTTTAATCCTCATCTCGTCGTTTCGCAATAGAAAATTCACTTTCTCCGCAATTTCTTTTGGATTTCTTGGCCGCACAAACAAACCGTTATAGCCATCTTTAACCATTAGGGGAATTCCGCCTTTTCTTGTCACTACAACAGGGGTACTGGCTGCCATTGCTTCAAGAACTACCAATCCCAAAGGCTCATCCCAAACGCTAGGCACAACGCAAACATCAGCTCTGTAATACAAATGAATGAGTTCATTGCCGTTAATGTAGCCGAAAAACTTAACATTGGTCAAATTCATGTCTTTTACCAGTTTTTCTAAATTCTTTCTCTCAGGCCCGTCTCCTGTAATTCCAACGACCGCATCTATATTTCTTGCAGCCTGAATAAAATACTTAACGCCTTTGTATTTAGTAAGCTTCCCTGAAAAAAGCACTAGCTTTTTATCTTTTAAATTATGCTTCTTATCAATTCCTGAAATATCCATATCCTTAGGAAAGTGCGTGAGATCGACTCCACCGGGAATAACTCTCATTTTCTCGTTAAACTGATTTGAGAAAATCTTCTGAATCCAACTCTTTGTCCAGAAACTGTTTGGCGCAATTCTTACCGATTTACCAAGTGCTTCCTGAGTAAGATATGGATATCTTTTGTCATTCTCAAGGGTTGGAAGCTCTGATCCATGAGCCGTAACAATAAAATTGAGTCCATATGCTATTTTTATGTAACGAGCCACCCAGGTAAGAGGCATAAGATGATGAACGTGAATTATGTCCGGCTGAAAGTCGTTCACAGCCTTAACTATCTCTTGAAAATAAGAAAGATGATTTGCAGAAAGCTCTTTTCCTCCGACTTTTGTGTAAAGCATGCAATCTGGCCACTCAGGGTGACCGGTGAAGGCAATTTTAACTGGAAGCTTAACCTTATATGTTTTGATGCCTCTTATGCCATTTTTATCTGGAACAACCATTGCTACTTCATGTTTTTTAGCAACTTCTTCTGCCAGTTCCCTTGCATATGTGCCGGATCCAGATCCATGCAGAGGAAACATTTGCAAATATAGAATTCTCATAAAGACTCGCAATTATAACATATTTTATACTAAAGCAGCTTCTCCTTAATAACTAAAGCCGTAAATTTTATAAGTGCTACTTGCCTCTTGATTCTCCAAGGCTGAATAGCTAGACGGAATAACCATTCAAGGCCTAAGCCGCGAACAAACTTCGGAGCTCTATGAACTTTTCCTGAAATAAAGTCAAAGGCTCCCCCCACGCCCATTGCAGCCTTGACTGGAAGCCTATCTAGGTTTTCAGCGATCCATTTTTCCTGCTTTGGAGATCCAAAAGCAACGAAAAGAAGATCACAACTGACTACTGACTCCTGACTACTGACTACTGACTGAGGAGGCCAGTCTTCATATGCGAAACCTACTTTAAGTCCGGGGTATTTTTTGATTAAGCACTTCGATGCCTTCTCTGCTACGTTTGGGCCACCCCCAAGAAATCCCACCGTTATAGGCTGTTTTGCAATAGCATTGCAGAAGTTGTAAACAAAATCAACACCGGTAATTCTTGCCTTCAGGGGTTTTCCTAGAATTTTGCCCGCTATGACCACACCAATGCCGTCTGGCAAGGCTAATTCGGCATTATTTAAGACTTTTTTATAACTTTCATCTCGACGTGCAATCATTAAAAGTTCGGGATTTGGAGTTACCAAATAGAACTTTTTTCCCTCATTTTTAAGTTTTTTGACTAAATACTCTAAGATAGTATTAAAAGAGACGTCTATAACACCAACTCCCAATATAATTTTTTTGCTTAACATATCTAATTACTACAAGCCATTACTATTAGGAAAGGCTCCGTTTGGTATTTTCTTTTATGGGTATTTAATTTGCTCATTTTTCCTACTTATGCGTCAAGCCTGTAAGGCTAAGTTTTTATTGGTTTAAATTGACAAGACAATTTATTTACTATATTTAATTTCTGATGTGAAAGTGTAGATTTTTCTAATGTTTTCACAAATATAATATTTATTCTATTATTAATATAGGTCTAAACAGCGTTGACTTACTATTATCTTTTGGCAATACTTCTTTTATAAAGCTCGATATTTTCCAAGGCTACGCCGGTTCCCCTCACTACACAAAGCAATGCGTCTTCAGCCACGTGGCAAGGGACTCCGGTAATCTTAGTCATGAGTTTATCGAAGTTTTTAAGAAGCGCTGTGCCTCCTGACATAACTATTCCTTTATCAATTATGTCTGAGGCTAATTCTGGCGGAGTTTGCTCGAGAATTCTTTTAACCACAGATATTATTTCCATAAGTGACGGCTCTATTGCTTCATTTATATCAACTTCTGAAAGCTCAATGGTTTTTGGCAGTCCGGTTATACTATCTCGACCGCGTATTTCTAATTTTTTCTCTTCTGACGCTTTTTTATTATCGATAAGA
>Ga0209210_1003744_pt1 | contig 10126 bp, 11 predicted proteins | sample RifGroA1_FD_183991 | JGI IMG/M metagenome (GOLD analysis project Ga0209210, IMG submission 183991) | Contaminated groundwater microbial communities from Rifle, Colorado, USA - Rifle Groundwater A1 (SPAdes) (version 2) | ecosystem: Environmental > Aquatic > Deep subsurface > Groundwater >...
GGAAGCTTTCGAGGAGAGTTTTTCCCCCGCAAAGGTGAGCAGGGCGAGTGACACAAGGACGACGATGGTTGTGCGGGACATTCATCTATTATACTCCCGTTAAATCATTTCCACTTGGCGGTTCGACCGCCAAGTGGAAATAAAAAAGCCCGGGCTTAGCGCTCGGGCGTTTCTGGCTCAACATTTTCTCCAGATAAAATACGAAGTTTTGTCTCCCTGGCATTTTTTGTATCCTTCCTTTCGATATAAGGGCGAAGGTAACACGACCTCGAACATGTGGATGGTGTAGCGCGTCAACATTCCCGGGAAAGAAAAAGAAGGATTGGGACCCCTGATTATCACCGGCCTTTGTACAAAATGAAGATTCTCTTCAAACCCATTAATCCCCAGTTTTTCGAAGAAGGCGTGGTAGCAGGCAATCTCTGGGGTATCGCCGGGCATTATTTTTTCTCCGATACTTGCTTCGAGTGCTCGTGTATGACACCTTGAATCGCTGAACGTCTGCATCTTTTCGACAAGCATCAGGCGGGTTGCGTCTTCTTCGTAATAGACGTTGAGAGCGGCTACTTCGATGGCACATATGAGTGTTGTGTTGTCGGGGTTGGGAATGAGAGTCACTTCTCCCGACGAAATCTCCGCAAAAAGATGTTCGATAGTTTTTGCTTCGCCGACACCCCATTCGTGGAGCGGAATGTTGTAGGCCTTGAGGAGACCTTGAAATCTTTCAAAATGCATAGGATATTCTCCTTGAGATGTGTCTTAACTATATATACCAAATGAAATCTATTTTGCAAAGGGCGCCTGTTTTCTTGCAAAAAATAGACCATTCTGGTAGAGTTTCCCCTATGAAGAAAGAAATCCACCCGCCGTATCACGCGGACGCAAAAGTAACCTGTTCCTGCGGTAACAAATTTACCGTAGGCTCTATCTTGCCCGAGATCAGCGTTGAAATCTGCAGTGCCTGCCACCCATTCTTTACCGGAGAGGAAAAAACTCTCGATATGGGAGGACGTGTTGAGCGTTTCAAGAAGCGCGAAGCGGCATCAAAGACGAAGAAGTAATGCAGCTTTTAGGTTTTAGGTGTGAGGTTTTAGGAAATGCGCACGAGGTTTTAAGGAGATACGCCAAAATCTACCACAATGACAGAAGTAAATCTAGGTATAAATTCTTTTCGTGATTTGAAGGTCTGGCAAAATGGATTGATTATTGCGCACGAAATCTATTTACTTACTAAAAAACTTCCTCGTGAGGAAGTTTTTGGTTTAAGTTCACAAATGCGACGTGCTGCTGTTTCCGTTCCTTCAAATATTGCAGAGGGCAGATCGCGAGGTTCGAGAAAAGATTTTAGTCAATTTTTGCATATTGCGATCGGCTCACTTTCCGAATTAGAAACCCAGCTTCTTCTTTTGGAAATGATATATCCTGAAATTAAAGTAGGTGATATTATGAAGATGATCAATGAAGAACAAAAGATGCTCGCTGGATTACTAAGAAGTATGAAAAATCCTGTATCTCCAAAAACCCAGATACCCGCGTCCCCCTAACACCTTACATCTAAAACCTAACACCTTCCCCAAATGGATATTGAAACATTCAAAAAAAATCCGAAGACCCAGTATCTCGCACAAGAGTACGAGCGTTTATCTCGTGAAGAAACAAATGTTGTGGCGATGACGGCTTCCGATCCCGAAATAGCGGAACTGGGAAAAGAAGAGCTCGAAGGAATCCGTGCACAGATGCGTGTGATCCGAGGGCAGATGGAGGGTATTCTCGAAGCGTCGAAAGAAGAGGAGGAAAAACCAAAAGAGATTATTCTCGAAGTGCGCGCGGGTGCCGGCGGGGAAGAAGCAGCGATCTTTGCAGAGGATCTCGCAATGATGTATGAGAAGTTCGCGGAAAAGAAAGGGTGGGGCTGGAGCAAGCTCGATGAATCGCGAAGCGAAATGGGTGGATACAAAGAGGCATCGTTTGAGATTAAAGGCAAGGATGCGTACGATCTGCTCCGCCACGAGACGGGTGTGCATCGTGTCCAGCGCGTGCCCGCAACGGAAAAGTCGGGACGCATTCACACCTCGACGGCGTCGGTCGTCGTACTCCCTATCTTCCCGACCAAGCATCTGGAGATTAACCCCGCCGACCTTGAGATGGAGTTTTCGCGTTCGGGTGGCGCGGGTGGACAGAACGTGAACAAAGTGGAGACCGCGGTGCGGATTATTTACAAGCCGACGGGGCTTGCGGTTCGGTGCACGAGTGAGCGGAGCCAGCAGAAGAATCGCGAGAAAGCGCTGTCGATGCTCATGGCAAAGCTCGAGGATCTCGACCGCGAAAAGAAAGAGAGTGCGGTGTCCTCCGAGCGCAAAAACCAAATCGGTACCGGTGACCGCTCGGAGAAGATTCGTACGTACAATATTTTGCAGGATCGTATTACCGATCACCGTATCAAGCAGTCGTGGAGCAATCTGGAGAAAATCTTTGCGGGGAATATTGAGCCGATTCTTGATGCCTGCGCACAAGGGACGATAGGTCTGCCTGCCGCGACGAACACGGCGCAGGCAGGAGAAGAAGAACAACTGATAACTAACAACTGACAAGGATGTTTCGCTTCGCGAAAATCCGTCGGTTACGTGTCCGCGAAGCGGTGTCAGTTGTCAGTTGTAAAATCCCTTGCATTTTCGTCCAGCTTCTGGTAATCTTTTAAATTATATGAGTAAAACAGTAGAGAATCAAGGAATTATCACTGAAATGTTCTCCGTAGGAGCGCATTTCGGCTATTCGCGTTCGCGCCGCCACCCTTCGGTAAAACCATTCATTTTTGGCTCAAAGAACGGCGTTGAGATTTTAGACCTCGAAAAAACAAGTGTTGAACTCGCGCTTGCAAAAGAGTTTGTAAAGACATTTGCAAAAGGCGGCAAACAGATTCTTTTTGTAGGAACCAAGAACGAAGCAAAAAAAGCCGTTCTTGCTGGAGCACTCGCGGTCGACATGCCGTTCGTTGTGGAACGGTGGGTTGGCGGGATCCTGACGAACTTTCCCGAGATCAAAAAACGTGTCGCGCTTCTTGAAGACTTACTTGCCAAGCGTGAAAAAGGCGAGCTTGCTATGTATACTAAAAAGGAGCGTCTTTTGATTGACAAAGACATCGAGCGCCTCGAGCGCAACTTTGCCGGCATCATCTCGATGAAGGAATTACCCAGCGTACTTTTTATTGTCGATCCCAAGAAAGAATCAATTGCAGTAAAAGAAGCGCAGTTCCTCAAGATTCCTATCATCGCCCTTGCGAGTTCTGACTGTAACTTCAAAGAAGTTGACTACGTCATTCCCGGGAATGATTCGTCTGTCTCCAGTATCTCGTTTTTTGTTGGCCAGATTGTTTCCGCATTCAAGGAAGGCCGTGCGTCAGCAGCGCAAGTTCAATAAGTTTTATAAGTTACGTTTCGTTTAAGTTCAATAAGTTGCTAACTTCTTAAACTTTTCAAACTTATTAACCTTACCAAACTCACCAATGATTACGACCGAACAAATAAAAGAATTGCGTGACAAGACCGGCATTTCGGTTGTTCAATGCAAGAAGGCGCTCGAGGAATCGGGTGGCGACATGGACAAGGCGCTCCTCGTCCTCCGCAAAAAGAGTAGCGATATTTCTGCCAAGAAGGGTGACCGCGAGCTCGGCGCCGGAATTGTTGAGTCCTACATTCACAGCAACAAGATGGTGGGCGCGCTTATCGAGCTTTCTTGCGAAACGGATTTCGTGGCGCGCAATGAAGAATTTGTCGCGCTTGCGCGCGATATCGCGATGCATATCACGGCAACAAATCCGGAATACACCGATGAAGCGAATATTTCTGATGAAGTGCGCGCAAAAGCGACCGAACTTTTCAAAAAAGAAGTTGAGGAATTGAAAAAAGAAACAGATGACCAACAGGCAGACGAAGTTGAAAAGTTAAAAAAAGAGGTTGAAGCGCTTAAAAAACAGGGCGTGATTCAGTCCGCGCCAAAACAGCCGACCACAATAACTCAAAATTTACAAGTAGAAAAAAAATCAGAAGAAAAACCTAAAACAGTTACTCTGCCGAATGGCGCAATCGTGGAAATGGACGCGAGCGGAAATATTATTCGCACTATCAAGGAAGCACCGCAACAGACCTACATTGCTCCTGCGCCGACTACACAAACTCAAACTACGGGTGAACTCGCAAACACAACCGTACAAATAATAAATGTAAATATTACAACAGCAAAAACTTCTGTAAAAATTGAATGGGAGACAAGCAAACCAACTGAATCAAAAATTTTCATTTTTGGAGGAAATCTCTCGCCTAATGTGTTTAAATCTGAATCAGGTTTTTCAACAAGACACACTGTTGTTGTAGACCGTCTGTCTATGGTAAACAATACTGTTTATTCTTATGAGATAGAAGCAATTGAAGCCATTGCTTCTAAATTCGCAAAGAAAACAGGTACTTTTAAGATGCTTTCACGTCCATACCTAGATATTTTAGGTGATATAAAAATAAGAATTAATTTAAATTCTCAATTGTCATGTTATGAGTTAGGATTCACCAGTGATGAAATCCTTGTTTGCCTGAATTATAAAAATCCATACCAAGACATAATTATAATGTGATAAAAATGTTATGACTTACTCAACAAAAAATTAGGAGAATAAATTTATGCAAAAGTTAAAAGTCATTCAAGGAAAATTAGAGGAAATAAATAAAGATATTATTCGCATCCATAAGTCTAAAAGAAAAACGAACAGTGGTAAAGAGATTGAAAGCGGTCTGGTTTGCAGAGTTTTTGTAAAAGAAACCGGTAAAAATACCTATGCAATTTTAAGGGGTCACCTAGATATCGGTCAGAACGAAGGGGACATTTGTATCGATGAAGCTTTGCGAGAAAAACTTAATGTTAAAGTTAATGAAAATCAGGAATATTCGCTTGAGTTCAAAGAAGCAAGCCGTTGGTGGGGCTGGTGGTGTTGGGCATGGAATGCTAGTGATCCTGCTTACCAAATTAGCATAAGAATTGCGGTTGTGCTCGGGATTCTTTCTATAATACTAGGACTCGCTCCCTTTTTACTAACCCTAAGTTCTAACCTGAATTGCACCATCCCCTGAATGCCTCCCGTGGCGTTCTGAAAAACACAAAGAAAACACAAAGGACTTTCCTTTGTGTTTTTCTGCAAGTGGCATTACGATTAAGTCGTACCCCCATCCATAGGAATTGTGATGCTTCGTGGATAACTGTTTATGCCCCATCAACGGCTAACACAAAGGAAAGTCCTTCGTGTTTGTTTTTTGTGTTTCCTCCAATTAAAAAATACCGCCAGGTGATAATCCTGGCGGTTGAACTATATATGCACGAAAATATTTACATCATTGGTAACTATCCCGGTCTTTATTCAGAGAAGCCCCAGTCTTTCAGAACTCCCCCAATGTCGGGGCACATTGGACTTGCCGGACTCCCGCCTCTGTCGTAGAAGGCTTTTCTTCGACGTATCAATTCGACACTCGCTTCCTGACGCCGAAAGGCTGAATCATGCTTAAGCAGATATTTCCGCGCGCGTTTACAACGCCATCGCCGAAAAGCATTGCAAGGTTTTCGGTAGTAATCCTCGGCAAGGTCATCTGTTGCGATTTGTGCTCCGATCCACCAATTCGACAACCATCCTCGATTATCCATCGCGGTGAAAAGATTTGCTAGAAAATGGGCAAATACCCATATCACCATAAGAACCACAAAAAGGATACTGGATACAAGTAATGGTTCCATAAACCCTCCTGTTGTGAATTAACAACTGGTTATAAAGATACATCAGTTTCTTGCATATGGCAACAGTTTTTATACTCAATATTTTTTTTATATCCCTTCCAGTGCCTCGCCTTGGAAGATTAAAGGTAAACACGCCCATCACAAGAGTTCCCCCAACGGCTCAACGCGCCTGCCTGCCGGTAGGCAGGTTGAGCCGTTGAAATGTCAAACGCCGAGCGTTTGACATTTTCGGTGTTTCCGACATTTTATCCACTCCCGTTTTTTAACGCTCTACGCTCCACGTTCTATGCTTTACGCCCTGTGTTATCACCACCCGTGCGGTGTTTAGAGAATTTCATGTGGTATAATTTTAGAGAAATGACATGTCGTAATATTTTTACGCTCCACGCTCTACGCTTAACGCTCCACGATTTGCTATGATCGTACAAAACGAACACCTCAAAGAGTTTCTTATAGATTCCGGCCTTGTTTCGAAGGACGCTGTCGCGCAGGCTGAAGCTATCGATAAAGAGAAAAAAATAGGACTGGGGAAAGTTCTGGTGACCCAAGGAAAAATTTCTGAAGATGATCTGCGTCGCTCGGAGGCGTATATACTCGGTATTCCTTTTGTGGGCTTGAAAGGTCAAAAAATAGATTTTTCCATCCTTTCAATGATTCCCGAGCCGATTGCCCGGAAGCACAATATCGTCGCATTTAAAAAAGGGGCTGGCACGCTTGAGGTGGCAATGCTTGATGCAGAGGATCTTACCGCGATCGAGTTTGTCAAAAAGAAAGTGGGGCTTAAAATTGTGCCTCGTCTCACCGACAAGGAATCTATAAAAAGCGTTCTGGTCCAGTATCAACGAAGTCTCAAGGCAGAATTCAGCGATATTATTGACAAAGAATCAGCGCTTCTCAAGGCTATCCCCGAGGGAGATGGTGATGAAACAACAGCAAAAGACCTTAAAAAACTTGCGGAAGATTTACCGGTGGTAAAGATCGTCGACACACTTCTCAATCACGCGATCATTCAAGACGCATCGGATATTCATATTGAGCCGACCGAGACAGAAGTGGTCATCAGATATCGTATTGACGGTATTTTGCACGATGCTATGGTTCTTCCCAAAAATGTCGCGGCCGGCATTACCGCGCGCATCAAAGTTCTTGCGAGTTTGAAGCTTGATGAAAAACGGTTGCCTCAAGACGGACGATTTAAAATTGAAGCGGAAGATCAAAGAGTTGCGTTTCGTGTGTCGCTTCTTCCGACATATTATGGCGAAAAAACGGTAATGAGACTTTTGCGCGATTCCGTTGCGGGGCACACACTCGAAAGTCTCGGATTTCATGGTCCGGCACTTGAAAAAGTCCATGAAGGAACACGGCAGAAAACCGGAATGATTCTTACGTCAGGCCCTACGGGTTCAGGAAAATCAACAACGCTTTACACCGTGCTTGATATTGTGAATACTCCCGAAGTGAATATTTCCACCATTGAAGATCCAATCGAATATCAGATGCCGCGGATCAATCAAACCCAAGTAAAGGCGGAAATAGGACTTACTTTTGCATCGGGTCTTCGCGCATTGGTACGTCAGGATCCCGACATTGTTATGGTGGGGGAAATCCGCGATGGCGAGACAGCATCACTCGCCGTGAATGCTTCTCTTACCGGCCACCTGGTTCTCTCAACGCTTCATACCAACTCTGCCGCAGGCGCAATTCCGCGACTCATAGACATGGGAGTAGAACCGTTTCTTATTGTATCAACCATAAATGTCATTATTGGTCAGCGGTTGGTACGAAAACTTTGTGATGTTAAAGAGCGTTACACGCTTTCAAGTGCGGAAGTTAAAGTACTGTCAAAAAACATCGACCTTAATCGGGTGCTTGCGGCACTTAAGGAAGAAAAAGCAGTGGATCCGAAGGCAAGCTGGGAAGACATACCATTTTATCGTTCCAAGAAAAGTGATGAATGTGAGGATGGATTCAAAGGAAGGCTTGTGATCCACGAAGTCCTTAAGGTGACACCTCCCGTTCGGGAGCTTATTATGAAAGGGGCTACTGCGGCGCAAATCGAAGAGGAAGCAAAAAAAGAAGGAATGTCCACGATGATCGAAGACGGTTTGTTCAAAGCGGCGCAGGGTCTTACCACAGTAGAAGAAGTGCTTCGCGTGGTGTCGGAATAAGTTAAAAGTTTAAAAATCAAAAATTAAAATGACAGATAAAAATGGAAAAATGAAAAAACATAGAAACTCCTACAATTTTTTAATTTTAAATTGTAACTTTACATTTTGATATTTGCACTTTAATTTTTTGTTATGACTCGATTTAATTACAAAACACAAAACAATACCGGGAAAATTGAAACGGGCGTAATAGAAGCGACCGATAAATTTTCTCTTGCGGCGCAGTTTAAAAATGAAGGGAAGATCGTCATTTCCCTGTCCGAGTTCAAGCAAAAAGATTATTTGAAACTCGAAGTTTTAAATGAGATGCTCTCTCGCATCAAGCTCCAGGATAAGATCATTTTTGCGCGAAACCTTTCCGCCATGATCAACGCAGGACTCTCGCTTTCCCGAGCGCTCGGCGTCTTAGAGCGGCAGTCGACGAATCTTAAATTCAAAAAAGTGCTTCAATCGCTTACCTATAATATCAGTAAAGGAAAATCTTTAAGCGACGGGATGAAAGAATTTCCAAAAGTTTTTCCGCCACTTTTTGTTTCTATGGTGGGTGCCGGAGAAGAATCGGGCAACCTGGCTGATTCGCTTTTGATCGTTGGCAACCAACTTGAAAAAACGTATCTCCTCAAGAAAAAGATCAAAGGGGCGATGATCTATCCGGCGATCGTTATTTCAGCAATGATCATTATCGCGATTCTCATGTTTATTTTCGTGGTTCCGACACTCTCGGAAACATTCAAGAGTATGAATGTTGAACTTCCCATGAGTACGACTATCATCATCGGTATCAGCGAGTTTCTTGCAAATCACGGCATTCTTGCCCTTTTGATCGCAGTTATCGTGGTAACTGTCCTTGTGATTCTTTTCCGCACTCCAAAAGGTAAACGATATGGGGAGCTCACATTGCTTCATCTCCCGATCTTTTCAAAGCTTGTGAAAGAATCAAATTCCGCGCGCACCGCACGTACCCTCTCTTCGCTTCTTTCTGCGGGAGTTGATGTTGTCGAAGCGATCTCGATCACCAAGAGCGTTGTCCAGAATTCATTTTATAAAGATGTCTTGACGGCGGCGGGAGAGAACGTGCAAAAAGGTATCGCACTCTCGGCTATTTTTATGGAAAACAGCAACCTTTATCCCGTGCTTGTGGGGGAAATGATCGAGGTTGGCGAAGAAACAGGAAAACTTTCCGATATGCTGTTGCGCGTCGCTGAATTTTATGAAAATGAAGTGGATACCGCCACGCGCGATCTCTCGACGATCATTGAGCCGATTCTTATGGTTGTTATCGGCGCCGGTGTCGGATTTTTTGCCGTCTCAATGATCACGCCGATGTATTCCATCATGAGCGGAATTTAAGTAAAAAGAAATTTTCAATGTGCAATTTCTAATTTTCAATCAATAATCAATAGACAATTTTCAAACATTGGACATTAAAAACTGTAAATTGAAAATTCTATAATTGGTAAGATATGAAAAAAGAAAAAAATCTATCACAAGGCGTTACCGCACTTGAACTGCTTATGGTTGTTGCGATCATGGCGATCCTTGCAGCAATCGTTATAAGCCCATTCGCGCAGTTTCGGAACAGTAAAGTGCTTGATACTGCCGGGGAAAACGCGCTTTCAATCCTTGCGAGGGCGCGCGGGAACACACTCTCGTCAAAAAACTCCTATCAGTACGGCGTTCATTTTGAAAGCGCGCAGATGGTTTTGTTTCGTGGCGCAATCTATGACAGTCTTGACGCTAATAACGAGGCGGTAGCTCTTGATAGTGCGCTTGAAATCTATCCAACGCCGCCATCCCTTACGGGCGGGGGATCAGATGTAATTTTTGACCGTCTTACTGGAAAAACAAATCAGGACGGCACAGTTATAATACGGGTAAAATCCGATACTTCAAAAACAAGAACAATCACCATCAATGCGACAGGGGTTGTGAGTGCAAACTAAAATAACCAACAACAAACAACTCACAACCAACAACTAATAATAAAAATAAAAAAGCCTCATTTCCTTTAATATTGCGGGTTGTCAGTTGTAAGTTGTAAGTTGTAGGTTGCGCCGCCTGTCATAAGTACATTGTGATATACTATTTATATTATGAAACGTCGATTTCTTAAGGTGAATTTTTCTCATAAGACGGCGCAATGCGGATTCGGGCTCATTGAAATCGTAATCGGTTCTGCAATATTC
>Ga0209210_1003746_pt1 | contig 10121 bp, 7 predicted proteins | sample RifGroA1_FD_183991 | JGI IMG/M metagenome (GOLD analysis project Ga0209210, IMG submission 183991) | Contaminated groundwater microbial communities from Rifle, Colorado, USA - Rifle Groundwater A1 (SPAdes) (version 2) | ecosystem: Environmental > Aquatic > Deep subsurface > Groundwater >...
GCCTAGAGTTCCTAGATTGATTAAATATTTATTGAGGCCTGGCTATTTAATTAAAGAGGCTGGTCCAGTCCATCAATAGCTATTTACTGGAATTCTCCTCACCTCAACGTTGCCGAAACCTACTTTTTCTAAATGCAGTTGTGTTTGTATATTTCTTACCCAGACACGCGTTGCCTCTCTTAAATCAAGCTCGGGAATTACCAGCTGCACTGAGTGCGGATTGTGTCGTGCATAACGTAGCCAATCACTTTTTCTCCAAGATGGTCTGAATATCATTCTCTTTTCTCGATCAGGTATTTGGTAGTTGTCGTACTCGCTATTTAAGACCATATGCCAGTTCATGTAATCAATAAAGATGCCATCTGGTATATCCACAAAAGAAAAGAGTACTTGATTTTGGACTTCACCTTTTTGACGATATTTCCTATAGTTTTTCCCTTCTACTAATAAACGTCTCCATTGATTTTGATATCCAGTCATTGCCATATCATCTACAGTCTCTCCAACTGATAGAAACAAAGGATAAAAACCTACCTCGCGTTCCAACCAATCGTAGGCTTTATCAAAATATTCAGAAACGCCTCTTTTTTGTCTGACAACTCCATAAATGCAATATTCTAATTGTCTTGCATGATGGCAAGATGGAGTTACCTTGTTATTTTCTTTAGGTTCAATTCTCTCATGGATTTCTTTTGCCATCATGCGAATTATACTTCAGTGGAAGTGGATTGTTTCTACGCCATGATTGTTTAGATTATTCTCGTAACACATTCGATGTACTCAGTGCGAGCAAGCTCGAGATCAGAATGATATATGGGAGATTTTATCTCTTTTTGCTTTGGGCGATGGCTTGCATGAAGGCAGATTTTAAAGTTTAAACAGATGGAGCTCTTCGACTTTTTTGAAGTCTTTGAGATTGAGAGTTGCTAACTCAAGGTTATAGATTTTTGCTGTTGCAGCAATGATTGCATCCAGAAGATTAAGATCACTCTTTGCTCTTATTTGCCCGGCTACTTGTGAAATCTGCACGTTTAAATCTAGAATTTGCATTCCGGAAAACAAGATTTCTAACTCTTCTTTAGCATCTTTTTCTTCCCAAACACTTTTCCCTGCGTAAAGCTCACAGTGCGTAATTATCGAAACTGCCGTTTGGTTACCTTCTTGGAGTAAATGCGCAAACAGAGATTTCTCTTTATCCTTCCGCCTTAAAAAATCGATTATTACTGAGGTGTCAAGAAGAACTTTTTTCAATTTCTTGTCTTATTAACCCTTTTTTCGATATCAGTCCTATTTTTTTTAATTTCATCCAAGTTTAGCCAATTACCTTTAATAGTAAGGATCTTCTGAAGATAACTAGACGGTACCGTTTCCTTTTCTGTTGGCTCGACAATTATCCTGCCTTGGTCAACTGACAGTTTAAGCCAGAAATTATCTTTAAGACCCATGGCTTTTCTGAACTCTTTGGGAATGGTAATTTGGCCTTGACTAAATGATTTAACGTACCTTACTAGGTCCATACTGAAATTCAGTATACACTGAAATTCTGCTCTACGCAAGCTTTTTGCAAACTGATACTTTATCTCTTTTTACTTTGGGCGATGGCTTCCATGAAGGCAAGATACAGAGGGTGCGGAGTTAGCGGGCGGGATTTTAACTCCGGGTGAAACTGCACGCCTATAAAAAACGGGTGGTCTTTAAGTTCAAGCGCTTCTGCAAGATGGCCGTCTTTGGTGGTTGCTGCAATTACCATGCCCTCTTTTTCGAACTTATCCCGATAGGCATTATTGAACTCGTAGCGGTGACGGTGGCGTTCTGAGCCGGTTGTTGATTTGTAAGCTTTTTCGATAATCGTGCCCTTTTTAGCTTTAAAATCCCAAGCGCCTAAGCGCATCGTGCCGCCTAGATTTTTGCCTTCTATTTTTTCTTTTTGATCGGCCATGACATCGATAATCGGATGTTTGGTCTTAGGATTAATCTCGGTTGTATTGGCATCTTCAAGGTCAAGTGTGTTCCTGGCAAATTCAACTGCCGCAAGCTGCATACCATAACAGAGGCCGAAATATGGGACCTTACCTTCGCGGGCGAACTTAATGGCGGTGAGAATGCCCTCTACTGCCCGGGAGCCAAAACCGCCCGGGACTATGATGCCGTCAAACCCAGCCAAAACCTTAACCCCTTCTGTTTCGATCTGGGCGGAATCGATCCAGGAAATTCTGGGTTTAAAGTTGAAATGGGGTGCAGCGTGGCGAATTGATTCTATTACCGAAAGGTAGGCATCCGAAAGGGTAAAATCCCCGGTTGAAAAATATTTGCCGACCATGGCAATTCTTGCAGTCTTTTTGGCGGTTAGTGCATCGTTGACCATGACTTTCCAGCGGGAAAGATCTGAAGATTTCGGTTTGAGAGATAACTTTTCTAAAATTTTGCCGGATAAATTCTGATTTTCGAAGTTCAGAGGGACTTGGTAAATATTTTCGACATCTGGTGCTGAGATTATATCCTCTGCGCTCAAACCGCAGGCAATGGCAATTTTTTCTTTTCTTTTGGCATCGACCGCAACTTGAGAGCGAGCCAGGACAAAATCGGCTTGAATTCCAGCTTGGGCGAGTTGCTGAATGGACATTTGGGCTGGTTTTGACTTCATCTCCCCTATTGATGAGGGAATCGGCAAATATGTTAGGTGGATGTGCAGAATGTCTTTGGGACGGGTAAGTTTAAGAAGTCTGTTGGCCTCTAAGTATAGAAGGTTTTGATACTCCCCGACTGTTCCACCGATTTCAAAAACCACAATCTCTGCCCGATTTTTTTTGGCGCATTTTTCAATACGCTCGATTATTTCTCTGGGAGGATCCTGAAAAAACTCGACAGTTTTCCCCTCAAATTCCAAAGCCCGCTCTCGCTCAATGATTGACTTGAAAACCTGACCTGTTGTCATGTAGTTTGTGGAGTTTAAATTTTGGTTGAGGTAACGCTCGTAATTACCAAGGTCCTGATCACACTCCATACCGTCGTCCAGAATAAAGACTTCACCGTGCTCAATTGGATTTAAGGTGCCGGCATCCACGTTTAAATAAGGGTCTGCTTTAATAGCTGTTAGGGAATAGCCGCGGGATTTTAAAAGAAGAGCGATTGAGGAGGTGGCAACGCCTTTGCCGATTCCGGAAATTACGCCGCCTGAAACAAAAATTATCTTTGTTGTCAAAAAAATCCTCCTTCGCTCCCTACTTAGCTATATCCTTCGCTAAAGCTTCGGATATCAAGAAAGCTACGTGGGACAAGAATGTTTTGGAGGATCGGCCCTTTGTCTTTTTGACAAGAGGAAGCCCGTCATAATTTTCTCAAACTGAATCCTTAGATGTCAAGAAGACAAGCAGTTGATTAGTTAAGTGGTTACTTAGTTTTGGTTGTAAATTGGGTAAGAATGTTTTGGACGTCCTTTGAGACTTTTTCCAGTGCTCTATTTGCTGGTGTTCCGCCAAGAACGGCCTTGACTGCTTCATCGTAGGATTTTACGATTTTATCATTTAAGCCATTATCAAATGTGCCTGATGCAAGCGGGAAAGAACGCATAAAGGGGGCATCTGTAACGTATGCACCAACGAAGGGATCGGATGCAAGTTTTTGGGCAAGGTTTACTTTAGGGTAAGGCATGCCAATAAGGCGTGCGGGGTCTTTGCTTTCTTCGCTGTAGATTTTTATTAAAATCTGATCTTGGTTTAAGTATTTAATAAAATTCCAGGCTTCTTCAAGCTTTTTCTTATCTTTAATTTGTGCTGAGACACCAAGAGCCCAATAACTTGCCCAAGCCACTCTACTTCCTTCAAGTTGAGGAATAGGCGCTACTTTAAATTTAAGAAGTGGATTGGTATTTTTAATTTCTGCTGCTTTTGAACTTGATCCAAAGATCATGGCTGTAGTGCCAGATGAAAAAGAAAGCGTAGATCTTGGTTGGGTTTGGTCCCAAACTCTGTTCTGGCCTGATGCAAAACGCACAAAATAGTCAAGAGCATCGGCACTTTTTTGGGTAGTTGGGCTTTTGGGGTCTCCCCCGTTTTGCAAAATCATCACCGCTAAAATATCTGAAAAATTATCAACATTTGTAGATGTTCCGATAGCCGCACCTGCTGTTCTAATATTGCCGGCAGTATCTTTGACCGTAAGTTTGGCAGCTGTTTGTGAAAATTGTTGCCAAGTTGCGGGGGGGGCGGTGATACCAGCTGCTTGAAACAGTTCTTCGTTATAGTAGAGGGCAAGACCATCGATGCTAAGCGGTATGCCTATAAGCTTCTCATCTTTATTCCTTAGGTCGAACGAGGCTACTGGATAATAAGTATCTTTGAACTCTTTAGGTGATATTACATTATTCGGTACTGAATTCAATTCATCATCGAGCATTAAGGCCCATGTGTTATGAAATTGAAAAATATCCGGACCTTTACCTGATTTAATCTGCGCTTCAAGAGATTCACGATACTGTTCACGGCTTTTTTTCTCGTAAGCAATATTGACGTTTGGTTTGATTTTTTTGTAGTCGTTTATAATTTGATTCATAGTTGTTGCTGAATCGAAAAGACCCCAATAGGTTATGGTGATAATTTTGTCTGAAGTTTTACCAATAAGTGAGCACGCGGAGAGGATGAGCGCAAGAATTATTAATGCAGAAATTTTTGGCAGAGTCATTAGTGAGAGAATTAGCTTTGGAATATTTTCTAGTTCTATAATAGCATAAGCTTATGGGAGGAAAATGAAACACGCAGTTAAAACATTGGCGATAAGTTTTTTAATTCTTGTTGTCTTGTATTTTGCATATGGCATCTTCTTTTTAGAAAGGGTTTTGCCAAACACTTATTTTGCCTCCATTAACTTAGGTGGTAAGAAGATTGATGAGGCACGAGAAATTATCGATAAATCTATCGATAGTTACACACAGAGTGATCTTACGTTTGTTTTGGGTAAGCAGCAAATTTTAGTAAAGCCAACTGGTCTTGGAGTGGAGTTTGATAAAGAGATGAGTGTAAAAAGCGTACTTTCAAACAATGAATCTAGTAATTTCATAAAAGAGCAAATAAAGAAAACAAAGGCTTTATTTTTTAAAGAGCAAATTCAGTCTTATTATACGGTGGATAATGAGGAGTTCGACGAATTCTTAGACAGTGTGATCGGTAAATTTGAGAGGCCAGCCACTAATGCCTCTATTACATTTTCCACTGGAGGACCCCAAGTTTCTGCTTCGCGAGATGGTGTTGTTGTTGACAAGATCAAATTTATAGACGATTTAGACAGTCGTTTGGATGTTTTGTCTACATTTCCCATTTCACTAAATTTTGTGCAGGATCAGGCAGCAGTTTCTGACTTGGGGGCAGAGAAAGCGCTTGAAAAAGTTCGCAGCCTAAGCAACCAGACTGTCGTTTTTAACTACAAATATGATTCTTGGAGGTTTTCCAATCAGAAATTATTTGATCTTTTGAAATTCGAGCCTGAAGGATTTGGGGATGACTTGATCCAGCTGCAACTTGGCCAATCCCCCATTTTGGTAAAAGATATCAAGAAAACCGCTGCAGGCAAAGCTCAATTGCTTGTAACCTTGGATGAGGAAAAGGTTGACAAGTTAATTGAGGACATTTCTGTTTCCGTTAACCAACCGACAGTTGATGCAACGCTGGAGGTGAGCGGCAATAAAGTAACAAGGTTTATTCCAGCTCAAGACGGTCAGGTTCTAGACGCAGCGGTTTTGAAAAAATTGTTGCTTGATAAAATCTCGATTGAGAGCATTTCACAGGACAAAGTTATAAGTATCGATTTACCGGTTAAAGTAACTAAAGCAAAAATTGCCAATCAAGAAGTAAATAACCTTGGTATAGTTGAGCTTTTAGGAACCGGTGTTTCCTATTTTGCAGGTTCGATTGCCAATAGAATCCATAATATCGTTCTGGGGGCATCTTTAATTAACGGTACAATTGTAGCTCCCGGCGAAGTGTTTTCGTTCAATGCACTGGTTGGACCTGTTTCTGCCGAACAAGGGTTTAAACAGGCTTATGTTATTCAAAAAGGCAGAACGGTTTTGGACGATGGAGGTGGTATCTGCCAAGTTTCAACAACAGTATTTAGAGCAGCACTTAATTCAGGGTTGCCGATTGTGAAAAGGACTGCCCATGCATATAGAGTTTCCTATTATGAACAAAGGGGATTTAAGCCGGGTTTTGATGCAACAATATTTTCGCCGTCGGTTGATCTTCAATTTAAAAACGATACCAGTCGCCATATTTTAGTTCAGGCTAAAGTTGATAAAGCCAACGCAAGATTGCAAGTCGACATATATGGAACAAGCGACGGACGCCGTGTAGAAATTTCTGAGCCTGTCGTTTCTAATGTTACTCCCCCACCAGAACCAAAATATGAGGAGGATGCTACTCTTGCCAAAGGAACTGTTAAACAAGTGGATTTTGCAGCGCACGGAGCTACTTCGATTTTCACCAGAAAGGTTTATAGAGGCAGTGAGCTGATTATTAACGATACAATTCGCTCTAACTTTAGACCATGGCAAGCAGTATACTTAGTAGGAACGGGAGGATAACATAATTTTCAATTTTCAATCATCTTAGTTCATCATGAAGAAAGATCTTGCTATTATTGGTGGTTTGTTTTTAGCTGTTGCGGTGCTGGTTATTTTCGGCAGACAATTTACATCTTCTCAGTTCATTAGCCCGACTGGACAGGGGGAAGCTACAAGGCAAGCTCAAAAGAAAGATACAACAAGCGTGATTTTAGGGGATTTGAAGATCGAGGCAACTGTTGTAGATAATGCCGATGAGCGCAAAAAAGGGCTTTCCGAAAAAGAAGATTTGGCAATTTCTTCAGGCATGCTTTTTGTTTTTGAAAAAAGCGACACTTATGCTATTTGGATGAAAAACATGAAATTTCCGATTGATATTATCTGGATTGATGGCTTGCCAACTGGTGAAAAGAAAATCGTTGATATTGCCCAGAATGCGACAGCCGAACCCGGTAAAAATGATGAGGAGTTAAAAATTTATAGACCCAAAAGTCCTGCAAGATATGTTTTGGAGGTAAACGCAGGGCTTTCGAAACTTCACAATCTGCAAGTAGGGGATGCGGTGAGTTTTGAGCTGCAATGAATATCTTGGGGCTTGAGACAATCCTTCGATATTACTCAGGATGGTTTCTAGCCTTATGAAAATACTCGGAATAGAAACCACTTGCGACGAGACTGGGGCGTCGGTTGTTGAGGGTGATCCTAAATCAAGTTTAGGACTAAAGGTTTTGTCCAATGTTGTAGCTTCTTCTTTTGATCTTCAAAAGAAATATGGCGGTGTTGTGCCGGAGGTTGCGGCAAGAGAACAAGTGCGAGTGATTATTCCGGTGATTAACGAAGCACTCGAGAACGCGGCTGAGGTTGGAGGTTGGAAGTTAGAAACTGGACGAGGAAATTGGAAGTTGGATAAAGAATCTAACATCCAACTTCAAAATCCAGATTCTCACCTCTTTCGTCTCATTTCCAAAATTGACGCTATTGCTGTTGCCTATGGACCGGGTCTTATTGGATCGTTATTGATCGGTGTTGAAACGGCTAAAACTTTAGCGCTTGCTTGGAATAAACCACTGATTCCTGTTAACCACTTAGTGGGGCACATATACGCCAACTGGCTGGCGTTAACGGTTAATGGTAAATGGAAAATGGTAAATGGAAAAAGACAAAAGTCTATTGCCTACTTGCCATTGACCATTCATTTCCCTTTGATTGCTCTTATCGTTTCCGGTGGGCACACCGATCTTGTACTAATGAGAGATCACGCAAAATTTGATTTGCTGGGGTCAACGCTTGACGATGCAGCTGGCGAAGCTTTTGACAAAGTTGCCAGAGTTTTAGGGTTGGGATATCCGGGTGGACCGGAAATAGAAAAGCTAGCTTCTAGGGTTCAGGGTTTAGGGTCTAGTATCAAGCTGCCGAGGCCGATGATAAATTCTAACGATTTTGATTTTTCGTTTTCTGGATTAAAAACTGCAGTAGTAAATAGAGTTAGGGGGATAGAGTTAAGAGATCAGAATAAATCAGGGCTGGCAGCAGAGTTTCAGAAAGCGGTTGTTGACGTCTTGGTAAAAAAAACAATGAAGGCGGCAGAAAAATTCGGTGCGAAGGCGATTATTATCGGGGGTGGAGTTGCAGCCAACGAATTACTTCGTTCACAGATGACTACTCAATCCTCGAGGACGGGAATTACTGTTTTATTTCCGTCTAAAAAATTATCTGTCGATAACGGGGCGATGATTGCTGCCGCCGCTTTTTACAATTTTAAACAAGTCGACCCGTTAAAACTTTCTGCCGATCCTTCTCTGCATTTCTGATAGCGGCTGCTTATACTCTTTTAGTTTATGGGTGAAGGTCAGGAAACCGGTTTTGTTTAGTGGTTAGGTTTAGAGTTTACCCTAATCCTTACCTCCTCACCAAACTTGCTTTTTAACCCTTACCCAATTATTAATTGATGGTAAATTCGGAATAAACTTTTGTTTTAGACTCTTCATTGCTAAAATTAATTACGTGATTAAATTGTCAACATATTAGTTATCAACATGACTCAGATTTTGCACGTGGGAGTAATGTAAAAATTTTTAGGTATTTCACGTGCCTGAAAAATTATTAAGATTTAAAACTTGAAAAGATATTTCCGACTCTGATGAAAAATAAAACACGAAACAAGAAACACGAAACAAGAAACACGAAACAAGAAATAAAGGTAGGTGCAATACCAAAAGAAATTTATGAGTTCTGGGAGAGGTCCGGATTTTTTTCTGCCGATTTAAAATCAAAAAAACCAAAATATTCCCTTCTGATTCCCCCGCCAAACTTAACAGGAGAACTTCATCTGGGTCATGCGATGCAGCATTCAATTCTTGATGCCATTGCAAGATTCAAGAGGCTGCAAGGTTTTGACGTTTTACTTTTACCGGGGGTCGACCATGCCGGTATTCAATTTGAAGCAAACTTTGACAAATATTTAGCGAAAAAGAATTTGTCCAAATACAAGCTTGGCAGAGAAAAGTGGCTTGAGGAAGCATTTAAATTTAAAGACGATGTTTATAAAAGTGTTTCATCGACATGGCGGTTCATGGGACTTTCTGCAGATTGGAAACGTGAAGTGTTCACTTTGGATGAAGGGCCAAGACGTGCTGTCTTTGAACAGTTTAAAACTTATTGGGACAAGGGTCTTATCTACAAAGGCCCTTACATTGTTCAGTGGTGCCCTAAGTGCAACACGGCAATAGAGGATGTGGAGATGGAGTATGAGGAGAGGGAGGAGAAGCTTTATTTTGTGAGGTATAAAGTAGAGACAAAGGACAAAGGACAAAGGACAAAGGACTATATTACTGCTGCGACGACGAGACCGGAAACTATTTTTGCGGATGTGGCCGTTGCTGTTTATCCGAATCACCCTAAATTTAAAAAGTTTGTCGGTAAGTTCGTTGTCAATCCTCTGACAGGCAAAAGTATGGTTGTTGTCGAAGATAAGCGTGTCGAGCGGGATTTTGGGACAGGTGCTCTTAAGATTACACCGGCTCACGATATTCTTGATTATGAAATTGGTAAAGATCATAAGCTTGAAATTCTGCATGCCGTTAACAAAGAGGGAAGGATAACGGAAATCGGCGGAGAATTTTCTGGCCTTAAGGTGGTTGAGGTAAGAGAAAAAGTTACTGAAAAGTTAAGAGCGGATGGGGCAATTGAAAGGGAGGATGACTATATGCACAATGTCGCTGTTTGTGAGAGGTGCAAAAGTGTTGTCGAGCCTTTGATTTCTGAGGAGTGGTTTGTAAAAGTTGGGGAGTTGGCAAAGGGAGCAATTAGTGTAATTAACCAGGATAAGATTAAATTTTTGCCGAAAAATTACAAGAAAATTCTGGTCGAATGGCTAAAGGATATCCATGATTGGTGTATTTCAAGAAGCTTGTGGTGGGGACACAGGATTCCTGTATGGTATAGGAGAAAAAGTCAAAAGTCAAAAGTCAAAAGTCAAAATTTTTCTAAGAACTTTAATAGATTCCCACGGCCTGAAGGCCGTGGTTCTCTGATCTTCGCTCAAAATTCGCTTCATCTGGGGCATGAA
>Ga0209210_1003747_pt1 | contig 10114 bp, 11 predicted proteins | sample RifGroA1_FD_183991 | JGI IMG/M metagenome (GOLD analysis project Ga0209210, IMG submission 183991) | Contaminated groundwater microbial communities from Rifle, Colorado, USA - Rifle Groundwater A1 (SPAdes) (version 2) | ecosystem: Environmental > Aquatic > Deep subsurface > Groundwater >...
TTTGGTTTTTGCTTTGGGAATAGTGGTAACCGTAGCCGGATTAAGGTTTTTTGGCAAATCACTGCCCACTTCTATATCCAATGGAGAAACTGTTTTTCAAAAGGAAAGGGTTGTTGATGAAGAGTCTGTGGTTATTGATGTTGTCGATAAAGTTTCGCCCTCCGTTGTTTCGATCGCGGTTAAGAACAATCAGTCCTTGAATCCTTTTGGTTTTCCCCAGCAGGGCAGCCAGCAGGAATCGGGAATAGGAACCGGATTTGTAGTTAGTTCCGATGGTTTGATAATTACAAATAAGCATGTGGTTTCGGAAACTAATTCCAATTATGTGGCGATTATAAAAAACAGCGATGGAGGGGAAAAGAAATATGATATTTCCGAAATTCACCGTGATTCGTTCAATGACTTGGCAATTTTAAAAATAGATACCCAGGGACTTAGTCCGGTTGAGCTTGGCGATTCAGACCATCTTAAAGTAGGGCAGAAAGTTATTGCCATAGGCAATGCCCTTGGCAGGTTTGAAAATACGGTTACAACCGGAGTCGTTTCCGGTCTAGGCAGGGGAGTTGCACCGATTGATCCGGCAACGGGGGTGGCCGAAAGGCTCGATGATTTGATTCAAACCGATGCGGCGATAAATCCGGGTAATTCCGGCGGTCCTTTGGCTAATTCCGCAGGACAGGTAATCGGTATAAACACTGCCGTTGCATCTGCCGAAAACATCGGATTTGCCATAAAAATTAATATAGTCAAGCAGCTGATTTCCGATTTCAAAACCTCCGGCGGAAAAATCTCCCGCCCGCTTCTCGGGGTTCGCTACACCCATATTTCCAAAGATACGGCGCTTTTAAACGATGTTCCCGAAGGTGAGTTGGTTAGGGAGGTAGTTTCTGGTTCAGCCGCAGATCGGGCAGGTATTAAAGTTGGCGATATTTTGACGCAATTTGACGGACAAAAATTAACAGAGGAGGATACTCTATCGAAGCTTATAAGAGGCAAGAAAGTGGGAGACGAGGTAAAGCTAAAAGTATTTCGCGACGGCCAAACTTTGGATTTATCTGCAAAATTGGGTGAAGCCCCGAATCAGTAGAGCCTTTATGTTTTGGCCCCAATTTCCAGTGAGGCCATGATTTTGTCAGCCAATTATATTCACTTCGCTCATGTAATTTATGCTAAATTATAGCAGAGAGGATAGAGCCGAAAAATCTGCCGAGCACATAGTATATATTGGCCCAGATGAAAGCGGCGAGTGCACTGTAGAGCCAGAAGGTTTTGTAGGAAACACCGAATAGCCCGGCGACAATAGGTGTGACGATCCGAAGGCCGGGGATTAATCTTCCTATAACAATTGCCCATCCGCCGTATTTTTCAAACCATCTTTCTGCCTTTTTAATCTTTTGAGGTGTGATTTTAATATATTTGCCGTATTTTTTAAGAAGTTTTTGGCCGAACTTGTTGGCTAGAGTAAAAAGAATTGTGGAGCCAGCCAAAGTTGCCAAAGTTACTGTTATTACAATTAAAAAGTAATTTGATTTCGGAAGTGCAGAAACAGTCGCGATAAAAATATCTCCAGGGACGGGCAGGGGAATTCCGCCTTCTTCTATAAATAAAATTAAAAATAATCCAAAATAAGAAAACCTTTCTATTAGTTCCACCTGTTTATTATATTTGACAAAATTATTTTATAAACATAGTATTTTCCCTATGTTTGAAACAGTCAATGGAAGTCAGTTACCAGAGAGCAGCACGGGGATGATCGATTTTGATTTCAGATTTAAAGCACGTGAGAAAGGCCATCCTCAGAGAGTTGTACAAAGACTATTCAGGGTTGGCCGTTATTTGGAATTACCTTCGAAAATTCCTACTAGTTGCCAAAGGTCGGTGGAGGAATTAATAAGTCTATACAAACCGCATATCGAAGGGTATGGCAAAGAATCTATCGCTCAACTATGTCCTCCTAAGTGTGATTTTGAGTGCCTTACAATTGAGGGTATTGATCTGGTTTATCCGCAAAGCGTACCTACAGAAACAATGATTGTTGATACCATTGATGAGTTGAGAGAGCTACTTGATAAATTGGAATGCAATCCTAAAATAAGGGTTTTTGTTCATATGCAGAGTTTGAAAGAGTTAAGGAGAAAAAGAGATTTGACTCGAATGAGGAAACTGTTAGGTGAGTGGAACGCTATTAGGTAGGAGTCGCAGACGCAAGAGAATCAATAATTTTGTTTAATTTTCCACTCATTATATCTTCCAAATTTCCCCATGATTTCCCAATTCGATGATCGGTTACGCGATCCTGCGGAAAATTGTAGGTTCTTATTTTTTCACTTCTATCGCCGGCCCCGACCTGAGCAAGGCGTAGGTTTCCAAGTTGGGAAGACTTTTTCTCCTCTTCCAAAGCATAAATTTTTGACCTTAAAATCTGCATGGCGATTTCGCGGTTTTGGGCCTGGGATCTTTCTGTTTGGGATTTGACGACGATGCCTGTTGGAGTATGTTTGATGCGCACTGCGGTTGAAACTTTATTGACATTCTGACCGCCGTGTCCTCCGGAGCGAAATGCTTCAAACTCTAAATCTTTCGGGTTTATCTCGACTTGCGTCTGTTCGACTTGGGGGAGGACTGCAACAGTCGCAGTTGATGTGTGGATTCTGCCTGCGGATTCGGTTTTTGGAACTCTTTGGACTCTGTGGACTCCGGATTCATTTTTTAATTTATCATAAACGCCGCGGCCCAAAATTTGAACGACGACCTCTTTAATATTGCCCAAGCCGCCCTCGTTTCTGTCAAGTTCTTCGGCTTTCCAATTTTGGTTTTGAGCGAACCTCGTATACATCCTGTAAAGTTCTGAAGCAAAAAGTCCGGCTTCATCGCCGCCAGCGGCGGATCTTATTTCAAGGATGACGTTGTTTGCGTCTGCAGTCTGTAGTTCATGATCGGCAGCTGGTTGATTTATCGATTTTTCTAAATCTGTTTTTTGCTGTTCGAGTTTAGCGATTTCTTCGTGGGCCATTTGGACTATAGAGGAATCTTCCGCAAGCTTTTTAGCTTCAGCAATTTTTGAATCTATTTCTTCAATTTGTTTTTTCAAATAATCGTTCATATTTTCAATTTACAATAACCAATTGCCAAATTCCAAATATTTGGAGTTTGGAGTTTTGTAATTGGAATTTATCTACGAGGATGCTTGCTTTTTGATGATGTCCATCATTTCGCGAAGGCTCTCGGGGCGTTTCTTTTCTTGCTTTTCTTCTGTCTTTTTGACCTTGACTACTTCCATTTCTTTTGCCTTTTTCTGTTTTTGCTGGAATTTTTCGACCCTTCCTAGCGTGTCCATGTACTTCATTTCACCAGTAAAGAACGGGTGGCACTTACTGCAGATTTCCACATGGATTTCCTGCATAGTACTGCCCACGTTAAAAGTGTTGCCGCAGACGCAGATTACTTTGGCATCATCAAAATACTGCGGATGAATATTTGGCTTCATGGTCTGCTATTTTATCAGAAAAAGGCTGATTTATCCAAGTGCTTCGATCAATCTATCGAGCCCGAAGGAAAAACCGACTGCGGGAGTTTCTTTTTTGGAGAACATGCCGATTAAATTATCGTATCGTCCGCCGGAGCCAATCGATAAACTTTTTGGATCATTATTTGGCTTGAGTTCAAAAATCGCACCGGTGTAATAATCAAGTCCGCGTGCCAAAGTCGGATCAAAGAGAAAGTCTTCATCTTTTTTAAGTTGGTAGTCTTTTTCCAAATAAGCAAAAATCTTCTCAAGTGTTTCTGTCGGTTTTGCGCTTTTGATTTTAAAAAGGTGATTTTCAATTTCATCTAAAGCCAGATTTTTAGCAAGCAGTTCTTCCCTGACGCCTTTTTCTCCGACTTTGTGTAATTTGTCGATAGTCCGAATCACGTCTTGAGGAGTTTGTTCGAAATTTTTTCTGTCGTTTATCAGCATTTGGGCATTTGGAAGTCCGAGGTTTTTGACTGCTTTTTGCGCTGCGGCAATAATTTTTGCATCTTCCTCAAGCGAATTTGAGCCAACAGTATCAAAATCAAATTGGGTGAATTCGCGAAATCTGCCGGCTTGCGGGTTTTCGCCGCGGAAAACCTGTCCGATTTGATAGCGTCTGAAAGGTAGGGGAGGGTTATGATTTGCCACATATCTTGCCAATGGAACCGTCAGATCGTATCGCAGGGCTAAATCACGGCCTCCGCGGTCTTTGAATTCGTAAATAAGCTTTTCTTCCTCGCCGTATTTTCCTTTTAGGGTTTCCGCAAACTCTACGGTTGGCGTCTCAATAGGATCAAAACCGAACTCTTCCAAAACCGCGACGATTTTTAAAATTACCTCGCGCTTTTTTTTGGCAAGCGCTGGCTCTAAATCCCTAAAGCCTTTTGGTGTTGGCGGGCCTTTCTGCATTGATTTAATAATACTACATGATTAGGTCAGCGGGCACTTGTCTTTAGAGTGAATTGCTAGGGTAGTAAGTAGATTAAATCAACAAGTCTTTTTTCATCTTTCTCCTGATAAACGATAATCGCGCTTAAATCTTTTACAATTTCGGTTTCTTTTGCATCTTTTTCGTTTTTTAATATTTTCGAGTTTTTATCCAGTGTGAAATCTAATATTTTGTTTGAAGCATTATCTTTTGCACTAAAGCTGTTTTTCTTAATCGAAGTCAAAATTTTTGCAACCGAAACTTTTTTTGTAATCTGCGGTTTGTTTTCCCTTATAATCTCCAAATCTTGAGCGTTTAAAATTTCCTCTTTTGTCTCCCCCAAAGCAATTGCAAAATCGCCGATTCTTATTGATTCATCAGGGGCGGGTGTCGGTTTCTTGGAAAGCGCGGGAGAGGGCAAAATTAAGTTTGTTTTGGTTTCTTTTTTGACACTTTTTTCGCCTGTTGGGGAAGTTAGGGTAATTAAATTATCAAAAATCGACTTGACAGAACCTGCATATACCTGCCAGTTTTGCGGAAGGGTTTCTTTTTGGGTAACAAAGAGGGTTTTTTGCTCGGCGCCTTGTGCACTTAGCTTATTGTCGAATACTTGAATATCCAAAAGATTCAATCCTTCGGAAAGTTCAATTGGAATTTTAAATTCGCCGTCTTTTGCGCTTTTGCCCATGGCGGAAGTTGTGTTTGAGACAATTACGATATATGTTTCGCCGTCGACTTTTCCCAAAATATCGATTTTGCCAGATGTCAAAACCTGCGAATCTTTGGGGTTTTTGACAAACCCCGTATTTTGGCTGGGTTTGATTTGCTCCATCGAAGTTTGCTTTCTTTGCGCAGTTTGTGGTTTAGGCTGTCTTTGCCACAGCCACCAGATCGCGAAGATGAGAAAAGAGATGACAAGGAGAAAAAGGAAAATATTGCGGGCAGTTTTGAAGGTTTTGGATCTTAAAACCGCCATCTTTTTTCTAGATTAGCATAAAAGAGCAAAAGTCAGCAATTTATCTGGCTCGATATACTAATGGTCCAGTGACCTAAAAACCTAACATGTGTTATTATTTTTATCGCCCCTAATTCTATTCGGGCCAAATATGGTTGATATTACCTGGCATGGTCAGGCATGTTTTAAGATCAAAGGAAAATCTGCAAGTGTTGTTGTCGATCCTTATGATGCTGATTTTACCGGGCTTAAGCCTCTAAAGCTTGAAGCAGATATCGTTTGTGTCACACACAGCCACCAAGATCACAATAATACAAAAGCCGTAAAAACTTCAGAAGGACAAAACCCATTTATTATTTCCGGCCCGGGAGAATTTGAAAAAATTGGCGTTAATATTGTCGGAGTTTCTTCTTTCCATGATAATTTCCAAGGACAAGAGCGGGGCAAAAACACAATCTACAATATCACAGTTGATGAAATAAACATTGTCCACCTTGGGGATTTGGGCCAGAAAAAGTTAACCCAGGAGCAGGTTGAACAGCTTTCTTCCTGCGACGTGCTTTTAATACCAACAGGCGGCACCTATACAATTGAGGCCAAAGACGCACCCGATATCATTACCCAACTTGAACCTAAAATCGTAATTCCGATGCATCACGGGATAGCAGGTCTTAAGTTTGCTTTGGATCCTGTCGAAAAATTTTTGTCAGCAATGGGCAAAGAAAAGGTTAACGCCCAAAATAAACTATCAGTCTCAACAGAGAAACTTCCGGAGGAGTTAGACATAGTTCTTTTGGAAAAACAGTAAAAATGGCAAATAAAATCACCGGCCGTATTCCGCCTCAGGATCTGGATGCCGAAAAATCGATTATCGGCGCAATTATGATAGACCGCGATGCAATTATTTCGATTGCCCAGGTCGTAAAACCCGAGCATTTTTACAAAGAGGCCCACAGCGACATATACTCTGCGATGTTTGCGCTTTACGAAAACCGTGAACCCATTGATCTTATTACCTTAACCGCACAGCTTAAGAAAAAAGGAGCCTTCGATAAAGTCGGAGGAGCAGCATACCTTGCGGAATTGGCATCGGCTGTTCCAACCGCAGCAAACATCACCCAATATGCCCAGATTATTAGAGACCATTTCATTAAAAGGCAGCTTATCACAGCAAGTGCAAAATCCTCGCAAGCGGCATTTGATGAAACGGCCGACGTGAGGTCGATTCTTGATGAGGTGGAGCAGGCGGTTTTTGCCCTTTCGCAGGAACACTTAAGGCAGAATTTTATCCCTCTTAAAGATGCTTTGGCAGAAAGTTTTGACAGATTAGACGAACTGCACAAAAAACCGGGGGGTTTGCGCGGGGTTGCTACCGGATACGATGATTTGGATAGCAAACTTGCCGGCATGCAGGATTCCAATCTTTTAATTTTGGCATCACGCCCGGGTCAGGGCAAAACCAGCTTGGCCCTGAATATTGCTGCCAACGTTGCCATCCGCGAAGGCTTGCCGGTTGGTTTTTTCTCATTGGAAATGAGTAAAGAAGAGGTTGTTGACAGGCTTTTGGTTTCGCAGTCGGAAGTCGATGCCTGGAAATTAAAAACCGGAAGATTGGACGACGAGGATTTTGACAGGCTTCAGGAGGCAATGGGAATTTTGGCCGATTCGCCTTTGTATATTGACGATACGCCGGCCGCCAATATTCTGGAAATGCGAACCAAAGCCCGAAGGCTTCAGGTTGAGCACGGCCTCTCGTTTTTGATTGTTGACTATTTACAGCTTGTCATTAGCAGACATTTGGAAAATCGGGTTCAGGAAGTTTCCGAAATTTCCCAGAGCCTTAAAAATTTGGCAAGAGAGCTTAAAATTCCGGTTCTTGCGTGCAGTCAGCTTTCCCGTGCTGTCGAGCAAAGAGGAATCAAAAAGCCTCAGCTTGCAGACCTTCGCGAATCAGGGGCGATCGAACAGGATGCCGATGTGGTGATGTTTCTTTGGAGGCCGGACTCGGATGATAATGAACACGTTAAATTGGATATTCAAAAACACAGAAACGGCCCGACAGGGGAGATTGATGTAATTTTCAGGCCGGAAAGGGTCAAGTTTTATTCGGTTGAGAAAAGAAGAGTAAGAACTGCGCCTCCCTCCGAACCCCAAGTTGCGGCAGAAGTTTAAAAAGAGTTAAAAACGAGGTCCGTCCTCGTTTTGTGTGCGGGAGGTGGGGATCGAACCCTTCGATTTACTCAGGGCAAGCCCTCACGATTTGGCGCTAGTGCCGAAGGTGGGAGTCGAACCCACATGGACGCAAGGTCCATAGCTTTTTGAGAGCTACGCGTCTACCAGTTCCGCCACTTCGGCATAAACATTGCAAAAATTAGCTTCAATATTATATCATTTACCAACCATGTCCATCGCAGAAATTTACGAATTGGCAATAAAGATGGGGATTGAGGCAGATCCTCGCGGCAAAAAGGGCGTTGAAAAATATCTGGCGCGCCAAAAAACAGCCTTTGAAGATTTGCCAAAGAGTAAAAAAGAAGATTTCGATCTGGAATCTCTGAAAAATCCTTATTCTGACACCAGAATTCTATATGGCGATCCAAAAACCAAAGTCAACAAGATCATGGCGGGAATTGATTTTGACGCTGGCGAGGTGGTTTTGGCAGACCGCTTAAACGAGAAGGGGGAAGGAATTAATTTGATTATTGCCCATCATCCGGCAGGCGGCGCCTTGGCATCATTACATGAGGTGATGGATCTGCAGGTGGATCTAATGGTCAGATACGGCGTACCGGTAAATGTTGCGGAGGGAGTTTTGGCAGAAAGGATTTTGGAAGTGAGAAGGAAAATTGGGCCTGCCAATCATTACCGCAGTGTCGATGCGGCACGGCTTCTCTCGATTCCTTTTATGTGTATACATACTGTTTGGGACAATATGGGCTGGAATTTTATGGCTGAAATTTTTGAGAAAAAAGACCATGAGACGGTTGGGGATGTTTTGGATATTTTGCGGGGTATTCCCGAATACAAGCAGGCAATCAAATATAAAGCGGGGCCGATGCTATTTACGGGATCGGAAAAACATAGGGCAGGCAGGGTTGCTGTTGCCGAATTTACGGGCGGAACAGAAGGCGCCAAGGAAATCTACGAAAAATTATCGCATGCCGGTGTGGGAACGATAATTTCCATGCACACTTCGGACGAACACAGAGATGAAGCTAAAAAATACCATATTAATATAATTGTTGCGGGCCACATGGTTTCCGATTCAATCGGTGCCAATTTATTTTTGGATGAATTGGAAAAGCGGGGAGTGCAAATTATTCCGGCTTCTGGTTTAATAAGAGTGAACAGAATCAAAAAGAGGAGTAAAAAATAGTGGAGGGAGAAAAAGAACTACTTCCAAATCAAGAGCCAAAATCGCCGATAAAGCGATGGCTAGCATCTCTAACTACGCCAAGCATGGTAGTCAAAGGAATTTTAGGGCATAAAATTAAAGCCCCAGAGCAACTATCGGGTGCGATCGACAGGATTGGAACAGTTAGCCCGGACGAGATACTGGATAGTTTGGACAAAGGACAGAATTCAACTGCTAATCCGCAAGAAAAATAATTCATTAATGATTTCCGTGACAGATTTGCGTGCAGGAGCCGCTTTTTCCTCCTTCGCATGAAGCTTCGGAGGACAAGGAAGATAAATGATAAGTGTAACCGATTTGAGATCCGGAGCAGTATTTGAAGATCAAGGGAAGTACTTTCTCGTTCTTTCGTACGAACATTCAAAGATTGCAAGAGGCAGCGGGAATGTCAAGATTAAGGTCAGAAATCTAGAGACAGGTGCGACAATCGACAAAACCTTCAATACCGGTGCCAGAGTCCAGGAAGCAAATCTTTCCCGCAAAAAAGCCCAATACCTCTATAATGACCCTGCGGGGTTTCATTTCATGGATCCTGGGACTTTTGAACAATTTTTGGTCGGCAGGAAGCTGGTTGCTGATGTTGCCAAATATTTGAAGGAGGGTGCGGATCTTAACTTGCTTTCGGTTGACGAAAAGCCTATTGCTGTTGAAATTCCAAAAATCATGGAATATAAAATAACTCAAACCGGCGGCTCAGCACGCGGAAATACTGTTGGCGCGGCCCAAAAAGATGCGGTTTTGGAAAATAATTTAACCATCAAAGTGCCATTGTTTATCAAAAGCGGAGAGGTTATTAGGGTAGATACACGTACAGGCCAATATGTTGAGAGAGCAAAGTAAATTAGGTTGTAAAAGCGAGGTTTCTCCTCGTTATTAGGAAACGAATCTCAGAGAGGCAAGAAGAGATTGGCTGACTTCTTTGACGTCAACCGATAAAAATACCAGCATCCCAACGATAACTACCTGCGTAACCAAACCCCACGGAAGCTGCATTCTGGATTGCAGTTTGTGCCCGAGATAGTCAAGCCAGGAAAAAGGCGGAACCTTAAAGCCGAACATCCATGAAGGAGCCTCAAGCCAGTCTGGAAGCTGGGCGGCAAGGACCATGGAGAAGAGATAAACAGGTTCAACGGAACTTCTGAAAATTAAAAAAACCAGGGCAAATCCGACTAAAACATCAACTGTTGCCTCGAGCTTTAGGCGCATAAGGGATTTTTGTTTATGGTTTGTGCCTGCATCCCAATGAGGGATAAGATCGGCCGCAAAATGCGAGGCAATTGCAAGCGGAATTCCGATTAAGGG
>Ga0209210_1003755_pt1 | contig 10098 bp, 5 predicted proteins | sample RifGroA1_FD_183991 | JGI IMG/M metagenome (GOLD analysis project Ga0209210, IMG submission 183991) | Contaminated groundwater microbial communities from Rifle, Colorado, USA - Rifle Groundwater A1 (SPAdes) (version 2) | ecosystem: Environmental > Aquatic > Deep subsurface > Groundwater >...
GAGTCAGAAGAGTCCTGACTAACGATGTCTTAGCGGCTCTCGATACCAACGACTGGATAAGACAAGTCCTGCCGGACTTAGATTGGTGGGCACATCCCTTTGTGGTAAATGAGCGGAACTCGTTTAGTCCAAGTCTTCCTCTCCAGGCCTCCGATATCGTCGTGACCGATAGGGAAGAGGTCTCTCCCAAAAACCCGGCCCGAATCCTCCTTTTTGAGAGAACCCTTTTGGCTCAAGACCTGGACCTGTCAAGAAAGAGGGCCGAAGTTTTTTTGGGTTATTCTTTCCCGGTTGTTTTCTTTATTCCGCTGAGGCAGAAGGACGAATTCATCGAAAAACTTTCGCCCTTGCCCGAGAATGTCCATTTGGTGACCTACGACTATGACCAAAAGGCAAATCTTCATCTAAGATTTCAGAATCTCCTTCCTGTTCCTGATCAACGCGAATAACCCGCATTGGGGCTATTTGGCACAAAAAAAGCTGCCGACTAGGGAGGATTCCGAGAGAGCAATATCAGCAGTAAAGAAAGCCGATGCGCTGCCTCCATCCAAATTCATGGCATCGGCAAGCTCGACTCCGGTTTTTTCTCCAAAAAGCTCAAGGGCCCGGGGCATATCCTCAAGCATCGGCCCTATAAAGGCGGACTCTGGATCGTAAAAGACGATAAAGACAGTTTTATTCTCGCCGGTTACCCCGACCACCACGCGCCTCGCCTCTTCGTCCCTTAGGATGCTTAAGTTTTGAGCAAAAGAATTCTCAATCAACACCGGTCCCGCCTGAAGACCCAAGCGCAGGTGGTCGCGGGGAACGGCCTTACCTATTCTCGGGGTTTCAAAATCGTTAATCGAATACACCCCGTTAAGAAAAGACGAGGATGTATATTTTTTTAAGGTCTCTCCCCCGGAAATAAAAAGGCCGGTGGGGGTACCCTCCGGGGTATAAAAGCCCCCGCTGAGGACCCCGGCGCAATCTTGGTAAGCGAATAGATCGAAGGCGTTTTTGGCCTGGTCGAAATTGGGGATAAGGGTGATATTTGAGGCATCGGTAACTTCCAGGTAGAAGGCCAGAAACTTCCGTTCGCCGATCTCTATCACAACTCCCTTCTCCGAAGTGGGTACTCCCAGAACTTCGGGGGAAGGGGCCAGGGTATTTTCAACCGGGTCCCGCCATTTTAAAAGACCGAAATAGATTCCGGCAACGACAAGGCCGGAGAGAGAAACTAAGATTAGCCTTTTCATTTCACAAGATTATAGCAGAGAGTAGTAAAAACTCTTTTCCCCATCACCCATTACCCATTTACTCCGCTAGTGCTAGAATAGGCCAGAGTGGACTGGCTTATAGGCCGCATCGTTCTTCTTAAGGCCCGAATCCGAAAAAGGATTGTTCTTTTTTGGCAAAGATTCAAAAAGTATATTAAACACCTTCTTTTTCCCCTTTATCTTTTCCCCATAAAGATCGTTACCTATTCGGCCTACTACCTGATAAAGTTTTCCCTGAAGCTTGCCTGGTACCTGGTAAGCTGGCCGTTCAGGAAGTGGACTAACTTCTTCAAAACAATCATCTGGAGTGTTCTTGCTACCTACCTCTTCTTTTCTCTTCTTGTGATTATGGATTATATCGAGGAGAACTACGGACATTATTCGAAATTCTGGTGTGATATCGGATTAAATGAAACTCTTAACGAACAGGTTGTGAGGATTATCGGCGGCTATTCCGAAGGTTCGGGATTCTTTATCTCTCCAAACCAGGTTGTTACAAGTTTCCATGTAATTGCGAGTGAACCAAGCCCTAAAATTGTTTTTTCAGCCGGTAATTTTATTACACCGATCAGTATCGTCGGGGATCAGTACTCCGATATCGCCATTCTTACCACAAAAGAGGAATATCCCGGAATGGTTATGGAATTTATGGACCCGGTAAGTCTATACGAAGAAGAACCTGTCGTTGCCGCCGGATATGCTCTCGGGACGGAGCTTGTAGGAAGTGTAACGCTAGAAAAAGGAAAGTTTGCCGACTACCGCCAAAGCAAGAAATACTACGCAACCTATATTCAAACAAGTATCAGCCTCGTTCCCGGAATGAGCGGGGGGCCTTTAGTAGATAAATGCGGAGAGGTAATCGGGGTCAATACCGAGGGGTTGGCAGGCCTTTCCCTTTTTGTCTTGGCAGATTCGGTAAAAGCGGGTCTTCCGACCTATACCGACCGGGACATTTCTAAAATAACCGTCGACGCCACGACCCCGGAGGGGGCGGTTGAGGCTTTCTATACCTACCTGAAAGCAAGAAGGATGGAGGAAGGATTTAATCTTTTGTCGGAGGAGTACCTTAAAAAGACAAACTTCGGGGAGTGGACAAACAGATTTACGGATATTCTGGATGTTGACGTTATAGGAACGAAAATGGAGGACGAAAGAACAAACACGGTATTTATTAAATTCTCCACAAGCAACTGGGTAGACGGGGAAAGGGAAGAGCATTACTACGAAGGCACCTGGCAGACGGTATTGGAGGATGGAGTGTATAAGATGTATAGGAGCAATATAAAAGAAGTAGAAAATCCCGATTTCGGCTGGTTTTACGAAATCTAAACTTCGCTTCAAGCTCAGAAAAGTAGTAAAATACGGGGAGGTTGCAAAATAATTTTGAAGATTACATTCAGTCTATTTCCTCTAAGTTTTCCCACACGGAAACTAGCGAACTAGGTTATCGTACAGATTTTGAGATTTTACTTAAGCGGATTTTTGAGCAAATCAAAGGTGTTCGTGTAGCTCAAGATCCAAAAGCTGAAGAAGGGAATAAGCCGGATTTTATTGTACTCAAACACGATGTGCCTATTCTTTATGTCGAGGTAAAAGACATAGGTGAATCTTTAGACAAAATTGAAAAGTCTAACCAGTTAGCTAGATATTATGGCTATACAAATTTGGTACTTACTGACTATGTTGAGTTTCGTTTTTATAGGAACGGTCTTCGTTACGAAGAACCAATAAAAATTGCAGATTGCGATTTGAAAAATCGGACAACGACCCCCACACCAAAAAATTATGAACATCTTGCAAAAACCCTACTTGATTTTCCTCAATCACAAAAAGAGTCCATACGCTCAGGTAAACACCTAGCAAAAATTATGGGGGGGAAGGCACAAAGAATCCGCGACAACATACGTCAGTTTTATTCTCTAGAGTCTGACAAAAACACAGACCTTATCAAGTTATATGAAACAATCAAGAAACGCCTTGTACACGACCTAACGATAGATACTTATGCCGATATGTATGCACAGACTCTTGTCTACGGCCTTTTTGTTGCTAGATACTACGACAAATCCTTGAGTGGTTTTTCAAGGGAAGAGGCAAGGGAACTTATCCCTAACTCTAATCCACTCTTGCGTCACTTTTTTGATCATATAGTTGGAGCTGATTTTGACACTCGACTTAAATACGTTGTAGATGAACTGTGCGAAGTTTTCTCTCACGCAAACGTTGAACAGCTTTTAAAAGAATACTTCAAGGTCGACTTATGGGGTAAAACACACAGAGGTCCCGATCCGGTAATTCATTTTTACGAAGACTTCTTAAATGAGTATGATCCAGCTCTTCGGAAAAAGATGGGCGCCTATTACACGCCACTCCCTGTCGTGGAATTTATTGTACATTCCGTTGATTACCTGCTTAAAAAAGAGTTTGGATTAACGGCAGGTCTCGCAGATACCTCGAAGACAAAAGATGGTTTACATAAGGTTCAAATTCTTGATCCCGCCTGTGGGACCGGAACTTTTATCAGTACGGTTATCAGAAACATTTATATATGGTTAAAGGACCATGGCCAGAAGGGACGCTGGCCTGCTTATGTTCACCACGATCTCCTTCCTCGACTATATGGTTTTGAGCTCATGATGGCCCCCTACACAATAGCTCATTTAAAGCTGGGTATTTCCTTTAGAAAAACTGGCTTTTGGGATTTCCACCGCCGTTTGGGTATTTATCTTACTAATTCTTTAGAAGAAAGTAGTGTCCATCAACAAGATTTATTTACCTTCGGTTTGGCAGAAAGCATCGCGGAGGAATCTAAAGAAGCCTCAGCGATAAAAAATGAAAAACCAATAATGGTTGTTATGGGCAATCCGCCATATAGTGTGAGTTCTTCAAATAAAGGAGATTGGATACAGACCCTCATCAAAGAATACAAGAAAAACCTGGGTGAGCGAAAGATTAATCTTGACGATGACTACATAAAATTTATTCGTTTTGCTGAACATTTTATCGAAAGAAATAAAAGCGGGATTGTTGCAATGATTACAAATAACTCCTTTATAGACGGCATAACTCATCGCCAGATGAGGAAGCACTTGCTTGAAACATTTGACAATATTTACGTTCTTAATCTCCACGGGAGTCTAACACAACAGGACGAAAGCCAGGATGGCAGTAAAGATGAGAATGTTTTTGATATTCAACAAGGTGTGGCAATTTCCATATTTGTACGAAAAGCTGTCGACAAGGTAAGCCTTGGTACTATTCACTATGCAGAAATTTTCGGCAAGAGAGAAGAAAAGTTTAGAATTCTCAATGAGGTGGATATAGAGTCTACTAAGTGGAAAGGGCTTCACTATTCAGAACCCTATTACTTCTTCGTTCCCAAAAACTTTCAAGTGTCTGATGACTACGAGAGGGGCTTTAACATAGACGACCTATTTAAACTACACGGACCTGGTGTAAAAACTGAAAGGGATAAAATATCTATTCATTTTGATAAAGAATCTGTAAAAAGAACTGTTGATAATTTCAGAGTGCTTACGGTATCTGAATTACGCACAAAATACGAACTTCCCAAAGACAGTCGAGATTGGTCAATTGAACGCGCAAAAAATGATGTGGTTAAGAATTACGATTTTGATAAGTATTTAGTATCGATTAATTATCGACCGTTTGACATGAGATGGACATATTATTCTGGTACTTCTAAGGGTTTTATTGGAACCCCTGGGCTAAAAGTAATGCGTAATATTCTTAAACCGAATATCGGCTTAGTAACGGCCAGACAATTTGGTAGTAAAAAACACTTTATTTGTTTTATTACAAATAGACTGATAGAAATTAGTTCACAACCCTATGCTCCATATACGCTTTTCCCCTTGTATGCGTATTACGGGGATGGCGAAAAAACATCAAATCTCAACATAGAAATTGTTAAAAAAATAGAGGAGTATGCCGGCAGTACAACACCGGAGGATATTTTTGATTATGTTTACGCTGCTCTTCACTCCATGAGTTATCGCGAAAAGTATAAAGAGTTTCTTAAAATTGATTATCCGCGTGTGCCTTACCCCAAAAATGCAGAGGACTTTAAAAAGCTCGCCGCACTCGGCTCTGAATTACGTTCAATCCACCTTCTTGAATCTCCCAAAGTAAATGAATTCATCACTAGCTATCCTATTGATGGATCAAACATTGTAGAGAAGACTGTTTATAAAGACAGCAAGGTGTTCATAAACAAAGATCAATATTTTGGAAAAGTTCCAGAATCAACCTGGATTTTCTATGTCGGCGGCTATCAGCCGGCACAAAAATGGCTCAAGGACCGTAAGGAACGAGAGCTAACAAACGAAGATATAGAGCACTATCAAAAAATGATCGTGGCCCTGACAGAGACTGCCAGAATTCAAAGGGAAATTGACCAGATTATCTAAATTTGACCTTTGGGAAATTTGGAGTAGGGTTTGGTTGTAGACCCAATTCGAAATCGAATTTTTACTAAATATAAACTATGATTAAAAAAATCAATAAAATCAAAAATCTCGGTGTATTTCAGGATTTTAAATGGGATACAAGCACAATTCCCGATTTTAAAAAGCACAATATATTTTATGGCTGGAATTATTCAGGCAAAACAACAATTTCTCGCATTTTTCGTTGTTTTGAATTAGCAGAAAAACATCCAGATTATCCAAGCGCCGAGTTTGAATTGAAGGACGAAAAAGATAAAAAATATAACGAAAAGAATCTTTCTGCCTTACCTCACGTACGAGTTTTCAATACCGATTTCATTTTGAAAAATCTCAAATGGTTTTCTCAAGACGAGGAAGGCATTGAACCAATTTATTTTTCGATTGGTAAAGAAAATATTGAATTGCAAGAACAATTAGAAAAACTAAAAGGAACACAGACAATATTAGACGAAGAAAAAACTAAATTGACTGATAGAAAAACCAACATAGAAATCAATTTAGGTAACGATTTGACAGATAAAGCTCGTGACCTGACAAAGACGCTTTCGTTGGGCAGAAATTATGAAAAACCCCAACTAAAGCAAGACATCGAGGTGATTAAAAACGACTATATTAAGTACTTACTTGATAATCCAAATTACGACAAATACTTAACGGCATATAAAAATACGGAGCAAAAAGATGACATTGTTTTAAGTGCATTTCCAATTCTAAATTTTGCCGATTTACAAAAAAATATAATGGAAATTGTAGAAAGAAAAATTACCGCTCAAAAAATTATTAATGAGCTAAAAAATAATGAAAGGTTAAACAGGTGGGTTGATGAAGGAAGAGATTTACATAAAAACAAAACTAAATGCTCGTTTTGCGATAATGACTTACCCGCCGATTTATTTCATAAGTTGGATCAGCATTTTTCTACCGAATATAAGGAACTTAAAACAGACATTCAAAGTTTGTTAACAACCATAGAAAACCAAAAGACATCAATTCTGGCTTATGTTTTGCCAACAAAAGGTGAATATTACAAGGAATTTATTACCGAATACGAAAAATTGCAAAAAGAATTTAATGCTTTGATTAAAAAATATGTAGAAAATCTTGACGGATTGATTAAATATCTGAATATTAAAAAGGCCAAACCGTTTGACAATTATAAATTTAAAGAGTTGCCCGACAATTCTGACGATTTAAGGAGTAAATACAAGGAAATAAATAGTGTTATAGAGAAACACAAAAACAAAACTACTAATTTTGAAAAAGAAAAGAACGTAGCAAAAGAAAAGTTGATAAAACATTTTTCGGCCCAATTCATTCAAGATCATAAATACCTTGAAATTTTGAAAGAGCAAAAAGAAGTTGAAGATAAAATTGCTATAAATAAATCTGGTTTGGATAAACTTGCAAACGACATTATCTCCGTTGAGAAAAAATTGTCAGAATCGGTTAAGGGTGCAGAAAAAGTAAATGATTATATTCAGCAATTTTTTCAACATGATGGTATAAAAATTGAGGTTGCGGAAGACAGTAGATTCAAAATGAGTCGAAATAACGAGCCGGCAAAGAATTTGAGTGAGGGTGAAAAAACTGCAATATCCCTTGCTTATTTTGTAGCAGGGCTTGGAGATAAAAACACAAAATTAGATGAAACGATTGTTTTTATTGATGATCCAGTTTCAAGTTTGGACTGTAACCACCTTTTCAATATTTACGCCTTCATAAAATCAAAATTATATAAATGTGATCAACTATTTGTATCAACGCACAATTTAGAATTTTTTAATTTGATGAAGGATTTTTTGTTAGAAGCGAAAGGAAATGACGGGAACCATTTATACTCCAGAGCAGATTTGCCTTGCTATCTCGTACAAAAAGAATGGAATGAAAAAATAGATCGATCTGTTATTTTAGATCTCCCAAAAGAACTTAAATATTTCAAATCTGAATATGTCTACCTTTTTTCAGTAATGCTTGAATTTAGCAAGCAGAAAAGCGGGGCTGATTATCGGTTGTTATATTTATTGCCAAACGTTGTGAGAAGATTTCTAGAAGGGTATTTAGAATTGCGATACCCCGACAGAAAGCCGTGGAAAGAGAAGTTTGATAAATTAGTTATCGACGATGTTGAAAGGAATTTGGTTTATAAGTTAGTTAATGAATTTTCGCACAATCAGTCTGCGACTAGATCTCTAAAATTCCCCGAAGTAACAGAATGTAAAAAGGTTATAGATATAGTGGAAAGTGGTTTGAAAAATAATGATAAAGACCATTATGAAGCTCTTTGTGAGAGTTGCAATTGAAGAAACCGGCAAGAATTGATAATCTAAAAAAGATTTTCAGAGTGCTAAAGATTTAGCAATACAATTATATCCGATGAAAAACACTATTAAATGTCCAAAATGTGGTGCTGAAATTGAAGTTTCTGAAGCTTTGACACATCAGATTGAAGAGCAAGTTTTGGTCTCCCTGGAATCAAAACACAAAGCTGATATTGAAAATGTCAAAAAACAGGCAGAGGAAGACGGTGGGAAAAAAGCTCTAGAGAAGTTTGAATCGCAACTTACAACTCTTCAAAAAGAAAAGGATGACGAAAGGGAAAGGAATAAAAAGTTAACAGGACAAATCGACGAACTTCTAGGTGAAGTTGGAAAACTAAGGGAAAAGGACGATGATCGCGAAATTGAAATGAAAAGAAAACTAATGGAGGCGGAAGAAAAAATAAGAATTGATGTTAGAAAAAAAGCTGAAGAAGAACACCAGTTAAAGGATCTCGAAAAAGATAATAAACTTACGGAGGCTCTAAAGCAAATTGAAGAACTTAAAACCAAGATGCAGCAGGGTTCTCAACAATCTCAAGGTGAGACTTTAGAGTTAGAGCTCGAATCAAAATTAAAAGCAGAGTTTCCGACAGATGTTATAACCGAAGTTAAAAAAGGACAGCGAGGAGCTGATATTTCTCAAGAAGTTATTGATAAGTTGGGTAGAAGCTGCGGCATTATTCTTTGGGAATCCAAAAATGCCCAATGGAGCGACAGCTGGATAGCTAAGCTTAAGGAAGACCAAAGGCAGGCGAAAACTGACTTGGCTGTTTTAGTTTCTGTTAACTTACCGAAGGGAATTGAGAGCTTTTCGTATAAAGATGGCGTTTGGATTGCAAGCTGGAAACATTTTCTCCCCCTTTCCTGGGCTTTAAGATTTAATTTAGTAAGTCTTTACCACGAAAGACAATCGAGTGAAGGGAAAGACGAGAAAATGAAAGTGTTGTATCAATATTTAACTGGGCCAGAATTTAAGCATAGAGTTGAAGGAATTATTGAAGCTTTTAGTAATCTACAAGAGGAAATGGAGAAAGAGAAAAGGTATTTCAATGTTAAATGGGCTAGGCAGGAAAAGGAGATAAGAAAAGTTATAGACCACACCCACGGGATGTATGGAGATTTACAGGGAGTAATCGGCAAGAGTTTACCTGAGATTAAAAGTTTAGAGTTGGAATCAGGAGAAAAGTAACTACCCGGCGAAATTTGACCCCATCATCCCAGGTTTAGTTCCAATACCGTTGTCATTACCCTATAGTCAATTTGATTTCCTGTATGAACTCTGCTATGCTTCTTTTATAGTTAGCAGATTGAAGAAATAGATCTGCTTAATTTTGATTTTATTTTGAAGTTGGTAAGATAAAGGTACCCCAAAGTTTTTCGAATTTATTCGTATCTTTTCCCCCACATCACGATTTTCTCATTTAAGCAGTTTTATTTCTTTAAAAACCAATATGTATAGAGGCTTTAACCACCGCTCAAACGGACATTCCGGGGGAAGAAGGTTCCCCAATAGATTTCCTTCCAGAAACCAAAAAACTGACGCCGAAATCGTGAGAGCGATTCAGGCTGTCCAAATTATGGAAGCCCAGGAAGGCTATACGCCCCAGAGCACTTATTCCCCCAAAAACAGATTTGAAGATTTTGCCATCTCTGGGCAGCTTAAGAAAAACATTGCGGATAAAAGGTATCTAACCCCTACCCCGATTCAGGATCAGGTAATACCTGCAATATTGGAAGGGTCCGACATTATTGGAATTGCCAATACCGGTACGGGCAAAACCGCTGCCTTTCTGATTCCTTTAATAGAAAAAGTCTGCAAAGACAGAGGCCAAAAGGTTCTCATAATTACTCCCACCCGAGAGCTTGCCTTGCAAATCAATGAGGAGCTTTATGGCTTTAGTTATGGTTTGGGAATAAATAAGGCTCTTTGCATTGGGGGAATGAATGAAAAAAAACAAAGATATGAACTTTCTTCCAATCCCAACTTTGTAATAGGTACTCCCGGACGCTTAAGGGAATTTATTCAAGATGGGGCACTTGCCATCTCGAAGT
>Ga0209210_1003758_pt1 | contig 10088 bp, 7 predicted proteins | sample RifGroA1_FD_183991 | JGI IMG/M metagenome (GOLD analysis project Ga0209210, IMG submission 183991) | Contaminated groundwater microbial communities from Rifle, Colorado, USA - Rifle Groundwater A1 (SPAdes) (version 2) | ecosystem: Environmental > Aquatic > Deep subsurface > Groundwater >...
AGTTCCTGGCTTTATCGAGCTTCCAGGTTGTCTTAATCCATCAGCAGCAACATTAAATTGTCCGTCATAATTCGGATCGCTAAAATTTTTGGATCCGACCATCGCCAAAATCTCTCCTGTTTCAGGATTTAATACGACAGCCGCTCCATTTGTTATATTTAGGTTTAAAACCTTTTCGATCTCCTCGGCAACGATTTGCTGAACTCGTTCCTGAAGTTCTAAATCTAAGGTAGTTGTCACTTTTAAACCACCTTGTTCAATAACCTGTTCGCCATAACGATTAATTAGAGCTTTTTGTATATATTGGACAAAGTGGGGTGCTTTAAAGTTGGCGCCTTTTTCCTGAAATTCAATATTTTCAAGATCTTCTTGTGCTTTTTGTTCCTCTTCTTCTGAAATATATCCGTCTTCGCGCATTCGTCTTAAAACCTGTTTCGTTCTTTCAACATATGCGTCGGGTTCAGGGGAATAGGGTGAATAAACGGAAGGTCTTTGTGGAAGCCCTGCCAGAATTGCAGATTCTACCAAGTTTAAGTCACGGACATTTTTACCAAAATATGTTTCAGAGGCAGCCTCAACTCCCCAGGCAGTTCCACCGTATGGTGCTTCATTGAGATACATCTGCAGAATCTGATCTTTTGAGTATCTTCTCTCTATCTGAATAGCCAAAACGAACTCTTTAATTTTTCTCCATATTGTTCTTTCGGGAGAAAGTAGGACGTTTTTAACTAACTGCTGTGTCAAAGTGGATCCACCTTGTGCATAGCCTCTTGTGAATATTCTCGTAAAACCTCTAAGCATCCCAAAAGGATCAAATCCCTGGTGCTTATAAAAATTTTTATCTTCAATTGACACAGTTGCATCGCGCAACACTTGGGGAATGTCTTTTATTTCGACGAGAGTACGCCTTTCATCAATGAATATGTCATACAAAGCATTTCCATTACGATCAACTATCTTTGTTGAAAAACCCTCTCTACGAACAACTTTGTCAGGTGAAGGGAGGTTGAAGGCAAAAAACGGCAAGACAATAAAGAGACCCAGAAAAACCAGTACTACTCCCAGAAAAGAAAGTTTAGCTATTTTTACCATAAGACGACTTCTGTTAACACCTTTGCTGTTTCTAGAAAACCTTGACCTCCACTTATTTCTTCTTCTTATCTTTTTCCAATTAGCCATACGTCTTAATTTTACCAGAGATTTGAAAACTTGAAAAAAGATAAATTAAGATGTACATTATGGGATAACGGGCGAGTTAGCCAAGTGGTAAGGCAACGGTCTGTAAAACCGTGACCACGGGTTCGAATCCCGTACTCGCCATGTCGAACGGTGCAGGGGTAATTTTTTGGGGTTTGAGATACACAGCGCATCTTTTTTGAAATTATATTTTTATTTTTTTACCCCTCCAAACTCCCCTGCACCGTTCTTTTTTAATAATTTGTAATATACCCTCTGAACTTTTTCTAAACTTTCAAGTTTTCTTTGTAAATTATTTTTATACTCAAATTTCCTTGATATAATTCCGTTTTGAAGTTTAACAACGTCTCCCAAGACCACCCCATTGTCGTTTAATAAGGAAACTCTCATTTCTCCAGATCTCTTTCGAATTACTTGTAAAACTTCATAAATCTCATGTACCGGACCGAATATGGTACGGTCAGTATATTTTCTAATTTCCGGTGAGTATTCTTTAATAAGCTTTAGCAATTTATCATTTTTCATAACACTTAATTTGCTTTCATCTATAACTCTACAAAGGGTTAGGTTTTCTCCGTGTTCTCCTACCAATTCTAGGTTATTTTCCGGATTGTTTTCCAAAACTTGCATTCTTTTATAATCCAATCCCAAGCCGATTCCATATACCTGATTTGAATAAAGTCCATTCCAATCACGATAACCTTTATCATTAATATTGGAAAATTCGTATAAAGCCCAACTCATTATATCTACAGGATTAGTTACCACCAACAAAAATCCTCTATATTTCGAGTTTCTTACAGATCTTGATATCTCCCATATAACCTTAGCATGTGAATATATCTTCATATTTCTTTCTCCTCCGAACACCACTAAAGGTTCATTCTTAACATTAAAAGCAATCACTACCAAATCTGAATTATTAAATAAATCTCTATATGTTTTAGAAATATTCACTAATACTTGGGGGTTTGCACTACGTAAATCAAGAGAAATCCCTTTCAATTTTTTACGGTCGGTAGATATAATGTTTAAAATCCTCAACCATGGCTTTGCTATGATCAAATTAAGGAGCGTATTGCCAATTGTCCCTATACCGATTATGCCTATTCTTGCTATTTTCTTGGAATTATAGTAAGAATTTATTATTTCAGCCCATCTTTGTTTATTTGATGTTTTATTACCCAAACAGATATGAAGTGCTCTAATTATTCTATATACATCCTCTTGCTCGAATTTCTTAAGTAAATTTCGATCTAAAGGATAAAGGGTGCCAACAAAATGTTCAAAAAACTCATTCTCTGATTGTTTATATATATCTCTTTTATCTTTATCAGATACAAAAAAAACACTCGTTAACTTTGTTTTCTGTTTACCGCGATTATTTTCCTTTGAATTTAAATCGGAAGCGTATAAGTTGCCTTTTTGATTCCATACAACTATAAAATCATTGGCTACTAGCTTATATTTAAACTTATTTACTAATATTTCCGCTAAAGTTGTTTTTCCCGATCCAGACGAACCCGATATAGCTATGCCTCGTTTTTTATTTTTCAAAAGCACCGCATGTAGCGGAACAAACCCTCGAGGCAATTTTCTTACAGTCTCTAATCTATATTCTTTTTTTTCTTTTGGACTCAGTCTTTCGCCTTTATGATTAATAATATAGGTCAAATTCGTACCTGGAACATTAAATATTAACCGCATAATTTGACTTTTCTAGCAAAAACGATTAAATTATATACCGTATTAACATATATTAAAGGCTTTGAAAGAGAAATAGTAGATTTTTCCGGGTGACAAGAGAGATTTTGCGGAAGCTGAAAGCGAAACGTACAAGAAAAATCCAATTACACTCCCGAGCTGGTCCGACGATAAATCGGACACGGGTGCGCCCGTTAATGCGCTAGCGTATCACTGCAAGTCGTCAAGTACGCAAATTAATGAGACTAACTCATTTGACGAAAGGGGGCACCAGTGATGGTGCTTTTTTAGTGGGTTAGCGAAGCAAGGTGGTAACGTCTTTTTGTTTATCAGGAAGGCCCTTGTAAAATTCCCAATTATCTAATAAGGGAGTTTAGCAAGGGTTTTTTTAATTTATAAATGCCACAAGAAAGAACAAATAATAATCTATCTAAAGAAAATATTTTTGAAGTCCGACCCGAATTCGGAAGGGACATATATGCTAGACAACTGCGACAAACAGCAATAATGTTGTCTTTAGTAAGTAAACTTAACGTTTTTGGAAACGACGAGACTGATGAGTTTACAGTACTCAGGGAAAACGGTGAAACAAATGGAATATTTAAAACTTGGGCTGTTCCCGTTGTTCCTTTTTTTGAAGGAGAAATGCAGGAAAATCTCGCCTTATACCTAGAGCAACGCCCAGAATCATTCTGGGAAGACATGCCGGGTGATCTGAAAGCATGTGCAAGTGAATGGTACGAAAAAACAAAAGATAACCCAAATTATCTTAGGCAAACTCTAGAGCGCTGGAGAACCTTCTCCGAAACACAAGATAGAAAACTAATCGAAATCTTTTCCCAAAGGGAGTTACCTACTGAAAAAGAGGAAAGAATTGCAGAATTATATTGGAGACTAAAAATTGCTTTTGGGTATGCAGCACCCTTTTACCATTTAGAAGCAATGATATCCGATTCTGAACAAACTCCATTCAATCCTATACCTACGATGAAAAATGGGGTTAAAAATGTCGGTGGTTCTCTTGACGTTATTGGTATAACGTTACCTTCAACTTTTTCAACTGAAGTAATCGCATCTTCTGATGGATGGAATGGCTTAAACTGGCAAAAGATTCAAGAGATGACCAGTGATCTAGATGAACAAAAAATGTCGATTGCTCTAAGAATTTCCAGAGTAACCGGCACATCCCTTGAAGATATAATTTTTGCTGCAAACGTATTAGAAAGAATGCCAGTTAGCGTTGGAGGTAAAAAGGGCGACTTGTCACAAACGGAAGCAATTAAGATTACTGAAGAAACTTTAGATCAAATAAAAACAAAGGATTCAATTGTTAAGGTAGCTGGAGACATGAATGCGCTAATCCGATTCTTGAACTGGTTCCCCTTGATAAAAAGTGAGGAAAATTTTAGTTTAGGGACAGGATGGAGATATGCAGCAGTTTGTGACACAACCAATGCACTACTCAATGAATTATCTGACGGAACATCATTTTTAGAAGGTTTTTCTGATATTTTTGTAGACTCTTTATTACCACAAATCAGACAGCTTGATGCAACATCTGCTAAGGGTAGATTTCAAATTCAACTTATTGAAGAAGGCAAATTGTCACCAGAAATATATGATTTAATCCAGAAAAGAGGATCAGAAATAGTAGAAAGAACCTCTGTTGGACTTGTAAATCTGAAAGTAGAGGAAGCAGTAGTTGATCTAAATGAAACTAGACCCAGAGTATTAGTTGGGGGTAAAGCTGCCGGTTTAAGTGAAGCAGTAAAAATATTCGGTAAAGAAAACACCCTCCCTGGATTAACTATTACAACTGAATGGATAAACGAGGTGCTTTTCCAAGACGAAGAGATTAAAACCCTAATTAGTATCTTCGAAAATACAAGTAATATAGGCGAGAAATTTATCCTTGCAAGGGAAATCAGAGATAGGATACATAATTTGAGATTTGTCGACCTGATATCTATACCAACTCATAATAGATATGCCATCAGATCTTCGTCTTATGATGAAGATACCACAAATAATGGTACAGCAGCAGGAGTTTATGAAAGTGTGATTGACGTCGAGGCAACAGGAGTTGAAGCTGCAGTGAAAACTGTTGTCGCATCATTTTTTTCAGAAAAAGCAATTAGTTTTAGAACCTTACACGGTTTTAGCGACAAACCATCTATGGCAGTAGTAATTAGTCCACTTATCGAAGGAAAGGGCGGAGTTATTATTACCTCAGGAAACGTAAAAGATTGGGAGCTTTCAGTCGGAAAATCGGCTCAGCATGTTGTTAAAGACGGGGAAACAGGCTTCGACTCTTATAGAAGCATTGATGGAGCTTTAAAGTATAGATCCGATAATAAAATACTTAAACAAAATGAGGTGCTTATGATTGCTGAGGCGGCCCTTAAAGCAGAACGATTGCTAAAAACCCCCGTAGATATCGAGTTTGTATTCGATAAGGGGAAGCTGTTAATTCTACAATTAAGGTCTGCATCAAACCAAGGTGATACACAAGCTTATTCATCTGAAAGTACAAATGAGATGGAAACAACTACGACTTTACAAGTAGACGATCTTGCAACTCTTTATTCGCTTGGCCAATCGCAGACTAATTTCAAGCTGAGGGTTGGAAAGGATATCGACATAGGTCAATTCCAGGGTGAACTGTTAAGATTTCTGGTGGTAAATAGAAACCGTTTAAGGGGGTTAATACTAGAAAGAAGAATACCAAGAACTAGTCATTTAGCAAATATTTGTGCTAACTTAGGAATTAAAATCGAATTCACGGACTAATGAACAAAAGAGAATTAGTATTGCTTAAAAAAATTAGTAAAGAGGCTGTAAGACTAGACTGGGAAAAGGCTTTTAATGGAAAAGCAAAAGGGAACAAGCATCTTTTTAGAGTAAATAAAATTGCAAAGTTTCTTCAAAAAAGGGAGGGTGGAAACTTATTTTTAATTCTTACTTCAGCCTGGGTACACGACGTCTCTTTAGCGTATGATTGTAACGAATCAGAAAAAAATATAAACAAAAATACAAGGCAATTTCTAAGTCAGTTTAACTTACTACCAAATGAAATTAATAAAATAGCCCAATATTCATCTTCACATGAGTCGGGGAGAAAAAATATTCCAATAGAGGCCAAGATTGTTCATGATTCTGATGTAATAGATAAAGGTGGAATATTGGGAATCATAAGACATGTCTGGAAAATGACCAATTTACTGGAAAAAAGAATATTATCTAATAAGGAAGACCTGGCACAAGTAAAGAAACATCTAAAGGAAAGGGAAAGGAAGGTTTTCACAAAGACATCTAAAAAAATAGTAAAACGACTGAATAAAAAAAGAGACGAATTCTTTACTAATGAAGATCGTGCAATTGAGTTGATGAACCAAATATCAATTAAAGCAAATAAGGGTATAAATTCCGACAAGATTGCCCTCTTCTTGATTAAAACTGAAAAAATATATATTTCTGAAATACTAAGAAATCAACTCGACTGCTCTTATCTAAATCTAAGAATAAAGGAAAATTATAAGGAGTAAAAAGTATCAGAGATGAAAAAACTTGTTAAGCCAACTTTGTGTGAAAGATCCCGACGGAGAAATAAAAGAATTTTAAAACTTTTAGAATAATGGATAAAGACAGAAAAAATAAATACCAGATACTTATTGATGAACAACATACCAGATGGAAGACGGGTAAACAAGAAGATGGAGAAATAGAGCTTTGGAAACAATCTTTTGAAGAAAAACCAGCACTTCCGGACCCAAAGGATATGTTTGAAATAGAGATTTCAGACAAAGAAACTCTTCAAAAGATAGGAGTTCCTGAAGATAGAAAATCCTTATTTATCGAAAGAGAAATAATATTAGATAGCGACCTCGGTGATGAGGTGCTTATAGAAAGAATATATACCTCAAACGCACAAGAGGAAAAACAAGCAGCATCATATTTAATAATTACTCCGACTGGCGAGACTTTCGGTGACAAATCTATATATAGGTATAACTTATCTACACCCAATCCCAAGCAAGGATTATCTGGTTTGCTAATTATAAGTAATGTAAGAAGTTTACTCGAAACGCCAATCCCCATAACCCATTCAGAATGGAATCAAGGAAACAGTTTCGCCGGTCTTTCTAAAAGTGAAGTCAATAAAGCTTTGAGAAACGTAATTGAGTTTAGAGATCGAACAAAGAACTAATGAACCTGATTTCAATAAAAGCAAATAAGGATATTAATTCCGACAAGATTGCTTTAATATTGGTTAAAAAAGATAAAACTCCTTTCCCAAAAGCTTTTCTTGAACAACTCCGGTGTAAATATTTATAATAGAGTATTGAGTGAATCTTTAAGTATTGCTAATAAGAATATTTGACAAATGATTAAACCTCCTATAATATTGCAAATTGCTGTTATGACTACTGGCTATTACTATTACTTTAGCCCAAGTTTTTAAAAGCAACGCGCCTTTGAGCGCGTTTTTTTATGCAAAAAAAATAAGATGATTGAAGAAAGACAAATACTAACAACAGATTTAGAACGAGTAAAAGACTTCTTTGTCGATCCAAGAAACCCACAATCAGCAGAAGATCTTGTTCAAATCGGGGGAGATGCAATACGTGTGATGGCCCAAATTTATTCCACGGCGGGACAGATTGAGTCAATGCCGCCAAAATTCAGGGATTGGTTGCAAGGCATAAAACCTGGAATGTCGGAACTTGAATCAGTAACAGGGGAAGTCCTAAGAATGGAAGCAAAAACCCGAAGGTTCGATGAAATGTTCATGGGTCAAATTCATCCACAAGGTAGCAAAATCGGAATAATTTCTAACTTAGTCGCTGCCTATATGAATAACAATCTAATAGTCGAAGATGTCTCTCAATCTGAAAGAGTAATGGAAAGAGAATCTATTAGATGGCTTGCAGAAATTTTGGGATATGAGACCGATTTGGCAGGTGGAAATATCGTTACTGGAGGTACTGAAGCTAATGAAATTGCCCTTATGGTTGCTAGGGAAAAGCTATTGGACTCAATGGGTTTGAAGAATCCCCTAAAGAGAGTTAAGAATCCTGTGCAGATGTATGTTTTGACTTCAAGGTGGAAACATTATTCGATAAGTAAAAAATGTGATGAATTAGGTATTGGTCTTCTGGAAATGCCATCTGATGACTTTAAGATTAATGTTCGCGCAACAGAAAAAGCGGTGAGGAAATTGAGAGAGAGAGGTAAGCATGTTGTTGCAATAGTCGGGTTAGCCGGCGAAACAGAGACTGGAGCCATTGAAGATCTTGAGGGACTTGCCGAAGTTGCGCATAATACTGATATTTATTTCCATGTTGATGCAGCATATGGCGGACCTTTTGTGTTATCTAGAAGAAAAGATCTGTTCAAGGGAATTGAGTACGCAGACTCGGTCACAATAGATCCACATAAAATGCTCTACACACCTTATCCTGCAGGAGCAATAGTGTTTAGAAACGCCAGCGATCAAGACTATCTCCACACAGATACTAGATATTTGGGGGCCGTGGCCTCAACATCCTCTGGATCTAGAAGTACTGCTGGCACAATATCCACTTACGCAACAATTAAACTTCTTGGAAATGATGGTATAGCAACCTTGTTAAACCACACACTTGATTTAGTGGAAACAGCATATCATTACGTGGAAGATTCTAGAGTACTTAGAGCTCTACATGAACCGGAACTCAACACTATGTTAATAGGCCTAACTGATGATGTTAAAACAAGAGCGGCTCAAAGAGGAATTGACGGAAAAGCATACGATGACATGATTTGCGCAGTAATAAGACAAATTGACAATCATCGATCTAGAAATCCTTACGTCTCAAACAATAGCGATGTAGATCCTGAAAAACGTTTTGGTAGGATCGGTAAACGAAGTGTTTTTAGATTTATAGCTGTTCACCCTTATACAACTCATGAAGATGTCAGAACTACTCTTCAAAGAGTCGAAGAGACAGTTAGTGAAAAAATAGGGCTATAATCTTTTAAATTAAATATGCCTGAGAAAGACATACAATTATTAACTTCCGAAATGATCGCTATTCCTTCTTTGACGACCGATCAAGAAGCTTGCCTTAAGGTACTCGATTATATTTCTTCGTACCTAGGAAAAGTACATGCAGAAACTTACTTGCATACCGGAGTGTATTCACGCATTTGGGGTGACAACAATACACTTATGAACCCAAGACTTCTTCTTTCTGGGCATATAGATGTTGTCGACGTAGAGGGTGATGACACTTTATTCCACTCCAAAGAGGAAGCTGGAAAATTGTATGGTAGGGGTGCGGGAGACATGAAGGGACATGTTGCCTCGATGCTTTACTCTTATAAAAAATGGCTAGAAGAAGGAGGGCCTAGAGGAGTAGGTTTGCTTTTAACTTCAGATGAAGAAATGGGCGGCTTTAACGGTACGCGGTATGTTGTGGAACAAGGTTTAAAACCCAAAGTTGTATTTATTCCTGATGGAACTCTTGATTTTTCTATTGTCAAATCGCAAAAAGCGCCCCATCACTTTGTAGTCGAAATTCAAGGACAAGGCGGACACGCTGCAGATTCGTATAAAATTAAGGATCCCATCGATAGCCTAATCGCTTTTTATTTACGAGTTCAAGAAAAGTACGATATTGCAACTCCAGAAAACGGTTGGGCTTCAACTTTCAAAATGACCGTTGTAAACACTCCAAACCAATCAAAGAATAAAATTCCAGATAGAGTAACGGCAGCTTTTAGTTGGAGGTGGCCACCGGAACAAATCCTTTTTGAGGAAGGTAGGGATGAAATTACCAACTTAGCTAAACAATATGGGGTAAAAATCCTTGAAGAGGAAGGTGGAGGTGAAGGATGTATTCTTAACGAAAATGCGGAATTTGTAACTCAATGGAAAACAATTATTGAAGAAATTATAGGTCGTGGTGTAAAATTCGTCAACATGCATGGTACCACAGATGGCCGACACTTCTATAACAGCAAAGTCGCCGGGACTAAAAATGTACTTGTCACCTCAGCAATCTCGGGAGATCACCACCAAAAAGGCGAGTGGGTAGACATTCAAAGTTTGAATCAGTTATCTGGAGCTATTAGTAGGTATATGCGCATTAGTGAATAAATATGTCTTTAGAGCACCATCTTGATCAATTAATAAGTCGAGAACA
>Ga0209210_1003759_pt1 | contig 10087 bp, 7 predicted proteins | sample RifGroA1_FD_183991 | JGI IMG/M metagenome (GOLD analysis project Ga0209210, IMG submission 183991) | Contaminated groundwater microbial communities from Rifle, Colorado, USA - Rifle Groundwater A1 (SPAdes) (version 2) | ecosystem: Environmental > Aquatic > Deep subsurface > Groundwater >...
TTGTTGAAATATTTCGCATACCCAACATTGAGCTTCATAAGGAATCTCGTGATGCCGACATCAGCAACCTCGGAGAGTAGCAGGTGATAGTGGTTGCCCATGAGGCACCAGCCGTGAATATCGACGAGCCGTTTTCGTTTTTTCGGTTCATATCGACCTCGTAGGTCGATAGACTCGACCGAACCGGTGGCGCGTGAGTAAAAATATTCTGAATTTTCGGCTGGTCGCGTATCGTTGAATATCGTGAGGCCGTACACGAAGCGTTTGCGATCGGCGTCGTCGAGAAAGATGATTCGTTTATCGACGCCGCGATTCAGAGTATGATAAAGCTCCATGCCTCCGATGGTAGCATATCGACCTCGTAGGTCGATATTGTAAATCCACGATATGATTGAGATACGGGCTCAATCATCTTGAGTTTGCGTAATGATACCGCCTCCCAAGCAGCGCTCGCCGAGATAGATGACAAGTGATTGTCCGGGTGCCGCGATGTGCGGCTCATTGAATCGAACCCGCGTTTCGCCTTCTTGCTCGAATAGTTCGGCGCGAGCGGGTACCTCGCGATACCGTGCCTCCACTTCGCACTTGAATGGAAATCCGGGCTTTTCTCCTATCCAGTGCATGTCCTCAAGTGCGACATCCCCGCGCGCGGCATCCTCGCGCCTCGTTGAGACGCGGAGCGTGTTCGTTTTCGTATGTATCGAAACGACGTAGTACTGCACGCCCGATTCCCCTTTCTCTGTCTTGAACCCATGCCGCTGTCCTATCGTATAGAGTGCGGCGCCTTCATGCTCGCCGATAATGCGTCCTTTCATGTCGAGCACAGGACCAGATTCAACGGAAATAAAGCGTGCAAGAAAATCTTTCATGGACACTTCGCCAACGAAGCACAGTCCCTGGCTGTCTGACCGCTCTGCGTTCGGGAGATTGAAGTGCCGCGCTTTTGCGCGCACTTCTGGTTTCGTCATACCGCCAATGGGAAAGAGCGTGCGCGCCAACACGTCCTCGGAAAGCGCATAAAGAAAATACGATTGATCTTTTGCTACATCCCTCCCTCGCAGTAAATAACGACTTCGTAAGTCGTTATTCTCTTGAATGCGGGCGTAGTGTCCTGTCGCAATGCGGTCGGCTCCCTCACTCTCGGCCCAGTCAAGGAAATCTCCGAACTTAATGTAGTGATTGCAAAGAACATCTGGATTGGGTGTCACGCCCATAGCGTAAAGTTTGAGCATTTCTTCAACAACGCGTTTTTTGTAGCTCTCGGAAAGATCAATCTCTTTGAACGGAATGCCAAGAGCAATCGCAACGCGCATTGCGTCCAATCTGTCCTCCCGCCACGTGCATTCGATAAATTCCGGTTGCCATATTTTTATGAAAGCACCGACCACATCGTATCCTTTACTCTTCAAAAGAGCGGCTGAGACAGCCGAATCAACGCCACCAGATAGTCCCACAAATACTTTCTGCATTCCCCAACCCTACCACCCCACGGAGGTAGGAAGCGAGCTCTGCAGGTGTTTTGAGGGGTGTCTCGTAGCGCGTCGTCTGCCGACCCCGGACAACGAGAGGCAACGCTCCGCCAGCAGGCGGAGATAGTGACCCCGAGAAACACCTGCAGGGCTTGCGACTACCCTCCCAAATACAACCGCTTCTTCTCCACATGTTTCTCGTACGTTTCGCTAAAATGCGTCACGTTATTGCGATCAGCAAGATAGTATAAATAATCGCTTTTGATAGGCGTTACGGCCGCACGGAGCGAATCGAACGATGGGCTTCCGATGGGGGTCGGGGGGAGGCCGCGAACGCGATATGTGTTATACGGCGAATCGCTCGCAAGATCAGCACTCGTAAGCTCAAACGTGGTCCTGCCAAGTGAGTAAAGGAACACCGCGTCCACCTGAAGCGGCATGCCGATATCGATGCGCTTCCACAACACACCGGCTATCATGCGACGATCTTTCGTTGTATGGGCTTCTCTCTCAAGGATGGAGGCCATAATGACAATGTCTTCCAGAGACCTTCCGGATGCCGATATCTCTTCCTCAAGTTCGACCGTGCGAGAGTAAAAACTTTGCCGCAACGTGCGCAAGACCAGACGATCGTCCGCATTCGGAAGAAAGAAGTAGGTATCAGGAAATAAATAACCTTCCATCGGTCTCGCCTCCGAAAGAAATCGCTCTTCATCGAAACGTTTCAGATACACGGCGAACAATGAAGCCATTTCGCGCACCATGGTTCCCTCGGAAACACGTATTCGTATGGGCTCTAATCCATAGACTCCGTATGAAAGTGCACGCGCGACAATGAACGCATTACGCGGTTCTTTGAAAAAGTAGTCCCCGAATTTCACGTTTCTTTCCCGTCCAAAAACGTACACGGCGGAACGAAAAAGGGTCGCTGAACGTACGACCTGTTCGCGCTCAAGAAGCTCCGCTATCTCGGAGAGAGACAGCCCCTCTGGTATTTCGACGAGTTCGCCGGCGGGAAATGCGCTCGGTGGTCGTATAAAGACAAGATATGGGATAAGTATGACGACAACGATGACGGGAACAATGATGAGCGTGCGTTGATTCGCATTTTCGCGCGAATACGAAAGGAATTTCTCAATGACGACATGCGTCTTATCCAGCGCCTTTTTTAAAATATTATTAAAGTTCTTCATTGGGAAAAAGTGTCAATCTATAAATGACTCGTGTATCAATTGGGACAAAAATCATTTCGGCAAATTGGGAGGCGGTTCTGCCTTCTTTGCCGGAATACGTTCAAGACCGGGGCTTGTAATCGCTGAAGACGGCGGGTGCCACAGTGTCGCGAGAGCTTCCACCGACATCATGTTATGTGGTAAGACCCACGGCGTATAGAAATGCGCTCGACGACGATAACAATCAAAGAATCGCTGCGCCATGGTAATCCAACGCATATCCCAAAGATCTTGCCATGGATAATCGAATGGGTTATGCCAGCGACGCGGACGCATCTGGTTTCCCCATTGCGGGTTCGCTATAGGACGCCATATCCAACGAATGCCTGTGTAGCTTGCGGAACTGAAAGTATCCGGAGGAGCGATATAGACACCGCGCGCGCCGACGTTGAAAGGGAGCTTGCCCATGTTTCGGTCTATCGCTTTTACTTGCTCTGATTGACGAAATTGTGGAACACGGGCGCCACGCCGCCATGCTTCAGACGGCATGGCCGCACCCTCGCCTCCCGCAGCTTCCTTGCGTATCTTTTCTATCTCATCCTTGAGAAGTCCGATGTATCTGCTCTCTGTCCCAAACAACGTTCCTTTTTTGCGTCGCTGGTCACTGCACTGCGTGATTATTATCTGCATCCACATTTGTTCTTCCGGTTTTATGGAACTCAAACGCTCAATGACTTGCGCTAAAGGATCCACTTTGTATTCTTCTTTCGGGTCCGTATCCAGCTCAAAATCTATGTAGGAGCGGAATTGGTACGCGTCATTGCGCGGCTCGTAGCGCCAATCCGTGCAAAAACATTCGTGCACATCAGGATCGTATGCAAATTTTGACGCATAGTCTTCCGCTTCCGTAAGCTCAACTTCAGGATACTGCGCGTACATTGCCGATTCCACAACCTCGCGCCATTCCCGTCGGCACCAGATATAGAAGTGTACTTCACCGCCGAACGAAGCCATCTCAAGAGAGAACCATGGACGCGCTTGTCCCTGGAACACGCGATTAAAGAACGTGGTCTCGCCCGAGTCCGTCCATAGCTTCGTAAGAACCTCCTCCATTGCGCGCGGAGATTTTACGATGTCGCGCGGGAACTTTACTTCCAAAAGCATATTGTCAAGACCGGCGATGAAAGACGCACGTGTATACCAAATCCATGCTTTCCACCCGCCAATAACGGAGACTACAGGGAGCCATATCGGGAGCGTGCCGAACACCCACTCGAATGCGAAAAGCGGCAAGTTGGGTATTAATCGCCAAAGTATGCCGAGAAGTCCTGCGAACAAAATGCTCAAAAGAAGACCGCGTGAGATACCCCAAAATCCTCCAAAGAAATCGTCGACTATGGTGTGAAAATCGAATGACAGCAGGTCCCCGATGCGGCCCTTAAAAACCGCTGATGTTATTATTTCCTCCTGTTCGAAATTCAGAGCCATGCATCTATGATAATGCAAAAGAGCCGAAAACAAAGGCAAAAGTGTGGAAGATCAACGCAAAAATACCCGCCTTGGAAGAATCGTCGAACGCTACTTTACGAGTGTGTATTTGCCATCCGGAAGACGAATGAACATTCCGTTCTGAAGATTGACCGCGATGGTCGCGTCTTTCACATAGCGTTCCCGCTTCACGCGCTCTATTATTTCGTCGCGTGAAAGCGCCTCTTCGCGCTCCAGTATGCTTCTGATGACGTCGCGCACGACTCCCGGTTCATAGCCCCACTCCTTAAGCGCATAGAGGCCGCGACCAACGAGAACAAAACGATTATCTTTAATGAGCTCATTGTGTGTCGTTGCCGGATGCGCCTTTCGCTCGAAAAGTTTTTCGACGTTTTTGGCGACTTCTATGAAATGCATCGGCGAACCATGGCGCTTTAGTGTCAGGTAGGCGAAATCGCGCGTGTTCTTTATTCGTACATGCGGCGATTCGACGCGCCCCCACTCACCCAACGGATTCCTTCCCACCCGTTTAGAGATGAGAAGCCAGCGCATGAGGACCTCCCTCGAACGATTCTTCACGCCCTCTTGCTTGAGAAATTTCGCGAATAAACCCAAAAACTCTTCTTCCGGTGTAAGGAACTCCACATCGACTGCCTCATGTAAGTGTGACAGCGCACGTTCGACGGACTCTGCAAGCGATTCATCCGCATGCCATCGTGTTTTGAAGTGCACATTCTCGCGCCGATCACCGAAATGATGCCCAACCGTCAAAAGAAAGAGTATGTGATTGCGTTCCGTTTCGTTCTTCGAAAGTTCCCGAAGAATGCTTTCCTCCGGAACAACACCGCCCAGCTCATGGATGACCCGTTTGAGATCTTCCCAAGCACCCGAGTGAGCGCCGTATGCTTCCGACTCCCTGACCGCATTCAAGCCATGACTCTCGATTTGGCGGATGCGCTCGCGCGTGATGCTGTATTCCTTTCCGATGGCATCCAATGTGCGCATCTCCCCCTTCGGAGAGAGCCCAAAGCGGTCCGTTAGAACCTTGCGAGAACGCTCCGGCAATCCCGAGAGCAGGTCTTTTGTAACTGATTTTGGTGAAATAGTAAGCATAGAGGGCATAGTTGACGCACAATATATACCGTGTCTTACCTTATATCAAGTAGGTGGGGTAGTGTCAATGTGCATAGCACAGTGATATATCGATACGCGCCTTCAAAAAGGCGTGGAAGGATCACAATCGATGAGTAGTGAGCGCCCTGCGCCTCCTAATATTCTTTTTCCACACGAAAACCCCAAATTTGAGAAATACTTCTCCCTTATGGGAAACCTTCTCATGATATCATCGCCGTATGGTTGAAAAAGCTCTCCGTATCCCGCCACAAGATACCGAGATGGAGCGTGCGCTCCTCGGCGCTCTTCTTCTGAATCAGAACGCAATGTATGAAGTCGCCGATTTGGTCGGGGTGGATTCATTCTACGCAGGCAAACACCGCATCGTTTTTGACGCGATGCTCTCACTCTATGCAAAGAGTGAGCCGATAGATGTCGTAACCGTTTCGGGAAAACTTAAAGAACGCAAACAGCTTACCGAAATCGGCGGAGCGGCATTTTTGGGCGAGCTCACGAGCGCAGCCGCTTCTCCGGGAAGTGCGCGGCATTATGCAGAAAGTGTTCAAACAAAATTCGTCTTGCGTGCGCTACTCGATGCCGCGGCAAAAATAGGCGAGCTTGGATTCCAAGAAGATCGCGAAGTTGAGGAGGTTCTCGACGAGGCGCAAGCGGCTGTTTTTTCAGTTACGCAAACTCCAATGCTACGTTCGTTCAGCACCATCAAAGACGAGCTCACGGAGGCATGGGAACGGCTTGAACGGCTTCAGAAACACGAAGGTACTCTGCGCGGTGTTCCGACGGGCTTCGCCCAGCTTGATAATCTGTTGGCTGGTCTTCAAAAATCCGACCTCATTCTTCTTGCCGCCCGTCCTTCAATGGGAAAAACCGCGCTCGCTTTGGATATCGCAAGATTAAGTGCAACAAAACACGGAACATCAACGGCCGTTTTCTCTCTTGAGATGAGTTCCCAACAGTTGGTCGATCGCATGCTCGCCGCGCAAGCTGGTGTTAATTCATGGCGTCTTCGCACAGGAAAAATTAAAAGTGAGGAGGAATTTGAACGACTCCAGGAGGGTATGAGTGTTCTTGCCGAAGCGCCTATTTATATTGACGACAAAGCTTCATCTACCGTTCTTCAGATGCGCTCCGTTGCGCGGCGGCTTAAAATGGAGAAAGGTCTCGGGCTCGTTATTGTGGATTATCTTCAGCTCATTACTCCGACACACACCAAAGGCGGCGATTCCATGGTCCAGCAGGTAACGGAGATTTCCCGCGCGCTCAAAGGCATGGCTCGCGAGCTTGATATTCCCGTTCTTGCCCTCTCGCAACTTTCGCGCGCAGTGGAGACTAGACGCGGCCGGCCGCGTCTTTCCGACCTGCGTGACAGTGGCTGTCTTGCAGGAGACACCCTTCTTACGCGCGCAGACACCGGTGAGCGCATCGCCATTAAAGATTTGGTTGGAGAGACGAACATTCCGATCCACTCTCTCACTGCGGATTATCGGCTCGCGCCGCTTTCAATATCGCGCGTCTTTTCAAGCGGCAAGAAACAGCTTTATGAACTGCGTGTACGGAGCGGACGAATCATCAAGGCATCCGGGAATCATCCGTTCTTGACGTTCAGAGGGTGGGATCGGCTTGACACGCTCAAGCCGGGCGACCGCATAGCGCTTCCCCGCATGTTATCCGTCGCTCAAACAGCAGACGCATATTCGAAAGACGAAATCATTCTGCTCGCGCATCTTTTGGGCGATGGCTGTGTCCTGCCGCGTCAACCAATTCATTACACGAGCGCCGATCCCGCAAATCTCGAGGCGGTAGAGCGAGCGGCGAAGCGTCTCTTTGGTATCTCTCCCCGACGCATACGCCAGAAAAATTGGTGGCATTCATATCTTCCCTCGCCGTACCATCTTACACATGGAAGGCATCATCCTATTACGTTATGGTTCCGAAAGCTTGGCATCTCTCCGGTACGCTCGTACGAAAAAAGAGTCCCGACTTCGCTCTTCAAAGAATCGGATAAGAACATTCGACTCTTCCTGCACCACCTGTGGGCGACCGATGGGAATTTATCATGGAAGCATTTGCCGGGACGGCAAACTGTCGGAAATATCTACTACACGTCTTCGAGCCGCGCGCTTGCCGATGCCGTTCAGCACCTCTTGTTGCGGCTCGGCATTTGGAGCACGCTTAGGTGCGTGCCGCAGGGCAAACACCGGCCGAATTATCAGGTGCATGTGCAGGGTGCTCCGAATCAACTCCGTTTTTGTGAGCTCGTCGGGAGTTTTGGCGCGCGCGGTCTAATTGTCGAAGACTTGAAGCGCGCGCTCCGTGCTATCGCCGACAACGTCAATATAGACGCCTTGCCGAAAGAGGCGTGGCAATTTCTCGTCGCGCCCGCAAAAGAAGCAGCGGGCATGAGCTGGAGATCGGTTGCTTCTTCCATGCGCGTGGCATACAACGGCTCGGCGCTGTTCGCCTCGGGCATTTCGCGCGCCCGCCTCGCAAGTCTCGCCGAAGCTCTGTCGAGTCAACAGCTGAAGCACATCGCCGAATCGGACGTCTGCTGGGACGAGGTTGTTTCTATAACACCTCTCGGCATTGAAGAAGTGTTCGATGCTACCGTGCCGGACACTCATAACTTTGTGGCAGGCGACTTCTTCGTACATAACTCTCTCGAGCAGGATGCCGACGTAGTTATGTTTATACACCGAGATGATAAAATGAATGAAAATTCCGATCGCCCGGGTGTTGCAGAAATTTTGGTTGAGAAGCATCGAAACGGACCTATTGGAAAAATCGAACTACTTTTTGATGAGGAAAAAACAACGTTTCGCTCCGTGGAAAAGAGTAACTTCGGAGATTTTACACCGGAGGCGCAAGTCGAGGAAGGGACGCCGTTCTGATGAGTTTCAATATATTGTGGATTGAAGTATTTTGAATTATGGACGCCATAGAAAGATTGACCACACTGTTCGGACATTTCCCCGGTATCGGCCCGCGACAGGCCGGACGATTCGTGCTGTATCTCCTGCGCGCAAACCCCGCCCTTCGTCGCGAACTAATCGAATCGATGAAGATGCTCGGTGAGCGGGTACACCAATGTCCCGAGTGTTTTCGTTTTCACAGTAGTGAACGAAAAACATGTGATATTTGCGGAGACACAAAGCGCGACTCTCAATGTCTTGCCGTCGTCGCTTCCGATGCTGATCTTTCGGCGCTCGAACATAGCGGCACGTATCTTGGCCACTATTTTGTCCTCGGCGGAACCATTTCGCTTGCAAATGAAAAGGCACACGGCCTGCGTATTAAACAGCTCATTAACGTAGTCGCAAAACGTCTCAAAGGCGGTCTAAAAGAAATCATACTCGCCTTCCCTGCCAATCCAGAAGGAGATGCGACAGCAAGCCGTGTTCGACAAGAATTATCGGACATTCAAAATCAATCATGTACCATTAGCTCTCTCGGTCGCGGGCTCTCGACAGGAAGCGAGCTTGAGTACGCGGACCCGGAGACGATAAAAAGTGCCTTGGAGGGACGGCGGTAATGTTTTCTCGAACCTTACTGTTTTACTGGCGACATAGGGCGAGTGAAATGAAAATGTACTCATTTGCATTTCCGAGCCCAGCCCTGCCCACCGAAGGGGCAGGGAGCCAGAAACCGGTGTTTAACGCCCTGCGCTCTCTGGCGCAGGGCTGGATTGCGAGCCACAGGGTTAACGCCCTGTGATCTCGCAATGCACCGGTTTACAAAAGTTAAGGTAACTTACTTATTTGCCAACGCAGATGAATTTGAACCAGTCGGCCTACTGCAGTAAGTCCGAACAAAGATCATGGAGCCATCTCCAACGGTGGTTTCTCTCTTTTAGGAAAGGGCGGTTATCCTGACTTTCGTGTACGGCTGTCTGTGTCCTCGTTTCTTGAAGTAGCGACTTTTTTGACGATAGCGAATGACTGTTACCTTCGCTGAACGGCCTTCCTCCACAACTTCAGCCGATACCTTCTCGCCCGTGATGTACGGAGTGCCCACCTTAGTTTCTTTCCCATCGTCCGTGAGTAATACTTTATCGAACGTGATCTTTCCACTCTTCTCTACGGGAAGTCTTTCAACGCTCAAAACGCTGTCTTGCATCACGATATACTGTTTTCCACCCGTTTCTATAATAGCTATTTTAGCCATAGTCGAGGCAATATACCTTGTTTATTCGTCATCAGCAAGTACGGGCTTGTCCAAAAGCGCCGACTCCAGACCTGCCGATTCGCCCGTGATCCGGAGCACGTCTTTGTCTATTTTTCCCAACTCTTTAGAGCCCGCATTGTAGTGGCCCACGGTCGTCGAAAGTGAGTTTCCCAGCTTTTTGTAATACACGTCGTATGCTTCAATGTGCTTCATAAGCATCTCGACATTCTTCTTTATGCCAATCGCGTCTTTTTCTATCTTGAATGCCTTGAAACCGTAGAGTACAACCTGCAGGTACGCAAAGAAGGTCGTGGGCGAAACAATAGTGACGTTCTTATCCTTCTGGGCATATTCCAAAAGACTGCGCGCATTCACCGATCCCACACCGCCTGTAACCAAATCGTAGTAGATAGACTCTGCAGGAATATACATAAATGCAAAGTTCAGTGTGCCATCTTGCGGACGTATGTATTTTGCTGTTTCGTCTATTCGGCGCTTAAGGTCTTTTTTAAACGCATCCTCATGCTCTTGCCTTCGCGCGTCGTCTTTCTCGTCCAGGAGACGCATGTAATTTTCAAGCGGAAATTTCGCGTCAACCGGGATAATCCCATCTTTAACAAATATAGCGGCATCGACTGTTTCTCCTCCCGGAAATTCATACTGCAT
>Ga0209210_1003760_pt1 | contig 10085 bp, 12 predicted proteins | sample RifGroA1_FD_183991 | JGI IMG/M metagenome (GOLD analysis project Ga0209210, IMG submission 183991) | Contaminated groundwater microbial communities from Rifle, Colorado, USA - Rifle Groundwater A1 (SPAdes) (version 2) | ecosystem: Environmental > Aquatic > Deep subsurface > Groundwater >...
GTCTCGTGGTCGAAGTTGAGGACGTCTACCAATATGCCGTCGAGCCGGTAGCGCAGGCGCACCGACGCTTCCTCCGCCTCGAAGTGGATGTCGGAGGCTCCGGTTGCGAGCCCGCCGGCCAAAATGACTTCCAATATGCGCGTGATGCGGTAGGCGCGTTTGAGCTCCACCGCCTCTTGGATAAGTTTGCCGATGTCCTGCAGGCTCGTGACTTTGGTTAACAGCTGTTCGAGCTCCTCGTTGGAGAGTTCGAACACGCCTGCTTTTGTTTCTGTTGCATAAGAAAGGTCGGCGTAGCGCTGATAGGCGCGCTCCAGCGACGCTTTGGAGCACATGTAGAGAGTAACGTCGTAGCCGAGGTCGTGGAGTTTTGCCGCCAGAATTTTTACCTTCGGATTCTCCGGCGCCCGCACGGCCACCGAAAGCTTTTTACCTACGCGGCCGAAGGCCGCCGCCTCCGCTTCTTTGGCATCCGCCTCGGTGATGACGCGCAGCGCGTCGACGTTGACCGCCACCAGCGAGAGGTCTACGTACTGCACGCCGTACTTGCCGCTCAGCACCTGCGCAAGCTCCTCCTCCTCGCGCTTACGGAGGAAGTCGAGCCTTTTCTGCTGTTCGTCATCGGCAAAGACCACCATATAGGCTATATTGTACGCTATGCAAAGGGTATTACTCTCCGGTTTGTCACAACTCACCAAGGATGTATTGGCAAAACTCCCGGTAAAAAATACCGCCACAATACTCGCTCTGTCTGGAGAGCTCGGCGCTGGCAAGACAACCTTTGTGCAGACGCTCGGAAAAGCGCTAGGCATTACCGAAACTATGCAGAGCCCGACCTATGTACTGATGAGAAAGTATCAAATTTTACAAGGCGAAACCTTGTACAACAAGGTTTCGCCTTGGAATACACTGGTACACATCGATGCGTACCGGCTCGAAAATCCGGAAGAATTTGCGGCGCTGAGGCCCGAGCAATTTTTGCAGGACCAAAAAACATTGGTGGTGGTCGAATGGCCGGAAAAGGTCGCCGGAGCTCTACCGCCCGCCGACCTGACCGTCAACTTTTCCTCCGATGGCGCAAAAGAGGGGGAGCGGTATATTGAGGTTATATGAGTGCTAAAAAACGCTTAGTAATACTCGACACGCACGCGATTTTGCACCGCGCTTATCACGCTTTGCCTGACTTCTCCTCCAGCAAAGGTGAGCCAACCGGAGCATTGTACGGACTCATTTCTATACTAGTGCGGGTCATGCAGGATCTCGGGCCCGACTATGTCGCCGCCGCATACGACTTGCCTGGTGGGACATTTCGCCACGCCGCATATGAGGACTATAAAGGTACTCGTATAAAAGCGGAAGATGATTTGATTGCTCAAATAAAACGCAGCCGCGATGTATTGAAGGCGTTCGGTCTGCCGCTTTATGATGCAAAGGGTTTTGAGGCCGACGATGTCATAGGAACCATCGTCGAGCAGACGAAGAAAGACAAAAATCTCGAGGTTATCATCGCCTCCGGCGACATGGATACGCTCCAACTGGTGCAGGGCGAGCGCGTGAAGGTTTTTACCATGCGCAAAGGGCTGACCGACATCGTCATCTACGACGAAGAGAGGGTGCGGGAGCGCTACGGCTTCGGCCCCGAGGCGGTGCCCGACCTCAAAGGCATCATGGGCGACGCGTCCGACAATATAAAAGGCGTGCCCGGTGTGGGCGAGGGGAGCGCGCTTAAGCTTATACAGACGTACGGCGGTTTGGATGGCGTGTATAAAGCGATTAAAAAAGAGGGAGTGGAGAAGGTGGCAAAAAAAGCCGGTATTCAAACCCGCTACGCACAGTTGGTTGCCGACAATAAAGAAAATGCGGTCTTCAGCAAGATGCTGGCGCAAATTCGTCGCGACGCGCCGATAGAGTTTGAACTGCCGAAGAAAACATGGAAGGAGAGCGCCGACACTGCGAAAGCGCTCCAGATGCTCAACGAGTTTGAGTTCCGCTCGCTGATTCCGCGCGTGCGTCAGATGTTGAACGGTGGGGACTTGGAGAAAACTTCCCCGAGCCTTCCTGCTGGCGGGCAGGGACTTTTTGGACATGCCGTTCCGCCCGAAGACTTTAAAAAGGCTTCATTGGCTGTCTGGGTGCTCGACACCAATATTACCGACCCTACCATCGACGATATTTTGCACATCGGCAAGTCGCAGGATTTTAAAGACGCGGTCAAAAATATCGAGGCTGAAATAAAAAAGCGGGACCTCGGTTTTATATACGAGCAGATAGAGCTCCCGCTCACTCCCGTTTTGCGCCGGATGGAAGCGCGCGGGGTCAAAATTGATAAAAAGTTTTTACTCTCGCTGTCCGCCGACTATCACAAGGAGTTGGACAAGATTTCCAAACGCATTTACACCGCCGCCGGCGGTGAGTTTAACATCTCCTCGCCGCGTCAGCTTGGCGACGTGCTTTTTGATAGGCTCGGGCTTGCTTCGGTAAAACAAAAAAAGACGCCAGGCGGGGCGCGCTCAACCAAGGAAAGCGAGTTGCTGAAGCTCCGCTATGCGCACCCTATCATCGACGCCATTTTGGCGTACCGCGAGCTCTCCAAACTGCTCTCAACCTATATCGACACTATTCCCACGCTGCTTGACAACAACAGCCGCCTGCACACCACATATCTGCAGACTGGGACCACGACAGGCCGCATCGCCTCACAGAACCCAAATCTCCAAAACATTCCGATTAAAACCGAGCTCGGCCGAATCATCCGCAACGCGTTTGTCGCCGACAAAGGATTGGTGCTGGTCGCTTTTGATTACAGCCAGATAGAGTTGCGCATAGCGGCACTGCTGAGCGGCGATGAGGCGCTGTCCGAAATTTTCCGCGCCGGCAGGGATGTCCACTCAGAGGTTGCCTCAAGAGTCTTTCATGTCAAAGCGGATGATGTGACTTACGAAATGCGCCGCCGCGCCAAGGTAATCAACTTCGGCATCCTCTACGGCATGGGCGTCAATGCGCTCCAGCAATCCTTGGGCACCAAGCGCGCCGAGGCGCAGGAGTTTTATAATCAGTATTTTGAGGCGTTCCCGCGCCTCTCTGCCTTTATGGACGATACTATTGCCAAGGCCAGCTCGCTCGGCTATACCGAAACGTATTTCGGCCGGCGGCGTTACTTTGACGGCATCAAATCGCCGATACCGTATGTCAAAGCCGCCGCGGAGCGGATGGCGCTCAACGCCCCCTTCCAGGGCACGGCGGCCGACTTGTTTAAAATAGCGATGCTGCGCGTGGACGAATATCTGCAGAAGGATAAAAGAGGGTATCTTTTACTGCAGGTGCACGACGAGTTGGTGTTTGAGATAGAGGAGGATGCGGTAAAAGAAATTGTTCCAAAGTTAAAAGAACTGATGGAAGGGGTAATTCCTGAAAAAGAAAGAAATGGAATCCCTATACTGGTTGAGGGCAAGGCGGGTAAGAATTGGGGCGAGATGAAAAAGATATGATAAGAGCTGTTGTCGGCAAAACTGCACAGGGCGAGGAGTTAAAGTGGCAGGAGCTATTGAGCGAGGAGCTGGTGTCGCTCGCCTCTACCGAGGCGCTCTTCGGCGGCAATCAAACGTTTGTGTTAGAGGGCGCGCTTTATAGCGAGCGGGTAGAGGAGTTTCTTGACCTACTCGAGGTGTTTGCCGAGTCGCCGCACACGTTTGTTTTCCACGAAGAAAAGTTATTAAAAAAAGAAACTGAAGCGCTCAAAAAAGTCGGGGCGAAGATTGAGATAGAAAAAACGGAGAAGAAAGAATACCGCTTTGACAACTTTGGTGTGGCGGAGGCATTGGGCAAGAAGGATAGGAAAGGGTTGTGGCTGGCACTGATGGCCTCGTGGCGCGCGGGGGAGAAGCCTGAGGCTGTGGCGGGCCTTATGGCGTGGAAAGCCCGGCAAATAAAAAACGTGCCCTTGTCCCGAGAGTTGGTGAAGCTATATCACGACTCCCACCGCGGAGCAGGGGAGTTGGAGTTGTTGTTAGAGAGGTTTGCGCTTAAACTTTAAATGAGGAGATAGCTCTACCAAGTAAATCTCGTTTTTCGAGATGTTTTTTCCAAATACTGTTTGTGCGGTTGCCGTTGATAAACACGCCGGGCGAGAAGTTTATTTCTTTTTGAAACTTCAGCAAATTTTCTTTTCCACTGATTACCACTTCGTTCGGTTTTTGAAAGTTAGATTTAATTCCAAAATCCGATAGCAGGCTTGAAACTAGTTTGAGGATGTTTATATCTTTTTGGTATCCGCGAACTCTACGAGCATTGGTATTTGGTCTAAAATCCATACAACCCTCGTCATCAAAAAAAGCCCTCAAGAACTCTCTTTTGAGTTCTCGTTGGAGGTTTGGGGCTTTAATTAGAAGATCTTCCGATTTGTTTTTGAGATAATTTGCCAAAGCAACGTTATGGTAACTAATGCGAGCCACGCCAGTTTTCAAGTTTGTATATTCTTTTGGTTTAAATTCATAAATTGCTCCCATTGAGTTCCTTACTCGTTCAATCAACGCCGTACTTCTGTTGTTATATATGCAACTTGCTCGACTGATTTCTCCATCAAACAAAAGATGTGACACAAGGAGTGTAGTTTCTTTTCCCCAAGACTCAAACTTTTTAAAATTTCTCAAACTCTTCCCTTTTCGTGCAGCCGCAATTCTATGCAGGTGCAACTTATTTGCGTTATACGTTGCAGCAATCCTCCTTTCGCTTAGTGGAATATTTTTTATGTAGGGATATACAGATGATTTTCCTTTACCAGTTATACGGACTATTTCAAGTAGTGAATGATCTTGTCTGCGTAATCTAACACATTGTTTACCAAACTCATTCATGTCCGCCCCCCGCGAATCGAACGCGGAACCAACAACTTAAAAGGTTGCTGCTCTACCAATTGAGCTAGGGGCGGTTACCTTTATATTATAACAGACCACGGTTCTAATTTCCACTGCACGTACTTAATCCAAGTGTTCGAGCACGATAAAATATTCTGGTAAGTGATATACTATCGGCAGTTCAGTTCCTACAGAAGTTGGAGCATCCCATGACAACTCTAAGTAAATCAGAGTTTGTTTTCATGAGCATTTTGTTGTTTGTCATGAAAATAGCGTTGAGCTTCTGCGCTTTCTGTTTCATCGCGCTTGTACTGTGGCGCTTTGTGGCTGGACTTGATGCGAGCGGCGTGCTGGTCATTCCAGAAGGTGTTGCGGTTGCAGCCGTCGCGGTGTATTTAGTCGGGCTATTTACGTTCATCTGGGTAAATCGTCGCAACATCAAGGATGAAATCTTATTGGCGTCATAGTAGCCTGCGCCCCATAACTCATGGGGCTTTTTATTTCAACAAAGTAAACAATGCGATGCCGGCGGCTACGCCGACGTTTAGGGATTCTTTTTTGCCTTGCATCGGGATATGGAGGATGTGGTCGGTGTGCTTGAGTGATTGCGCGTTGATACCGCGCACTTCGTTGCCCATCACAACCGCAAGTTTTTCGTTTGGAGCGGGAGAAAAGTCAAAAAGAGATGCGGAGGTTTTGTTTTGCTCCAGCGCGATGATGGTGTAGCCCTCTTTCTTTAATTTTTTAAGCGCCGCGCTCAACGTTTTGGCGCGCGAGTAGGGGACTATCTTTTCCGCGCCCAACGATACTTTTATAAACGGCCGGCGCTCTTTGCCGCGCGGGTCGGTGGGCCCAGGCGTGTAGCCGGAGAGTATGATGCGCGACACTCCAGCCCCGTCGGCGGTGCGGAACATGCTCCCCACATTGTGGGCGCTGCGGATATTATGCAGGACTAAAACGCAGTCGCGCACGGTATTTAGAGCGGCAAGTCGTAGGCAAATGCTCCCGCGCCGGAGACTAGCAATGAGAGACAGATTGCAAGAAGGAGTACGTACGTACTGCGCGGGTAGGGGAAAAGCGGCGGGTAGCGTTTGCAAAACAACATTCCCTTAATAGAGGTAAGTCCGGCAAACAATGCGGCTATCTGGGTGTAGTAACCAAGAAAAAGCATCAGACCAAGTGCCGCGTACATCAGTGTCGTAAATCCGCCTGCCCACGGAGCCTCGCCGATAATGGGGAAGCGCAGGCGCGCGGCGGCATCACGGTGTTTGTATGCCGAGTATGCCGCATAAAAAAACAGGCACGCGACAGCTACGCGCAACAGCGTCGGAGCAAAGAATCCGAATACCAGCAGATTGGGGAAAGTATTAAGCATAAATAAAATTAATAGTCAGGCTGGAAGGTGGGCGGCGCCTCAACTTTTGGGGTGCTTGTTGACTCGCCGAACTGCGGACCGTACGCATCCCCGGTGCCAAGAGGCGCCGGCGGTGCGAGGAAGAGCCCGCGGAGGTCGGCCTTGCCGGGCCCGCCGGCAAAGTACCAGAGCGCGATAAGTATAGCCAGAGCGCCGAAGAAAAAGAACGCGTCTTCGGTCGGATTTCCTTTTGTTGGTTCGTCGGCCATTGCCTAATTGTACCCGAGTTTAGCCAACTCTTCCTTGGCCACCTCCGCGTCGCTCCACGGCTCTTTTTTGCCGTGCGCGCCCATAAGGTACGGGTCGGTTCCTTTTCCAGCTATCAAAACAGCGTCTCCGATGCGCGCCTGCGCGAGCGCTTCCGCAATAGCTTTGCGCCGGTCCGTTTGTATACAAGGCGTGATGCGGGTAAATCCTTTTGCTATTTCTTTTGCAATCGACTCCGGATTTTCGTCGTACGAGTCATCGTCGGTGAGGATTGCGACAGAACAAAACTTGTCGGCGACAGCTCCCATCTCCTTCCGCTTCCACGTGTCGCGGCCTCCTCCTGTGGCGCCAAAGACAGCAAGTATCCGGTGATTTTTAAAAGTCTCAAACAGCGCGCGCAAGGAGTCGGGCGTGTGCGCGTAATCAACCACCACCGCAAAAGGCTGGCCGCTCTCGATGCGCTCCGCGCGGCCTGGTATTACCGGCGTGTGCTCGAGCTCGCGCTTCATGTCGTCGGTTTTTAACCCAAGAGCCTCGCCGAGCGCCAGCGCCGCAAGGCAGTTATAAAGGTTAAAAACGCCAGGCAGCGGGACAGAAAATAAAACCCCTCGCCATACAAACCGTACGTTCCTGTCGTCAGTATTATACGGTTCGGCGTCTTTCAGGCCGTAGGGAGCGCGGACTTCTACCGCATGCTCTAAAAATTTTTTGCCGTACGCGTCATCCGTGTTTGCAACGATGACCCTCGGCCGCTTCGGCGAGCCCTCCAGATGTTTTGCCAAAGAAAGTTTGGCGGATGCATACGCGTCGAACCCGCCGTGGCGCTCCAAGTGCTCCGGCTGCAGGTTGGTGAACACCAGCGCGTCGAGCGCCACGCCCTTGTGCCGGTACTGCAGCGCGCCCTCGCTGGTCATCTCAACAACCGCGTGCGTGCATCCGGCATCTACCGCGCGGCGCAAAAATTTTTGCAAAAAGAACCGCCCCGGCATCGTCATTTTGTAGAGGTTGCGCTCGCTCTCATCGCCGACGCAAAAGCGTATAGTGCTAGCGGATGCGACCTTTTTGCCGCTTGCGCGCAGAATTTCGGCGACAAGCTCGACCACCGTCGACTTGCCTTTGGTGCCGGTAACCGCTATTACCGCCAGTTTGCGGGAGGGGAAGCCGTAAAAAACCGCTCCAATGCAGGCAAGCACAAAGTGATAGGCCTGCAGTATAGGCTCGGGGAGCAGGGAGCGGATAAAACTTTTCATATTTATACAGCACTGCGCGAACCGAGGCGCTTGAGCGCGGCGCCCAGCCTGTCTTTTGTCCCTTCGCCGACGACGTCTTTCAGCGCGGAGCGGCACTCGGCCGCGCTGTAGCCGAGCGCCATAAGCGCCTCTACAACCTCCGCGTCGGTGCCCATGGCGCCGCTTTCGCGCACACCGGTCTCAAGCTGCAACTTGTCGCGCAGCTCTACGATTATGCGCTCGGCGCTCTTTTTGCCGATGCCGAAGACTTTAGTAAGTGTGGAAGCATCGCCCGCGGCTATGGCGCGCTTGAGCGCCGACGGCTCCGCCACACTCATGATAGAGAGCGCGGTTTTTGGGCCGACGCTAGAGACGGTCATAAGCTGACGGAAGAACAGAAGCTCCTCCTCCATCAAAAATCCGTACAGGTCGATGGCGTCGTCGCGCACTGCCGTGTGGATATGCAAAGAGACAGGTGCGCCGTCTGCGAGCGTAAACGCCAGCGGCACCCGCACGCAGTAGCCGACACCGCGCACGTCGACAACCACCGCGTCGCCCTGCCTGCCCGCGAGTACTCCGGTAAGCTTGCCGATCATATACAAATAGAGTACTCTGTCCCCATGGCAATTACAAAGTCCGCCAAAAAAGCCCATCGGGCAGGCCTCCGCAAGAAGGTTTTTAATGATGCGCGCAGAAAGGCCATGAGCCTCGCTCTCAAGGGCGCCCGCTCGGCAAAAAAGGGCGATATCGCGGCAATAGCTTTGGTCTACAAGGCGATAGACAAGGCGGCAAAGCGCGGACTCATGACTAAAAACACGGCAGCCCGCCGCAAGGCCAAGGTCGCCAAACTCCTCTCGACGAAGTAATTTTTGTGCTCTCGGCAGGAATCGAACCTGCACCTCTTCCTTCGGAGGGAAGTGTTCTGTCCATTAGACTACGAGAGCGTACGCATTTGTACTTGTGGTCACAAATAACTTTTTGCCGTCGCAAAAAGTTTTAGCGACCCCGGCTCGCGGTTTTGCAATTGCAAAACATCGCTGTGCCCGACACAAGTATACAAAAAAGCAAAGAAGTTTACTTTTTCGATCTTGTGTCCCCGCCAGGAATCGAACCTGGATCACGAAGTCCGCAACCTCGCATTCTATCCGTTGAACTACGGGGACTTATTGTTTAGCCACTCTAGCATACAAGGCGTATGCCAACTCAAGTAACTCTATCCTTATAGCATTACCGGTGTAATAGATAAAGCAGATACCCATGAAGTTCTTTCTAAAGCGTTTTTGCTTGTTTCTCTTTTTTACATACAGTTTCCAAAACTGTGATTGAGGCACGTTGAGTAATTTCGACCAAAACTTAAGAGCTTTCTTTTTGTCGTGGTAGTGGTGCACGTGGAGTCTAATACGTAGCTTCTTTTCATCGATAGGGAAGCAGGACCTCAAGAGCGAGAGGTAAAGAAAGGCTAGGCGCGGGTCGGTATTTACAAATTTTAGTCCGCCCACCCCTTCGTATTTTGAGCCTTCAGCCCAATACAGCATCGCCAGCAAGGACTTTAAGACTGGCACATTCGTGATAGGAACTGTTTTTGCGACTTCACGGCCTTTTTCAGCGGGGATAAGGTTACGGGCTATTCGCCTATTTCGTATGGTCTCTGCAGAAAGCAGACGGATCCTTTCCAAATGTTTAAGCTGAGCCTTTCGGTTAAAGACTCCTTTATATTTTTCTCCGAGCCAAACCGAAAGCGTGCTTTTAGGGATAGGGAATTGCTCCCGTATTTCGGCATAGGTCTTACCGGCTTTTCGGAGTTTTCCGACCTGCGTTTTAATCTCAGATGTATAGCGAACTCCTGCCACACTCTAATTGTACAGGAGTAGGGTAGTAGAAACAACTATCTATGTTCACAAACCGAACATCTGTACCACATGGTGCCCTAGGTGCGGCTCCTGTTCCTCCTCTTTAACAATGCGGCGCAGGTACTCGCGCACGTTGCGCGCGCGGTTTATATCTCCAATGGGGATGATGAGCTGGGGATGTAGTATGCCCTGCGTTGTTACGAGCAGATGCGCCTGCCTGCCGGCAGGCAGGGCTCTCTCATCCTCCACCCAAAATGAATCTACGCCGCTCCAGCGGTACAGGGTGCCGTCCATGTGCAGTCCGCGGGAGGTGACGCGCACCTCGTGCTCGCGCGGACCGCGTGCGATAAGGACGCCGAGCGAGCCGAGCCCCAGCAGGATAATTACCGCAAAGAGCGTGTTGCCGAAAAAGACCGCAAGCCCAGCGCCCGCGAGCGTGACAAGCCCCAGACCCCAATACCAGTCATTGGAGCGCTCTTGGTGCTCATGCGTGTCGACGCGCCAGGAAATACCGGAGTCCTCTGCCATGCCG
>Ga0209210_1003761_pt1 | contig 10082 bp, 13 predicted proteins | sample RifGroA1_FD_183991 | JGI IMG/M metagenome (GOLD analysis project Ga0209210, IMG submission 183991) | Contaminated groundwater microbial communities from Rifle, Colorado, USA - Rifle Groundwater A1 (SPAdes) (version 2) | ecosystem: Environmental > Aquatic > Deep subsurface > Groundwater >...
TCCAATATTCGGGAAATATTTAATAACATTCCCCACGGGTATGGAGCCATTGGGTCCCACAAGATTATCGTCACACATGGCAGCCTCCTAAAGCTGTGCTGTGATATTTAAAAAAAAGAACATATAATATACTATCAAAAATAGAAAATCTTTACAATTTTGATTAGATTCTTTCCCTTATAACCCTATATCGGAAGCAATTCTCTGCATTGATAAAAGGCAAATTTCTATGAATTTCTCTAACGGGATGTTGAGTCCGTCGGGATTACTACACATAGCTACCTCTTCACGGCGAGTACCTGCTGCAAATTTTGGTTCTTTGAGAAATCTTTTCATAACCGATGACAATTTTACGTCCTCCAGCTTTCTCGACGGATACACGTAAGCAACGGCCGTTATTAACCCCGTTAAGCTGTCTGCACAGAAAATTGCCCATTGTGCCTTTGTTTTCGGTTGAACATCGGTATGACTTGCGGCATGAGCCAATATTAGCTGATGCAGATCTTCAGAAATCTCTAAACCATACTTAGTCAATGCTTCTAGGGTTTTATGAGGATGCTGTTCTTTAAACTCTCCTCCAAAATCAATATCGTGAATAAGGCCTGCCAATAGCCAATCCTCTTTTGGTAATTCATTAGCATCTAATTGTTTTAGAGATTGCAAGTAGTCATAAACACCTCCCATACAAGCCCCTAGAGCAAGAGAATGATTAACAATATTCTGTTCCAGCTGCGATTTAACAGCTTCGAGAAATTTTTCCCGGGAGTATTCCATGCGTTATTGGATCAAGGATGAATTATATCCTGCGCGGTAATGACTTTAATTTCGACATCATCTATCCAATATTCTGAATCGTCGTGGGTTTCAAGCGTTATACCGCCAGAAAGCACGGGACTTGTCTTGTCTGTGTATTTTATCAAAAGCACTCCATCGACCAAAACATTGAGAGTATTTCCATAACCCCTTATTTCCATAATGTGCCAACCGCTACTTAAGTTTACATTATCAGCTCGAGCCAAGTCGGAATAGAAGTTTTCCCTGATTTGTTTAGATATGTTGACATGCCCACTGCCCAAACCGATAAAATATCTAGTTGGATTCCCTCCTTCTTGTTTCACACGATAATTAAAATGAATAAATCCTTTGATAATTTTGAATTTGGCTTTAAAAATATAATCGCTCCATTCCTTTTCTTGAAGATCTGCCCAATTATGGCCTACTCCTCTTAGAACCGTATTGGAACCTTCTTTGGTCGTAGACCAGGTTCCTCCCTCTCCGCCAAAACTCCAGCTTTGAGTACCGCTTTCAAAATCTTCAATAAAATAATGAGTCACGGTATTGACGCATTTTTGAGTCGCATAATTAAAACTGTCGCTGGTTAACCGATTATTATCATCACAGCTCGGACAATCAGCAGAACAATTTGATCGTGTTTCAACGCCTTTATCGCATAGATTATTACCACAACAAGGAATTTTTACCTCGTGAAGACATTTTTTATCATGATAATCATAACTATCCTTTGTGCATTGGTTGTTGTCATCGCAGCTTGGACAATCTCGAGAGCAGGTTTCGTATATCTCTCCCACTTCGCAAACCGTATTACCGCAACAGACAACATCGAGAATTGGAGCATTAACGCATTTTTGCTGATGATAATCGTATGAATCTTTCGTGCAACTATTATTGTCGTCGCAATTCGAACAATCTGACGGACAATTTCCGTAATTTTCATCTAATTCGCAGATTTTATTCCCGCAGCAATTAGGAATGGCTATTGCCTTACATTTATACCCTGTTTCTTTTGAACATGTGTCTTTTGTACAACTATTCCCATCATCACAGGACTCGGGACATTCTGGCGTAAGAAAAATATAGCCCAAAACACCCAAGCTATTATTACCAGAATGACCAGTAAAATATTTCTATTCATCTTGAAGAAGTGAGCTACTTTAAATTATGCTATTGAAAAATTCACCGGATGATTTATTGAACAATAATCTTTCCTTTCATTGAAGGATGAATACCGCAGATATAATTAAACGTGCCGACAGAGTCGAAAGCGAAGCTAAAACTTTGTCCCTTGACCAGTGGATTGCTCTGAAAAGTATCTCCTGAAATATCATGAGGCGCTGAATCTTGATTAGTCCAAGTAATAGTATCCCCTTTTTTTATGGTTATCTCGGCGGGTTTAAATAAGAAATTCTCCATCGCAATGCTATAAGTATTTGGAATAATGTCCTCTTCTTCGGTTAGGGGTTGAGACGAAGAAGAGTTATCGGGAATCTGGGGTAGGTCTGATCCGGTATTTTGTTCATATTTGGGCTGTTGCAGAAAGAAAAATGCGCCACCAATTATGATTATTGCTATGATTAGAACAATTAATATTTTTTTATTCATAAATTTGTTGAATTAAAGATACAAGATTAAACCAAGAACCAAATGAATAACTACTATAAAACTAAGAATAATGGCGTTTAATTTATGGTATTTGAAAAACTTTGGATGACCTTTTGTCATTTTCATACCAGAATAAATCTGGAAAGAGAAACTCAATAAGGCTAGAATACCCGCCCAAAATACTAATGGCTTCCCGAATAAAAGAATAATCATATTTCTATAATACTAAAAAAACCTGAACGAAAACAGAGTTTCCAACGGGGCAGGTCGCCAACCCGCCAATCGGCGAAGCCGCGAGGCAACCTTTCCGATTCATACAATGTGGCTGTCTGTCTTGAACGAAATCCGAACTTTTTTCAAAGAAAATCCGGACGCTGAATTTTGAGAATTTTCGCTCGGGCGGGCAAAAATTCCTGACGAGGACGAAACTCAAACCCCTCTATTAAAAATCTTAATTTATTACTCTCTAGCTCCCGCCAAGCAACTGTTTCTTTCGTACTTACTCTCAAAGAATAACCATTTGCACACTTCTGGGTTTTTTGTATTCTTAGCAATTTCTGTAACGCAACTATTTAACCTATCATAATTACCAGCGCGAGAAACCCTAACACAGAGAGTAGGATCATTTGTTTTTACAGCAAAAAAATTTCCACAAGAAATCTCGTCTAAAATGCTTTCACAAAGTTTTAAGTCGTTCTTTCTAAGAGTAGTCTCTTTTATACAGTTTTCTTTTGATTGTTTATCATTAGAGCTTCTACAGGATGTAAAAAGTTCATGAGAAATTATCTTATCGGTCAACCGAACTTCTTTTCCGCAATCAGTTAAATGATCCCAATCAATCATTTGGTACAACTCAATAACTTTTTGTTCACTTGTAATAGTTTGTTTGCATTTATTCTTTTTAACGAGATCTGAAAGATTTTGACAACTCTTTAAGATATCTTTACATTTTCCTTCGAAAGTAGAGGCAATTTCTAGACGACAATCTTCGCGAGAATAGAAACCATAACCGGAGGGGTTTTCACTAATCTTTTCACAAAAGGCAGGGTTATTTGTTCTTTGAGCAAGACTGTAAAAACATCTCTCATCGTAGGGCCATATTTCTTCTATTTTCCCTATCATTTCGCATAATTTCGGACTGGTTGTTATTGCAGAGTATTTAGCTACCCAAAAGCTACCGATGAAAAAAATAATAAAAAGAAAGCCCGTGATTATAAAAAGTAAACGCTCTTTTCCAGAGTAAAAAAGTTTAAGGATTAAAATTGAAACAATATAAAAATAAGGCGTTATGGTTAAAAAGCCATGAAGGGGCCAAGAAATACTTACTAAACCACTCATAACTATTATTATAGGAAGAGAAATGATAAAAAAAACAGTAAGGGAAATGAGCAAGAAGACGTAACCCTTTTTACAGAAAGGAATTTTAATAGAACCGTGAGTAAGGTACAAATAAGTATTCCATTTATTTAGTGCAAAATAAAATCCGATTATCAAAGCAGGAAAATATCCCCAAGCGTAAAATGGAGTTAGTAGAGTTGAAGTTATTGCGCGCATTGAATACCCACCATCGTATATGAATCTACCAATCATTAACCCTATATCCCATGTTTCTATCTTGAAACCATGGGATAAGTGCAGAAATATTGCCAAAAACCAACAACAAAGCGTTGCCAAAATCGCCTTTTTAAAAGCCGATTTCTTATCGATCTCTTTTTGAGCAATATTTTCCGTTTCGAAATTATTTTTTTCTAAATTTTCTCCCAACATAAACCCTCCTTTATCTATTTTAGCTTTCTTTGAATTCATAAATAATAGAAAAATCTTTTGGATTTCGGCGCCGAGGGGCGAAATCCCGAGCGAGGCGGGAAACACAAACCTTACAACTTGGCTGTGTTCTTCGGTCTAGAACCAGGGTTTTAAAAGGAAATTTAGACTATTTTGGGTTTTCCTTACCGGATGTGTCTCGGTCAAACTTATTATTAAGATTTTAGCACAAAATGAGACAAATGAGACAGTAAATAAAGACTCTGTTTTGTTATGTTTTAGCTTTCCCCTTAGCCTGCAATGAAATGTCTAGTATAGCCCTTAAACGACGAACAAACTCTATGTCTTTAAGTAATTCGTCAATTTCCTCAACCGTAATTTGATTAACAAAACCTACATCTATAGAATTATTTGGATAACGAAATAAACTATTTTTGACATCAAGAGTATTTTTATCAATGAAAAATTCTTTACCCAAAAACTCTAATCTGTAGTATTTATTAATAATTTTAGCAAGTTCATCTATTTTTTCGGGTTTATATATCTTTAAGGACTTAATCCTCTTTGTTAAATCTTTAATAAGGATTTCGGAATTATGGGATTGTAAATATGTTTTATCAACCATGAGACCCAAATGCTTAATAATAAGTTCCAGAGCATGTTTTATATTCCAAATTACTGCCAATAAAACAAATTTGTCATAATATGCTAGTTTTTCGCCTGGGTCCTTTTTGGGATACTGGTCATTTTTTAATTTTTCCAATGAAATCCTGGCTATTGATAGATAGCCTAAAACATACCATATCCACTCATATTTTGATTGTTGATTCAGTGCTTTCTTCATCGTCTTAATTAGAAAGAATTAATTCTTTCTAATTATTATTCCTTGTGTATCTTTAATAACAGATTTTCCTATTGGAAAATCATCTAAAACAATTTTATTTATTGCGTAATCATTAAATAACGTATATAAGTTTTCTCTACGCTGGTAGTGGAATAATTTTTTACTAATCGGCCTTATCTTTCTTCTTATTGGTTTTATAAAATCTTTTTGTTTGATTTTTTCTAAATTCCAAAATTCAAAATTATTAATTTTCTTGATTTTTTGTTTAAAATTAACCTCGTATCCAGGAAATGCTAAGAAAATTTTCCTCATATTTGGCTTCCTTCTAATCAATTTTAATAAATCTTCCTCAAGCTCATAATCTCTTAATCGGCCGCTTAAAATGCCGAGCTTAAAATAGTTGCAGAATGGTGTCAACTCTGATTTTTTCTTTTTAAAAATAACTTAAGCTCTCACGGGTTTTCAGGATTTTAAACCGACTACAAAAGCTTAACTTCGAATCTCCTCTTTGGAGAAGCGCTGGCCCATGCTTGAAATGCAATTTTTTGCTGCATAGCATGCGGAGTATTAATCGAATCAGCCGTTTCTACTTCAATTACATACTCTTCTCCATTATGAGCCGCATATACATCAGGAATAAAACCGTTAATCATCAGCGGTTTGATATTCCCGGGCAAATCAGACCTTACGGTGCCCCAACCGACTGAAATCACTTGCCCAGCCAAATTACCAACTCCGATATCGTGCTTCTCCTGGTTTTCTTTTGTTCTAATGTAAATCATTTATTTTTTATTTAGATTTTTATAATTCTTCGACTTTTATTAGTTGAAACGATTACGGCGTGATTGAATGTAATTTTTAAGAAGTGACGCTATGGCTGCATTCATTACTTTAATTATTTCTATGACTTGCTCTTGATAATTTTTCAATGATATATCTCCTATAATATCTTCTTTTGGTTTTTTTCCAGCTGCCATATATAGCGACTCCTCTACTGCCGCATCTGAGAAATAAAATCTTGTTGCTTCAAGACTATCTCCTATCGAATAATAAGCGAATTTATTTCTATCATCTTTTGTCTTGCCAAAAAATCGACTTATATATCCATTTCTCAAAGCCTTACCTGATTGATAATAATGATAAGCGATATTATTTCGAATTTGAACAATAGAATCTAGAAGATTTGTTACGTTGGGCAATTTCCTATGAGAAGCGGCGACCATGGCTTCCCAGAGTTGCTTATCCGATCTAGATAAACGATTAAATATTTGCTTAAATTCACTTTCAGAAAAAACATCGCTATTCTTTTTTAAGAAGATAAAAAACTCGTTTATAGTACTTGCAATTAACTTTTTTATTTGCACCATAGTACCTGAATAATTACCTACATGACTCGTAACTTCACCATTTTTAGGCCTTTCGTAATAATCTGTCAACATTTTTTCGAAGAGAATTAGTCCTTTTAAATCATTAAATACGACTCCAAGAACAAGGAAAAAACTTTCAGTTTTATTATAGCTGTCCTCTGTAATTAACTTATCTGGATCTATCCAGCTTAGTTCTCCTTTAAACTTCTCCATCATGAATATTTTTTTCTTGATTTATATCTTTGAGAATTTACTCTCCTGTCAATTTTGGGGAGTAAATTAAAGAATCTCAACAGATTATTTTTCGCCTACTCCAATTCCCTCCTATTGTTCTGTTTCTTTTCTGTGTTTTTAGACTTTATTATATTCCCCTTGAGTCATTGGCCGATAAACAACTTTCACTAAATTCAACAATTTTGTCGCTTTTTCCAAGGCGGTTTGATTGGGGAGATCCTCGCCAAATCTTTTTGAATTTTTCTAAACTTTCTTTGGAAATCATTTTAATCATTTAGATGAAATTATTTACTAAAACCTCAATAGAACAAGGTTTTAGTTTTTTAATAATCTCTTATTGGTATTATTTCTATTTCGTCATCATTCTTCGGTCTTTTGATAATATCTATAACCTTTCCGAAAACTTTAAAATCTTTTTTCATGACGATGGGTTTATAGATTTCGTCTTTTGAGTCAGGATTAAGAATTATTGCATTCTTCGTAAATGATATACGCTTTATTACCGCTACATCATCGATAAAGGCGACAACCCTATCATTACTCTTGATATCGTCAGTTTTTTCTACTAAGACAGTATCTCCGTCATTTATTCCAGATTCTAACATCGAACGACCAATAGCCCTGATCGCAAACAATCTATCTCCTTTTCTTCCTAAAAAATCTTTTGAAACGGAAATAAATTCATCGTGGATGGGTTCTGCAAGAATACTTTGATTATCGCATCCAGCTGAACCATAAACTGGAATATTAATCGTCTCGGGATTAAAATAAGCCTTTTCCCCAATAGGTCTTATTCCCCGTTTTGCATATTTATCTCGGTAGATATAACCTTTCTTCTCAAGAATCTCCAAGTATTGCGTAACCGTCCTAAGAGATCTAACTTTCATCAATTTCCTTAATTCAAGGATAGTAGGAGCCTCTCCTTTTTCATCAAGACAATTAGCAATGAGCTTAAATACTTTTTCTTGTTTTTTTGTTAAATTATCTTTATTCATATTCTTAATAATAGCGTATTCAAAACACAAGAGCAATAAGAAATACACAACATACACTTGACACAAGGACTTAAAAGCTTACAATAAAAATAAGATGCTAGAGGTAGAAAAACAAACTGAATATCATGACGTCTTTCTTACCGATATCCAAATACACGTTGCAAAACCAAGGAAGCCCTTTTCTTGGTACAGGGTTATCTTGAAATCTTTAAGGAATGAAAAACCTGGCCGATTTTTTACAAAAGATTTTTCGATTATTAGAAAAAATAGTACTTTTGAGACCAGGTTTAGATTTCCGCTTCCGGAAGAAATAAAAAAACAGATAGAAAAAGCACGAAAATCAGGAAAGAAAATCCGTCTCTGGATGCCAAAAGATGGAATTTCCGTTTATCCAGGGAAAGACGTAATAGAATTTTTGAAGGCAAGAAATAAAATCCGCTTGACAGACTTACCAAAAGAATTAAAATAAATTTAGAAAGTACATTTTCAGAGTAATATATCAAATAATAGTGGCGTACCACTTATTTTAGTGAACACTAATAGAAGATGTAGAAACTAAAAAATCTACATCAAAGAGGCTTTGCCTCGGTCGTGCCCACTTACAAAGACAGCTTAAGCAAATCTTAAGTTTTAGGCTTTCTTTGTGAGTGGGCATTTTTGTTTACAAAAATGAGTGGTGGTCGATACCCCGCTATCATCCTGGTTAATAATAACTAATTAAAAATTTAATAAAACTATGTCTGGACAAAAACAATTAGACAGCAAGCTTAATATCGTCTACGTTCCAGCGGATTTGCTTCGACCGTCGGAATACAATCCACGTTCGTGGAGTAAAGAAGCGATTACCCAATTGAAGGAAAGTATAAAAAAGTACGGCCTCGTAGATCCCTTACTTGCCAATTCAGCTCCGGATCGTAAGAACATCTTAATAGGCGGACACTTTCGATTAGCAATCGCTAAAGAATTAGGAATTAAGGAAGTACCTGTCGTTTATGTCTGTATCCAAGATATTGAGCGTGAAAAAGAGTTAAATCTCCGTCTCAACAAGAATACTGGCGCGTGGGATCTTAAATTATTGTTTAATTTCCAAGAAGATTTCCTCGCAGATATCGGTTTCTCCAGCGAAGACCTAGATGAAATATTCGGAATCGATGAAACCCCGGAAGTCTTTGACCTACAAAAAGAGCTCGCAAAACTAAACATCAAAAAAATAAAAGTACGAGAAGGAAGCATTTGGCAATTAGGAAAGAACCGAATGATGTGCGGCGATTCAACCAATGAATCGGATATTTTGAAATTAATGAAATGCGAGAAGGCCGACATGTGCTTAACTGACCCGCCCTACATCCTCGATTACTTACATGGAAAAAAGAAAACAAATTCAACCAAAGGATTTGGATATAAAAGAGACAGAAGGTATTTAGGTACCGATACTCTACCTCCTGATTTTACGGAAAAATGGATGGCAAACATTAACAAAGTTCAAAAAGAAAACTTTAGTATTATCTGTTACGAAAACTGGAAGAACATCCCCACCATTTTTAATGAAATGAAAAAGTATTGGAAAATCAAGAACATGATTGTATGGCATTTGTCTAATAGGTGCCAGGGATTTGCTGCAAAATATAAATTCTTTAATAAGCATGATATTGCGATGGTTGGTATTTCGGGAAACAGCGCACTAAATCTCTCTGTCGAAAACGATCTATTGCAGAACGAATACGAAACGGCTCTCTACGCAATCAGCGGCCAACCACACTGGGAAGGGTATCAAAAAGGAAAAAGAATCTGCCCAACTGACTTTATAGAATTTGTTGCCGCCGACAAGAAATCCTCAGGGCAAGGCATTATCTTTGGTACGAAACCTTTGGAAATACTTATCCCCTACATTAAGGTTCTTACCAAGCGCAACGACTTAATCGTTGAACCTTTTGGCGGATCGGGCAGCACCTTGATTGCCGCGGAAAAGATGAAAAGACGATGTTATCTTATGGAAAAGTCGCCCGTCTATTGTGAAGTCATAAAATATAGGTGGGAAAAATTAACCAACCTTAAAGCTAAGGAAATAAGATGAAGAGTAATAAGGAAAAAGAGTTGTTAATCAAGCAATTAAGGAATGTGCCGATTATTCAGCTTGCCTGCGAAAAAGCTGGTATCAGTCGAGCAACATATTACCGATGGCGAAAAGAAAGCCGGCAATTCACCAAAGAAACCGATGAAGCGCTTCTTGAAGGCATTCTCCTGATTAACGATGTAGCAGAATCCCAGTTAATGTCAGCGATCAGAGAGAAAAACATGACAGCCATAATCTATTGGCTTCGTCATCATCACACGTCATACGCCAACAAAGTCGAGATTAGCGGAAACTTAACTCATTCGGACGAAGAACTGACGCCAGAACAAGCGTCTTTGGTAAGGACAGCTCTGCGTTTGGCATCGTTCGATAAAAACCATGAAAAAGAAAAGTAAACAAATGAA
>Ga0209210_1003765_pt1 | contig 10072 bp, 16 predicted proteins | sample RifGroA1_FD_183991 | JGI IMG/M metagenome (GOLD analysis project Ga0209210, IMG submission 183991) | Contaminated groundwater microbial communities from Rifle, Colorado, USA - Rifle Groundwater A1 (SPAdes) (version 2) | ecosystem: Environmental > Aquatic > Deep subsurface > Groundwater >...
ATAACTTTAAAAACCAATTTTTGCTCAAGAAAAGATGGCTAAGGTCAGAATAAAGCTGAGCAGCATTGACATTTCAGCTTTGAATAACGTCATTGATTCCGTGAAGGAAATCACAGCAAGAGCTGGAGTTGTTATGAGGGGGCCGATACCTTTGCCTACAAGAAGATTAAAAGTCACAACAAGAAAAAGCCCGTGCGGGGACGGGACAGCTACTTTTGACAGATTTGAAATGAGAGTTCATAGAAGAATTTTAGATATTCCTGCAGAGGACAGAATTTTGCATCCAATTATGAAATTGCAGATTCCAAGATCAGTTCAAATAAAGATTGAGATGAAAGAATAAAATGGCTTCTTTTAAAGATGGGGTTTCTTCCAAGGGAAGAACTCTGCATTATACTGTTGGAGCTGTTATTAAGAAAGACGGGAAATTTCTTTTAATTGACAGGGCGAATAAACCTTTTGGTTTTGCGTGTGTTGCCGGCCACGTTGATGAAGATGAGAGTGAAGAAGAGGCGTTGAAAAGAGAGGTTAAAGAGGAATGCGGGATGGATATAAAGAATTTTAAGCTGGTTGGAGAAGAAGAGTTAATAGATAATCTTTGCAATAAAAATGCAAAGGATCATTATTGGTATGTTTATGAGTGCAAGGTTTCAGGGGATATAAAAAAGAATGGAGAAGCTAAGAAAATAGAATGGTACAGCAAGGAAGAGATAAAGAATCTTGAGTTGGAAGACTCGTGGAAAAGATGGTTTAAGAAACTGGGAATTATTTAATGAAAGATTTCTCCCTTTGTTGGAGGCCTGACTTCTCCAGACATTATTCCTCCGGACGGGAAAAGCCTATATAATGCTTTTTGCCCAGGAGACTCTACGATATGAACTTTCATTGCAGTAGTAATCTCGTTTGCTTCTGGCATTATTTTTATAGACAAATATGGCTGAGGTGCAGCATAATATGGGAATCCTTCAGTTATTTGTGAGATTCTTACTACTTTAATTCCATTGTTTAGAAAACCAAAATGTATTCTATGAGATCCATCATTAATTAAGTCAAATATCTCTGAGTCACTTGTGTGCTTCAGTTTGTTAAGGTTTGGATTTATTCCAAGATTTTGAGATTGCAGGTGTCTGGCCAGTTCTTCTCCTATGAGTGGTTCATAATTCATTCTTCCGTTTTTTCTAGGAATTATCATTCTTTCTACAATTGGCGGGAGAATAGTCCATTGAGTTTGTTCACCCGAATCTAGAAATGCCAAATAATCATAAGCTCTATCCAGATTTGTTATGTCAATTCCTTTTTGTTGGAATAATTCAGCTAAGTTTTCTACTTTCGTTAGCTCATTTTGATAAACATTTGGCTGTGGTGTGTGCAGTTGTGTTCTAATTTGTTCAGGGGTGAGGAATATTTCTTCAAACTTTGCTTTCTCGTAGATTTTAACATGGGGAAAACCTCTCAAAGAAACTTTTCTTAATCTGCTTTCTAAAGTATCACCTTCTCCGAAGAAAGGAATTTCTTTTAATATTTGTATTGCTTTAACTTTCTTTTCGCTCATGCAAAGACTCCTTCTATATCGTGAATTGTTGGTAAAGATAAAGTAGCTTCTGGAATTTTAGACCAAACTGCTATTGTCTGCATTCCTAATCGGTTTGCTGGAATAATATCGCTTTGTTTTCTGTCCCCGATATAAACATGATTTTTGGGAGGTATTCCAGATTCGTCTATTGCATATTGAAAGGGTTTTCCTTCTAGTCTGTCAGTATTTATTGTATCGCTGTATATTTGCCTGTCAAATAATTCTGGAATTATACCTAATCTTTGAAGTTTCTTTACTCCAAGTTCTCTTGGAGTGTGTGTTAGAAGATAAACGAAGTTATTCTCTCTTAATTGTGCGAGAAATTTGGCTAATCTTCTATCTTCTTTTATGAGATCTAGAACATCCGCTTTTGCAAGGCATTCGTCTATTATTATTGACGGATCTTTGTAGCCGACTTCAGAAAGAACTTTTGATCCACTCTGAATTTCTTGGTAGCGGCTTTCAAAATATTGTCTTGCTCGGTCTATTGTTTCTAAAAATGGAGATTTTTCTAGTATTTTTCTAGCTATTTGGGTTCGCACTCTGTCGTTTATTTCTTCACTTGGGGCGTATAATGTTCCGTCGAGATCAAAACCTATTGCTTTTACCTCTTCTCTTTTAAACATCTTTTTGAGAAATTTGTGATGTATTTAAAGATTGTTTTTCTTTAACGTATATATCATCTTACATCTCAGGGATTTCTTTGTGAATTTCATAATGCGCCTTTGCTAATTCGTACCCTATCCACATTGCATGATCAGGATTTGAAACTGCTGAGGTTTGTCTTAGTTGGTCTTTTAATTCTTTTGCTGTTTTCCCCCTGTATTCTCCAAGTTTTTGAGCATCTGGAGAATAGTGTTCTGCAACTATCTCTCTTTCTTTGGAGTATATTATAAAATATCCTCTTGGGTCGTGAACATTTATTGGGACTTTTCTCATTTCTTTTATTTTTGCTAGTGTTGCTGCTGTTTTAGAATTTGAAGGGTCTATTCCTATCCAGCGACTTCTGACGTTTAGTTGTCCAGGTTGTAGGCCAGCCATTCTTGAAACTTCTTCTTGAATGGCTCTCAAGCCGTAGAGGTTTGTGAGATATGCTGCTGTTGCATTGTGTGTTCTGAAACTTGATGTCATCATTAACTTTCCATTTGGTGTTGTTGTGAAATATGCATCTGTAAAGCAGGGGTGCCCTTTATCTTGGAGAAGGTCGTGGCCAGTATCCCAAAGAGAAACAAGTTGATATCTATCTAATTTGTCTTTTTGGAGTTGTTCTGCAATATACTTTAATGTATCTGCACCCCAATACGCACGTAGTCTATTTCCGTATGTATAAGATGTTCCTTCTGCGAGATCTCCTGATAAAATATCCTTTTGATAATCTCTTAATTCTTGGGGGTTAAAGCCAAGAGCGATTAGTTCTTCTTCAGGTTCAAAGCCAGGGTTAGTAATGCTTACATCCAGGTTAAATAAAGCTCTTCTTTCTCCTTTTGGAAGACTTATTGTTGCTCCAAACCTGTCTATTGTATACATTACTTGCATCCAGGCATCAATTGGAGTTTGTGCAGAAATATTATGGTTGGTTATATCTGATGGAAAATCTTTGAATTCCGGCTCTATTAATTTTATTTCTAGTCTTTCTGATTCTGACTTTTGAGTGTGTGGTTTTTGTGATATGAATTCTGCTATTCTTTCTAATTCTGATGGTTTGAATCTTTCTGTTCTTAGATGAGAGAGCATTTTAGGTGATAGTTGTGCGTCCATCGCAAAGGAAGTATCATTTATTTTTATCATAGGTATTCCCCCTATTTTTTCTTCTGTTGTTCTTCCTTTTAAGAATCCATCCAAATAAGAAAAGCTAGGAACCACAGGAGTATCGTTTCCTGTGACTGCAAGATATTGGATTTGTGGATTGTAAGCAAGATTAGCCAACATTTGAGGAAGTCCATTGCCGTAGAGACTTGTTAAGGCAACTAATGGAGAGTCTTTTTGAAATAAATTCGGGAATGATTTTAAGAGGGCTTTCCAAACTGTTTCGGGCTCTCTCCATAAAGTCACTATTCCTGCTGTTCCATTTGGATTTACTATGTTTAGCTTGTTCTTTTTAAATTCTGGATTTGATGGATCTATTTTGTTTATTCTGTCCTGTAAATAAAGTGGCTTGAATTGCATGTTTTTATTTGAGAATATTATTATTTAAGGATAGTTGTTGTGTAGCAAAACCCTTAAAAGCTAATCTTTTCTACTCACTTTAAGCCCACATGGCACAATGGTAATGCGTACGCTTGGAGAGCGTATTTCCTTCGGGATTTCCAGGTTCGATTCCTGGTGTGGGCGTTTTCAGGAATCGAGTGCTCACAGAACAAATTTCCGTGGCAACCTTCGTGAGGTTTTCACTCAGGTATTCCTGGTGTGGGCGTTTATCCTAAGAGTCACAATACTTGCCTAAAATCGTAGTTCTGTAACCTATAAATTACAAGAATTTAGTTATTCATTTATTATAATAGAAAAATATATAAGTAGGTAATCCCTGTGGATTACTATGAAAACAATAACAATAAAGTTGCCAGAAGAAGAGGCAAAGGAATTAGAGCAATTTATTAAAAAGAAAAACTATCCTTCTAAATCTGAATTTATAAGGCACTTAATTATGGATAAATTAGACAGAAATAAAAAGGAGAAAATTGGATGGATGATTTTGGCTGAAAAATCTTTAAAAGATATGTGGGACAATAAAAGTGATGATGAAGTGTGGAGTAAATACTTATGATAGAACAAAGAGACTTATTATTAGTTCCGTTTCCTTTTTCTGATCAATCTGGAAGGAAAGTCAGACCGGTAATAGTTATTAGCAATAACGAATTTAATAAGCATTCTGATGATGCTCTTGTTATTGGAGTAACCTCTAATATTTCAAAAGACAAATACACTATTAGCTTAACCAATAAGGATTTAGAAGATGGGAAGTTATCTACGGTTTGCTGTATAAAAGCTGAGAATGTCCTAAAGGTAGAAAGGGATTTGATTATAAAGAAAATAGGAAAAGTTAATCAAAATATTTTAACCAACATTTCTACTAAATTGTTTGAAATAATAAAAGAGAATTGAATAAAGATGCAAGGAAGTTAATTTTTGGTATTAATTAATTGTGCAGGCGTTTATTATGCTTGAGAGAAAGATTTATATATTCAGTAAGAATAGTCTTACTATGAGTCAGATAGATATAACAAAGATGAGTTCAAAGGGGCAGGTTGTAATACCTCAAGAGCTTAGAAAAGATATTCTTGATGGAGACAAGTTGGTAGTAATTAGGAATGCTGACCAAATAATCTTAAAGAAAGCTGATAAGTTTGACAAGAATTTAGAGGAAGATTTAGAATTTGCAAAGAGAACTGAAAAGGCTTTGAAAGAGATACGGCATGGAAAGTTTAAAAGAATGTCCCCCCAAGATTTTCTTAAGGAAATCAGAAGCCTTAAATAAAATATGGTAAAAGAAGTTATAAGAACAGAGAATTTTCTTAAACAATTAAGGAAGATGGACAAATCTCTTCTTGATAGGGTTGAAAAATTGATTATAAAAATAATTCAGGATCCTGAAATAGGAAAACCTATGAGATTTGACAGGAAGGGAACTCGAGAGGTTTATATCAAACCTTTCAGATTGTCTTATATATATGATAAGAGCAGGGATATTTTGCTTTTTCTGCATATTTATCATAAGAATGTGCAGTAAAGTGCAGACGGGCTTAGCTTAGAGTTAAACGATGTGGGTGTTTTTTATATAAATCTTTAAAAGCAATATTGTGTGTGGGAGTTTATGGATGTTTGGAATGTAAAACTTCCCGAGGATTATTTGGGGTTGGTTCAGAGATTTTATGAGCATGGACAGAAAAGAGAGATAATAGAATGTGCTAAATTTCATAATTGGATGAATGAAAATGTTGGGGAATCTGGGAGAGTGGGTCTTAGGTGGAGTGAAGAGAAGGGTTTGGTTCAGATTACTCTTTTTGATTTAATGGCGAGACTTGTTGATGAGCCTGTTCCGCATTTTGAGGAAATTGGCGGGCAAGATGATTGTTTCTTTCAGCTTAGAAGTATTGCAATGGAATATTTGGAGAGATTGAGGGATACTACAATAGGGCCATTTAAAGAGCGACTTAAGAATCCTTTGTATAAGTAGGTTTTTAAGTTTAGTTTTCTTCGTTGATTTATGGCAGGAAGGCAGGCATATAGAATAAGGAAAATGGGCCCTAACGAAACTCATAATAAGCATAGGCGGGCCTTCCCTTTTCTGGCGCAGGAAGTTATAAGGATATCTGATGTTATCCTGCAGGTTTTGGATGCAAGGTTTTTGGAAGAAACTAGAAATCCTGAATTGGAGAAAATGGTAAAGGATATGGGAAAGATTTTGGTTAATGTGCTTAACAAAGTAGATTTGGTTGATTTAAGAGAGTTAAGGGAGAATCAAATTCTTGTTGGATTGGAGCCTTATGTTTTGTTTTCAAGCAGCAAGAGAATTGGATTGGGAAAGTTGAGAGAGAGGATTAAGATTTCAGTTAAAAAATTTATTGGAAAGCATAATAAGGCGCATGTTGGAGTTATAGGATATCCAAATACAGGAAAGAGCTCTTTAATTAACTCTTTGTCTGGAAGGTCTAAATCTGGAACGGCGGCGGAGGCTGGATTTACAAAAGGAATTCAGAAGATAAGATTCAGCAAAGACATTCTGATTTTGGACACGCCTGGAGTTATTCCAGATAAGGAAAATTCAAGAAAGTATGACAGGCATTTGAAGAAACATACTATGATTGGAGCGCAGACTTATAATAAAGTCAGAGATCCTGATTTAATTGTTAATGAGATAATGCAGAAAGATCCTGAATTGCTGGAGGATTTTTATGGGATTGAATCTAAAGGAGATTCGGAAGTTTTTCTGGAAAAACTTGGAAAGAGAAGAAATTTCTTGAAGAAGGGCGGAGCGGTTGACATCGACAGGGCTGCAAGAGTTGTTTTAAAGGACTGGCAGGAAGGGAAGATTGTGAAAGGGAAGGACAATAATTAATTTAAAGATACTTTTATGGAAATTTAGATGGTATTAAGCTCATCTGAATTTTTGCTAGCCATAGTAGTATTACTTTTGGCTGTATGGATAATTTCTGGTTTTTTGTGGAAATTTGCCAGAGACTTTTTTCATGATAATTATTCTTTTTTTGATGTTTCTTTTTTAGTTGCTTATTTTGTTGAACAAATTTCTTTGATTGTGCTTCTTACTTTTTATCCAGAAATGATAACTTTCTGGGTGAGTATTTTTGCTTTGTTGGTTGTTACTACATCATCCTTGCAAAAACTTTCTATGGATAGTAGAGATAGGAAACTTTTTGAGCTAAATGCCATGCAGATATCTACTATAGATGAAAGGAACGAGTTTCTTGGTGATCTTTTAAGCGAAAATGAAGGGTTAAAACAGCACAATGAAAAATTGTCTGATATTTTGAGAGGATTACAAAAGAAGTGATATTTTCCTTTCTATTTCTCTATTTTTTATTTTTAATTCTTTTAACCTACCTTTAATTCGTATAATGGTTGCTTCGCTTGCTTTCATAGCTTTGTCGTTTTCCTCCAGTAATTCGTGTATACTAACTTGAGTTGTATTTTTCATGTAATAATTTAATCTCTTTCGTTTATAGCTTCTATTATACTATTAGGCTATATAAATTTTCTTTTAATTGGATTTTTAAACCTCAAGGTTTAAATACCCAGTTTTTTTTGATTAATTGTACGAGATTATAACGTGTACGAAATAGAAGCTTAGGCTTTTCTATTTCTTGTTAGATATTGTATGGAAAAATGAAACAATTTGAGCATTTGAAATTGCATTCAGGGATAATGAAAGCTCTTCAGGAAGAGAAATTTATAGAGCCAACTGACATTCAAAATAAAACAATTCCTTTAATTTTAGAGGGAAAGGATGTTATTGCAAGATCTGCAACAGGTTCTGGGAAGACGCTGGCTTTTGGAGCAGGATTTATTGATAAGATGGAAAAAGGCAAAGGAGTGCAGGCTATGGTTTTATGTCCCACTAGGGAATTGGCAGAGCAGGTTGGAAAGAGCTTGAGGAGATTTGCAAAACATCTGGATGCAAGAACTACGGAAGTTTATGGCGGAGTTGCAATTGGACCGCAAATTAGAGAGTTGCAAAGAGTTGAAATTGTTGTGGGGACGCCTGGAAGAATATTAGATCATTTAAGGCAGAGAACTTTAGATTTGAAAGGTTTGAAGACGCTGGTTTTGGACGAGGCAGACAGAATGCTTGATATGGGTTTTATACAAGACATACAATATATAATTGAAGCGTGCCCTCAAAAAAGGCAAACACTTTTGTTTTCTGCAACTATTTCCCCAGATATAGAGAGAATTGCAAAGAGGTATATGATTTCTCCTATTTTTGTCGCAGTTGAATCTTACGTTGATCCCTCAAAGCTGAAGCAGGTTTATTATGATGTTCCTTCAAATAAGAAATTTTCACTGCTCGTTCATCTGCTTGAGAAGGAACACAAGGGAAGCGTGATGGTATTTTGCAACACAAGAAGAAATGCGGATTTTATTGTCAAGAATTTGGAGAGATACGGCTTTGATGCTCTGGCAATTCACGGCGGTTTGAATCAGAATAAGAGGAGCATGGTTATGGGGAAATTCCAATCAAGCAAGGCGCAAATTTTAGTATGCACAGATGTTGCTTCCCGCGGATTAGATATAAAAAATGTTTCTCATATTTATAATTATGATTTGCCTTCTGTAAGCAATGATTACATACATAGAATTGGAAGGACTGCGAGAGCAGGAAAAGATGGAATTGCGATAAGCATAGTTTCTAACAGGGATTATGAAAATTTCAGGAAAATTTTGGAAAACGATTCTTTAAAGATTGAGGAGATACTCTTGCCTGAAGTAAGAACTATAGGAGTTAAATTTCAGGAAGAAGAGGGGGATAGAAGAGGAGGAAGAGGCGGAGGAAAGAGGTATGGGCGAGGGGGAGGCAGAGACAGAGGATATGGCGCAGGAAAGAGAAGTTTTAGAAGGCGTTAATTAAAGTTAGACTGGTTTGAATTCTAAAGAAAGATATAATAGCAGGTTTTTATTAGTTTTATTATGAAAAGAGACTATTTTTTTGTTGAGGAGAAAACACACGGCAATAGGCTCAAATTCTTGTTTTTTCTTATTATAGGCATAATTATTATTTTGGCTTTGGGAATTGTTTTCTGGAATTTTATTTATCTAACTTTAACTAATAACTCTGCTTACAAATCTGTTTATTCCTCAATAATAGAATTGACTTCAGTTGGATTATTTTATACAGGGTTCTTTGGAGGACTTTTCTTTTTGCCTATCCCTCAAGAATTATTTTTTTACATGGGTCTCTTTAAGGGCAATAATATATTCTTTTCTATATTATTAATTATGGCTGGATATCTTTTAGCTCAATTTGTTAATTATTATCTAGGAAGCAAGCTTGGAAAGCTGATACTTCCTATTGTTTCAAAGAAAACAGTATATAAGTCTAGGAGAGTGATTAATAAATACGGCTCTTTTGGAATTTTTATTTTTAATTTATTTCCTTTACCTGCCCCAATGATAACTTTTGCATTGGGACTTGTAAGATATAATATCTATAGGCTGTTTTTCTATACATTTTTAGGAAGTTTGATTAAATATATAGCTTTGTTTTTGCTCTTCTATCTGACTAGATAATCTTTTTATATGGTGCATGCTTAGGTAGCTGATGAAAGCAATGCATTATATTCATAAAAAAGAGAATTCTATAGATAATACCATCAATATAAGGAAAGTGATAAACTCAGTTGTTTTATCAAAAGGCGGTTTGTTAATTGGAAGGATTTCTGAAGTGAGAATTCACCCTCATAAATTGAAAATTCAAGGTGTTGTTATAAATAGGGGTTTTTTCAAAAAGCCTATTTATGTTGGGGAGAATTATTTTGGCAGAGTTACTGAAAATTCTATAATTTTAGAAATAGAACCTTCTGTTTTATTAATTGGAAAAAGAGTTATAAATTCGGATGGAAAGTATGCTGGAAGAGTTATTGACGTGGTTAGAAAAGAAAGCAAGAATGATATTAAATTTCTTAAAGTTAAATCTGCTTTTAGCAGGGCTTTTGATATTAAGATAGAAGATGTTGAACATTTGGGAAAATCTATTGTTTTAAGAAAAGGTTATAATGCACCGAAGAAGTATTTCTGGCAGAAATCTCGATAAGGCTATAACTTCAGATGATATTTTAGGGAAAGAAGTCATAGATTCAGAAGGAGAGATTATCGGAGTTGTTGAAAAAGTTCTTATTGATCCAGAAAATTTTGATATGATTGGTATAGAGATAGACAAGGGTTTTCTCAAACGAGGATTAGTTATAGGAAGAAGCTATATGGATAGGATTACAGAGTATGCTTTGTTTTTGAATACTAAAGTCTTATATCAAATTAAAGGGATGA
>Ga0209210_1003767_pt1 | contig 10069 bp, 30 predicted proteins | sample RifGroA1_FD_183991 | JGI IMG/M metagenome (GOLD analysis project Ga0209210, IMG submission 183991) | Contaminated groundwater microbial communities from Rifle, Colorado, USA - Rifle Groundwater A1 (SPAdes) (version 2) | ecosystem: Environmental > Aquatic > Deep subsurface > Groundwater >...
GTCTGAGCATCTTTCCACAGGGAGCCTGAGCATTCTCGAATGAGGAGTTCAGGCTCCCGATGGAAGGATGGTCTTCAACCAAGAGAAGGGAGAGGTGATGACAACCGCAAAGAAGAGGACGACAAAGAGGACAGACGCAGAGAGGCCCATCCTCCTGTCTGAGGATGGAAAACGCTTTGCAGATGCTGTTGCCCGCCACCTTGACGGCATCCTCAACCGAGTCGAACGTCACGGGCTTGGTTACCAAGCGTCACAGCGCGACCAGCTCCTTGGGCTCCTACAGCTCCTTCGTGGCGCAGCAGACGGCAAGCCCGTGCAGATCGTGGAGTAGATGACATGGACCCACGTGACATGGCTGCAATGCTTCCCTCATCAGAGAGCATCATGTTTGATGAGAAGGCAATGACGCTCTCAATCGTCGTCGAGAACGATGAGGGCGAGGAGGAGACCCTGACAGTCAAAGCAGCATTTGAGGTGTGCTCGCTCTGCAACGGCAAGGGCACACACGTCAACCCATCCATCGATGCCCACGGGATATCTCATGAGGAGTTCGATGAGGATCCAGACTTCAGGGAGGAATACACGTCAGGCACATACGACGTGCAGTGTTACGAATGCGCTGGCAAGCGTGTCGTGCCTGTCCCTGATGATGACGTGGCGTCGGCCTTCCTGAGTCTCAACGATAAAGAGACCCTGGAACGATTCACGAGGGTGCTCGAGGACAGGGCACATGACAGACGTGAACGGGCACATGAGATCGAGATGGGATATTGAGAAGTGTGCTGCATGATGCAGCAGAAAGGATGGATGTTTGAGATACAGGAGACAAGACAGAGGCTCAGACTTCACCGTCTCATTCATGGGACGGTTGCTAGCAGGGTTCTTTGCCCTCGTCTTCGGCATCAGGCTGTTCAAGCGGCTGCGCTGAGACGTGCTGCGACACGTTGCCGTCTCGCCACGAGACGTGCTGCACGGTGGGCATGACATTCGTTGGGGGGTGTGGTGCCCACCCTGGAGCATGAGCTCCGCAATAACCGATGAGGCCCTTTCATGCGTTTGTGCATGAAAATGTGCCCGACCGTGGGTTAGCTGTCAAGCCCGTGCGTAGGATGCGCGCGTAGAGCTGACGAGCACCCGTGTCTTTGCATCGCATCACCGTTGCTTAGCACGCCCGGGGTGCCATTGGCACCCCGGGCGCGGAAAGGGATAAGTCATGGATCTGAAGAGTAAGTTTGAGATGATGGAGCGTCTTGCGACCAAGCTGGAGCACAGGCTCAAGCAGGTCCAGGAGCTCGGGATGAAGTCAACGGACATCGGCGGCGTCGAGGAGCTGATCGCGCTCGTCGCTGCAGGAGACAGGGTCGGCACGATCAGGCACCTCAAGACACTGACAGGCCTGGGGCTGCCGGAGTGCCGCGAGATCGTCATCAGGCACATGCCTGGGCGTGAGCTGCACCCGCATGAGGTTGAAAAGGAGCATCCCAAGGGCAGGAATGGGAATGATAAGAAGCTCGCACTCGAGGAGCTCATGCGTGAGCGTGTGACCCACTAGCCGCCAGCTTCATCCGCAGGAATGCACAGGCCCCAAGAGCATGCATCACGCAGGGCTCTTGGGACCGATGGGTCCCTGCGGGCCCTTTAAGGAGGAAGACATGCACATTCCGCTGAATGACATAAGGTCCCAGATCTTGGGCAACGTCTCGATCACGTTGATGGTCGATGAGGCCCAGGCGAGGGGCCACGACATCAGGGTCCTCGAGGTGGAGGAGCTCAGTGAGGGCATCAAGCTGACGCTGGCCAAGTGGCTCCTGCGAGGAGCATTCGGGATAGTCGCCCTTTACAAGGGAAAGCACTTCGTGCTGTCTGCAGCGCTCAAGGGCACGAGTGTCGCTGTTGCGGCGATCACACCCGACGGATACGTCGGTCCGATCCAGACACAGCTCTCTGTGGAGCTGTCGGAGCTCCTCGCGCCCAGGAAGAAGCTGGTCTCAAGGCTGGGCATGCTGCTTGACCCGCAGCGGGCCACAAGGACACTGGACATTCCCAAGTCTGGATTGAACTAAGGAGGCTATGATGCTGCGCGAGTTTGTGCCCGACTGGACGAAGGTCATGCGACCCGCTGATGCAGAGAAGGAGCTTGAGGGCTTCAGGTGGAAGGGCGTCGGCTTCTACTCAGAAAAGGATGACACGTTGCTAGTCCTTCCTACGGCAGAGTCTGAGGAGGGACGCTCTGAGGGCGACACATACATCTTCTGCGTTTACAACCACCCTCACGCCTGGCGAGCGTTCCACGGCATCACGGAGCTTCCTGTCTTTGAGAACGAGTGAGAGAGGTGTGCAATGACGTCAAGGCTTAACAACGAAGGGACTGAATACGTCCAATCCGACCCCGGGAAGGACTTTACAGAGCTCCTGAAACGTCATCCAGACGCTGCTCAGGCACCTCCAGCGTCAGTTCCTGGAGTGGAGAGAGGATGACGATGAGATGATGGATGGCATCATCGACGTAAGAGCTCCCACCCTACACGAGATGGATGAGCGCGTCCCTGGAAACGGTGTCGCCATCATCGAGATCAATGACGGGGCAGAGCTCTATGAGGAGCTGCGAAATTGGGAGTTCGAGACAGGCGATGAGCTGTCCAGCGATGACCCAAGGCTCGTGAAGGGAGGATGACATGACGCTCTTAAGCTTCAAGTTCAGAGAACTTCAGGATGGGACGATCGAGGTGGTTCTCACACGTGACCTCAAGACGATGCGGTTCAAGTGCTCTGCTGAGCAGATGCGACAGGGCGTGAAGAGCTACAGCGCTGGTGCCCTGGTGCAGAACGCATTCAGCTTCCTCAGTGTCGCGGAGCGCGAGTTCCTCATGACAGGCATGACGCAGGAGGAATGGAACGCGATGGCCAAGGAGACAGAGACAGAGGAGAGGGATGGTATCGAGGCCTCCGACCTCGGATGGAGGCCCGGCCAATGGCCTGAGAGGTTTGAGCATGATGGAACGGCATTCAGACGCAAGGGACTCATAGTCTCCAGCAGCGGGGAGGTCATGGGCATCGCATACACGAACCGCTTCGGCGACGTCTTGAATGTCTTCAACGATTGATGCGACGCAGGTTCTGCGCATGCTCATTGGGCATGGGTTGGTCGTCATGAGCACGGACCGCGAACGCATGCGTGTGTTGGAACTGACACAGGACGGTCTCAGGCAGCTGCGAGGTGACACGGGCCTTCGCGCTGCGCTCAGGACACTAGGCGCGTTCGACCTCTCGACGTTTGATGAGGAGAAAGGAAGTCATGAGTGATTGATGCAACGTCTGATCGTGACATCAAGATGGATGACATCGTCATATCACGTCGATACGGGTGGATTGGACGTGTCATCGTAGCTCGCCGTCGTCCTGATGGCATCCGCGTTCGCTGGTTTGCGCAGACGGGCTACGACTTTGTCGGAACATATTACGCAGATGATGCGTTTGTGTTCAGGGTGCCGGTGCTGCCGTCTGTTCCAACGCGGGAGAAGAAAGAGAGGAAGGAGCTGGGCGAACAAAGGCTTCTATCATTCGCTGTCTATCCACATGGGAACAGCATTGAGCAGCTGACAATCAGATGGGGTGACGTGTGGTTCATCATCTAGGACCCATTGAGAGGATGAAAATCCTGGATACAACCGAGGTCCATTCCAGGTGTCTCGAGGTCATAGACCTCGTCACTGAGGCCTCGGTTTCAATGGGGAATATGGACCTGATTTTAGGGCATGACGCTGTCAACCAGGAACCACGATCATGTGGAGGAGGTATGGGATGAAGGACATCACACTCAATGAACTGAAGGAGCTGAACGCAGCAGCGTACGAGGAGCTATGGAAGATGTTCGTCAACAACGCAGAGCTCGACGGCATCGCCATCGGCTGCCTCCGGGAGGAGCAGCTTGATGTTCTGTTCAACCTCGAGTACGAGGGATACATCAGTGTCACTGACACGAGAGACATCGTGCTTGAGAGCAAGGTGCCTGCTTCACCGCTCATATGGGATGACGCGGCTGGCAGGTGGATGCAGGAGGATTGACAGCTTTGCAGCTCATTGCATCTCGCTTTTGCCCTGGCCAAAGGCATGACCTCTTGAGCGTTCAGAAGCATTGTCGTCGGCCATACAGCTCCATGCACAAGACAATGACGTTCCTGTCAACAGGACGCAAGAGCCACGCACCACACCACGTGATACACAGGTTCCCCACCTCAATCATCAATCTCCTCAGCATCCTTGAACGCAGACACGACAGAGACCTCACTCTCCATGAGAAAGAGTAAGCACATCTCATGTGGGGCCACAAAATGACACCACAGTATTCCTGAATCAGTCATTGTCACTTCTGTGCATATGATGGGAACATCACGCATGGCCTTAAACCAGTGGCCGGGTCCATGAATTGCTTTATTAACGCAGCATAGGTCACCCACCTCAAGCATGGGCATCCTCCAGCCTGCTCAGCCGCGCGCTCGCGGAGAAATCGTATAGCGATTTGGCATAACAGATCGTTCCATCAGACAGCAGGAAGACATGCGCCTCGATGCACCCTGAGTCATAGAGATGATGTCCCATGTATATCGCTATCGAGGGACGGCCGAGCTTGAGCGGGTCTGCATGGAAGCCGAGAATTGCATCCCCTACATGCACGTTCAGGACAGACAGTCGTCCGCCAATCCAGTCGAACTCTACCTCGTCTTCATCACTCAGGACAGAGATGGGCTCAACGTTCTCAAGCAGCATCAACGATATCCTCAACGAGCTCAGGACGCAGCCAGAGCCCCTCGACAGAAGGATGGACGTGCTCTGGCCTGATGGGCATGAACGTCTCGATATCGCGCCTCTTCTTCAGGTTGCATGCTGAGCAGAGGAGCTGCACGTTGCCCATGATGTATCCCTCGTCAGGATCGATGCGATCGAATGTGGGTGAGAACCTGCATTGCTTCAGCTTGCCGTTATGCCAGCGTTCATAGACGAACGCATTCTTGCACATGGGACAGCCCTCAGCGTATAGGGCATAGAGGTATCGTATGTTGCTCTGTGACAGATGCACCTCGATGCCCCTGGTCCTCGCGCTGCACCTGACGTTCCTGCTCTTGCGTTGAAAGTACGCCTTCGATAGCTCCCACCAGCGACGAACGTCGTTCGTCTGAACTTCGTATCCCATCTCTTGTCTCCTCATCACGTCCGAGACTTTTCATGTTTTCCAGGTTTTAACCTGGTTCACGGAAATCCGGTTAATATATCCCCTAATAAAACCAGTTTCCGTGTCATGGTGATTAACCTCGAGACCCAGGGAATATCACGAATTATAATTCCTAATATGGATTTTTATCCATGTCATCAGCATGATGACGCATCATCCTCGTCATGCTCCCACCTGGACAGCAGCTCTATGCTGTCTCCATCGTCGGCGCAATAGCATATCGGCGTCGTGATGCTTCCATCTTCCAAAAAGACATGCATGAAGTAGCTCTCTGGGCTCCAAGGCTCAAGCTTCCTCACAGACCAGAATAGGCCCATGACATCATAAATGGACTCCCTGCGTGATGAGTCGAAGGCGACTCTCTTCGGAAACGTCCTCAACCTTATGAGGTCGCCCTGCGCCAGCTCATTGGGATGAAGCATCAGGCATCCTCCACAGCGTCACATACATCATCCCATGCTGACAGCACCTCAATCTGATCGTCATCCTGCGCCGTGAACATCACGTAGGTGCAGCGTCCAGCCGGCTCAAGCAGAATGAGCTCATGCACTGGGTTCGTGCCTGCTTCTCGATCGGTAGCGCAGCGGAATAACGTCCTGCTGATGCCCAGAAGCATTCCTACCCCTGCGTATAGTAGCGTCCCTCTCGTCACCCCAGAGGCATGGTTCGTCCTCACCCTCACGAGTGAGCCAATGCAGCGTGTGACATCGAGCGTCATGGATGCATCACCAGCAATCATCCTCATCGGGCCATGTCGCAGACGCGGCAGGAGATGGAGGCAGCCTGCTTGGGTCTGTGGGCCCGCACCCAAAGAAGAAGCGCATCAGCCTCGTGTGCTCATCGTCTGCTTCGGCGGCAGACTGGTTGGTAACAACCTTATGCATCGCACCATCAAGCACATAATCCTTCCTGACGATGAGAAGGATGTCACAGGCGCCCTCTTTGTCTATCCCTGCGCTCGTTCCGATAAGCGCAGGCTCGTGCTCACTGACGAGCCACATGCCGTCGACGCCAGGCGGGAGCCACCAGTCGGGGTTCTTTGCCATGTGGCTCGTCAACCACCAACCCATGTCATCGGCCCTGATTTTCTCTGTCTCAGGCAGGAGCCCGTAGCCCTGGCTCACAGACCGACCCACCCACTCCAGCCACTCAGGCCCCATCCATGGCAGCAGATGTTTCATCCCATCGATGCTCATTCCTGGATGCCCTTCTTCCCCTTCTTGCCCTTTGGGTTCCCCTTCCGCTTCTTTGGAACAGCGTCACCGTCATTTACGGATGCAGCATCCTGCACAACCGCAGCTTCAGCGACCCTACGTTGGCCCTTCGGGCTAAGCAGCCTCGCCAACTCTCTGGCTGAGACACCGGGTCGCTCCTCGATGAGCTGCAGGCGTTGCTCCAGCGATCTCGCAGCGCTGGCAGCATGCAGCTCCTCAGCGTCCCTACGACGGGCATCCTTCCTGCCCGGAAAGTTCATCCTCTTCATCGATCAAGTCCCTCCTCAGATGTCAAGCGCCTTTACAGGCCTGATGTCAACCGTATCCACCCAATAGTCACCGACAGCATTCTCGTTCGTTCCATCGAACATCATCCATGCATCCACACCGTCATGCCACTGATCATCAGGATACGCACGCCAGTGCTCGATAATCCTCTCTTGGACCACAAGGGCGATGATGTCGATTGAGCCCATGAATGTGGGCTGCTCCTGCCAGCCGACGACCATGATGTCAGCAATCCTCGCGTAGGGCCCACTCCTGCGCATGAGGAGACGTTGGTTCCTGTATAGCTCAACATCGATCCTCATCAGCTTGATGACGTAGCGTCCCATGTTCCAGACGTCAGAGTCACCACCCCACCACGCAGGCTCACCGAACATCAGCGTGAGCTCACGCCTCCACTTATCGAGCACAGGCAGCCCCGCAGCATCATTCCTCATCCCCGACAATCCCTTCTATGAGAGCGATGGCATGGTCCCGCGTCCTGTTCTCACACCATGAACCGGGATGTGCAGCATGGTCGAAGTCAACGAACCCACCCAGGAACCTTGTTCCTGCGGCGCTCTGTAGCCGTTCCATGAGCCTCAGCTCAGGCGCGCATCGGTTGTAGACAGACGACTCGAGCGACTCATCAAGCCCAGGCTCAATGGGCCCCTTCGGCCATGCATCAAACGCAGCCAGCAGCACACTCGGCACGAGGTCCCCACCGTTACCGATGAGACCCATCACTCTTCGCCAGACATCAACCTCATCCACCCGTTTCCAGCACAGGCGCTCAGCCCGTGCCAGCTCATCGCTTGACAATCCCATCTGGGCATGGATGCTTCGCAGCTCAGCCAGTTGGGTGGTGTCATCGTCCGACAGAGCATCAATCATCGTCACCACCACCCAACTCCATGTCAAGCTCAGCGCTGACGTCAACGACGAACTCACGCATCTTATCCCTTAAGACCTCAAGCGCCTGGGCCCTGTGCCTCGCAGCAGGACCCCTCAGGTTCGCGATGAACGCTTCAAGGATGCTCGTGGTCCATGCAGCCGCGTTGATGTTTGGGTGCCTCTCTTCGCTCATTTCCTCTTCTCATGCTGCGACGACGCAGCAGGTTCCATTCTCTATGACCATAGTATCACGTGCGTTGACACGATGACACATCAATCGACAGCATCCTCCATGCGTGAGATGATGCGCATAAAGTCCTTCAAGTTCGTGCTACACATCCTAGAACGACGAATTGAGTTCCTGCATAGAAGGATGATTCTTTGCAAAAGCAAACCGACTCGATTAGTATATTCCTTCTTCTCAATGATGATGCCGACAGCATGGCCGTAGCAGTCATCCTTATCAACGTCATCATAAGAAGGAGCCCTGGGAAGCAGAGCATCACCATGGTAGTGGATGACTATGTCACCCAAGCGCACGTCTGCGAAGGAGATGTGACGTTGTGACGTTCCTGTCTTTGCCATGACAGACCCTACGAGAACAACCCGTAACCCAGGGACCCAATGTGCCTTCCCTTCTCATCGAGCCCAATGAAGTTCAGCTCGGGATGCGCCTCATCAAGCATCACGTTTAAGCTTGGGTCACCCTGGTCGATGAACCACACGATGTATGCAGCAAGGTCATAGGGCATCACGTAGCTTCCATCATCCTCGCCCAGAGCGATGCTTGAGAGGCTGAGCACCTTCTCCCTCAACGCGACATCGATACTATCATCCTCGTAGTCGCTGCAGATGTTCTCTGGATGGAGCTCTTCAGGAAGCTTCTCCTTCGCAGCAAAGTATGCCTCACGAACCCTGGAGATGTCTCCTTCTGCTGACGCTGTAAACTGCTCACCGAAGCGATGCCCGCGACCCGACCAGTCACCGATTGGAATTCTGAACGTCATTCTCATCTCCTTCATCTTCCCTCGCCCATAGCGGGCAGCACGTACTCCCTGTATCCAGAGTCAGAATACCAGCTGCAGACGCACTTCCTACCTAGGACGAACGACCGCTTCAGCTCATCTGGAATTCTGTGCTCGTGCGCTGTGACGACAGCACACCACGACACGCAGATCTCATCCTCCGTAGGTCCGGGAGCCTCAACAGGCATGTCATACTCACCCGCGCCGTAACCGACACCGAGCATCGTCGCAAGGGCAGCGATGAAGTGCCACACCTTCACACGCTTAAGCAATCTCAACATACGGTCTCTCCTTCCTTTAGAGCATGCCGGCAGCAGGGCCCAGCAACTCACATTCATAGAAGTAGTCAGGGATATCGTCAACGAACATCATGTCAGAGCCATCACGTAGCAGCAGAATGATGAACAAAAACGTGCCTTCCCGCGTGTATATTGTCGTATGCGCCCTATTAATGACGATGCCAGAGAGCTCAACCTGCATCGGCGCCCATGATGCCGTCCCTCTCCAGCATTGCCTGACAAGCGCAAGGTCTCCCACATGCAGGTCCTTAAGCTGCATCATCCGTCCTGCGCGGCCTGCTCCCTTGCCAAGAGGACAAGCGCCTCGATGCGAGCCGGAGAGGCTGCATCAGTCTCGAGGACCTGTTGCTTGAGACGTCTGTCGGCCAGCACAGGCCCGACGAAGATGGCAAAGAGCGTGTAGGCACACAGCAGCGTGCAGACGATACCAATGAAGCTAAACATTTCTCATGTCCTTTCTTAGCATGGGATGAAGCGATCATCGCCTCAGCCCGTGTTTGTCAGCGATCTCGAAGAATGATGCTTCCCACCCATCGACGGGACGCTCATCATGGACCCATTGCAGGTCACACAGGAACTTGAATTCATCGTCAGTCTGTGCAGGAAGCAGTCCCAAGAACTCCTTCAGCATGCTCTGGGAGCCAGAGGGTGCCGTCGTATGCTCAACCTCATGCAGCATGTCAGGCAATGACATTCCTTCAACGTGCTGTGCAAGCACCTCCGCGCGCTCTGAGCTGGGTAGCAGGCATCCGATCGCACACCGCCGGCGCCCATTGCTGTTACCGGCAATATACATGCATGTCCCATACTCGAAGTTCAAAGACTTTCGTCCCTGGGCAAGCATGAATGCCTTCACGTGATCGTAGACCGCCTGCTTATCCATCAGCTAGCTCCATCCCTTCTTATCGACACGCGCCGGGCCAAGCATCGCAGGAGGAAACCCACCCGTGACAGAGATGTTGGGATGGCTGTTCAGCACCCTGACAGTCTCTCTCCACTGCTCAAGCTCCTTGTCCTCACGCGCCTCGACGGCATCCCAGTCATCAGCCAGGGCCTGGAGGATGCTGTCTCTTTGCTCAGGCGTCAGCACGAGGCAGACAAGCCACCCATGCAGCTTGTAGTATTCAGTCCCGTCATTGAATG
>Ga0209210_1003772_pt1 | contig 10051 bp, 9 predicted proteins | sample RifGroA1_FD_183991 | JGI IMG/M metagenome (GOLD analysis project Ga0209210, IMG submission 183991) | Contaminated groundwater microbial communities from Rifle, Colorado, USA - Rifle Groundwater A1 (SPAdes) (version 2) | ecosystem: Environmental > Aquatic > Deep subsurface > Groundwater >...
ATGTGAGTAAATCCCCGGATGTCATTTTTATCGGTGCTGTTGCCATTGTACCGGCAGGCAATGAAAGTCTTGCACCAGATGTACCTCCAATTGCAATGCTGCTACTTACATAAATTGAACCTGTAATTGTTTGGTCGCCAATAAAAATATTAGAACCAGTTGTTGCATAGGAACCAGTTTTTGAATTTAGTAAAGTAATTGAAACTTCATCATTGGTAAGTCGTGTTGAATAACTTCCTGACGCTGTTTCAAGATTTGTGACTCTCGTTGAATAACTACTTGATGTAGCTGTAAATGCCCCGGAAATATCTGTTGCTATTTGGGCTGAGCCTGAAAGTGCTCCGTTGAATATACCTGTATATGACGTGGCATTTATCGACCCACTAATATCTAAAGAACCTGTTATTTGTTGTGGGCCGATTACAATAAAAGTTGAAGAACCACTTACGGTCAGTGAACCTGTAATACTTGCGTTTCCAACAAATGTACCGTCCCATTCACCTGTGACACCTGTTATTCCTGAACCGTTACCATAAAAACTTCCACTGAAGCTTCCTGACACGCCGTTGGTTACATTCAATGACCCTGTAATAGAAGCATTACCATTATGGCTTCCGTCCCATTCTGCTGTGATACCTGTTAAATTAGTTCCGTCCCCTTGAAAACTTCCACTGAAAGAACCGCTGTACCTTGTTTGAGTTTCTAATGCAGTTATTCTACTATCAAGACCTAGGAACCCAGATGAGCCCGGACCTGACCGTGGGTTACTTATAAATGTAATTTTTGTACCGGTAATTGTATCGGGTGCGCCGGGTACACTCATTACCGTATGAGTAATATCCGAAGATGCTTCGCTTGTAATTAAAATTTTACTTTTAGAAAAATACTTTTTGGTATTGGCTTCTTTACCAACTTCTTTATGTACTAAATGGCCCTTTACTACAAAATCGCCAGTTGCCTTTACAATTCTATCTTCACCGTTTGTATCAGTTGATGTAAAATTAAATGAATCTGCCTTTACAATAAATTTATATTTTTCTCCCCAAGCTTGTCCGGAATAATATATAAGTTGTTCGACAAGTTTATTAATTTGTGTGGTAAAGTCGCACCATATAATCATTTGATATGTGATATCAACATAGTCGGGTACATCAACCGAGTAATATTCCTCGACGGGTTTGCTCCCGATTAATGCAGAAAACTTATCATATATGTTATTTTTGGTAAACTTTTTTTTGAACACCATTCGGTTGGCGTCGGAGTCTGCAACTTTATTAAATATTAAATCGGTGCGGCGGGCAATTCCTGTACGATTAAATACAATTGCAGGTGCAATAAGTTTTCCTTTCTCATCACGCATATAACCTGTTGCCCGTATACTTGACCATTTTTCTTGATTGGCATATTGAACAGGTACAGATACTATTTTTCCATCTTGCTCTACGGTAGGTTTTACTTTATCTTGAAGAAATGATTTAACGGCAAAATCAATATCTATAATACCAATTGAAGGGTCTTCGACATTATCGGTATCACGACGGGTGATATCTGCACGATTAATGACGATGTCTTTTTGAAAGGTATTAATTGTTTTATCAATATCTACCTTACCAGTATCTAAATCGCGGGTAAATTTATTTATGCTTACAGTTTTTGCCATTATTCTTTATGCGGAGTTGGTCGTGAATCAGTTATATTTAATCGTGTTCGTGAGGTAATATGACATTCATATATCATAGACCAACTTGACCCCCAATTTTTAACCTCGTCGGATATTACCGTATCTGGATTTTTTCCGACTATATGTTTGTTTTCTACAAGTGTATCAATCTCAAGGTATTCATTATCGTAAAGTAAAATATCTCCTACTTCAGGAAATAAATCAATTGCCACTAAATCATCACGAAGAAACGAGACAGTTACTTTGTTATTATAATCCTGGCCAATTTCGTCATTTCTATATGCTTGTACATCTCTTCCGACCAATGCAATTACTTTAACAGGTGCATAATAAACTTTTTTGTCGGATTCACCATATAAATTTGCGGCAGTTTCATTAAGTGCCAATTTATAGACAGCGACTTCCTGCTGAATCATTTTGTTTAACAATTCACGGTTTATGTTACGAAATAAAGAGATGTCATCCCTGCTGCCGAAAATGGGGCACATTATATAATCTCCTTTGTTAATTCAACAATATATCCTTTCATAGCACCTTGTTTAATAGGAACATTTGTATTCATATACTTATTAATCTTTCCACAAGTCACGCGCGTATGTAGTGTTGCTTCTCACTAATAATATTATCGTTTGTAATTTGCCGTTCCAATAATAAATTATAATATAGTCGATGCCAATCTATCATATGAAATTTTGTATTAAAAATATAAATGGAATTAATGCTCCTATATAAATCTTTAAGGGAACTCGTTGAATTGTTTCATTCAAATATTGTGATTCATTTTTGGCACGTTCCATTTGTTTTTCTTTTGAAAGTGATTCTAAATCAGTTTTCATTTGATCTAATAATCGCGTCTTAATTGTTTGTGATTGATTAATTAAATCCGGGCCATTAAGGGTAACCTCACCACCTGGTATTGGTATTGTTGAATATTTGGAGCGTATCCAGCCTAATATACCCATTGCACAAGCCAAACCATAGTCCCATATCCACCGTTTGCCCACGGAATTAATTTTAGAATATGTCATGAAACTAAATGGCGCATTAGAGGGGTCTGACGCAAGTGTGGTTCCTGTTCCTGCATTTCTTAATGCATTGGCTCTATCAGATTTTACAATATAACGAAAATATACTCTAAAATCTTTTGTTGGTATTGGAAATATTTTAAATTTATTATTAATAATGTGAAAGCCATACCCAGATTTTCTTACGGTATCATTTAATTCAATTGCTTGGAGGCGTAGTAAATCTGCGAAAATTGGCATCATCATGAATGTTCCACCGGCGCCCATTCCCCCAATTGCGGGTGACATATTGCCAAACCCAAGTTCTCCGAGCATTGATTGCATTCCTAAAGTTGATTCCATGAGAGGGTCAAAATATCTACGAATTGCAGGAGGCGTAAAATGTAAAACTTCTTTAATTTCAATTTGTTCGCCGGAATGTAATGCATCACGAACCAATACGTTTAAATCATAATCTTGAATACTTTCCGTTACATAAATACTACCTGTACGCCATTCTATATTACCACCCACTCCTGCTTCGGAACCGTAGTCCGCGGCAATATTAATCATTTGGTTAAAAGTGTTTGTAACTAATCGATGGGTCATATCCGAACCAGTTGATGCTCCGGCAATGGATATCATATTGTCTTTAATGTTTTGTTGATTGACCAAAGAGGAGTATTCAGATACTGCTTCTTCGAGACATGCATAAAAATTCACATCTTGTAATTCAACTGACACAATAGGTGCTCCTAATTGGAAGGTTGCGTCTGTGTCGTAGAGACCGAAAGGGGTTGAGCCCGTGGTAAATGATGAAGATCCAGGCCATATTGCTATTGAGAATTCAGAGGCAGTTGCCATGAGTAATTTCCTTTAGTATAATTATAAGGAAATTTAATTTTTAGTGGCCTGACGTTTTAATCTAATCCTTTTTGATTACCCATTGCCTTATAATATGTAGGATCTGTTCGTGATACGCTGACTTGGATATTAAATTTTTTATTTTTTGAATTATACATTGGGTTTGTCGTGATTTGATCGATAATAAATGGATATGGTTTAAGTTGGAGTTTTCGTGACAAATCACTGAATTCTTGTGCATGTGGTTTCTCATTTATTGTAATTGGAAAATTTTCATGATTGTTATCCGATGCAAAATTATCTAGAAGCCGTTTAAATGAATAGGCATATGATGAATCTTTTTTGATTTTTGATATTTCCGATTTATCGAGAGTGACTTGATATTCTTTTTTGGCTGAGTATTTAAGTTCATGAATAACTTGTTCTTGTATGATATCGTAAAGAACGCCAATTGCATTTGGTGAGGTTTTGGTTTTATCTCCTATTCTTATGCCCGGAGTGTTATTTGGATTTTTTGTTATTTTACCAGCAACTATTTTCGGCGAAATTAAATTCACTTCGATTTCAATTCCAGATGATTTTTGCCGAAGTTTATCACCTAATTTAATTGCTTGTTCTTGATTATTTTGGTGACTGCAATTATGTCTTTATCATCTAATAGATTTTTTACGTATCCGCCAATTGAATCGGCAACCTTTTTAACATTTATAGACGTTACTGGCATATCTTTTCTTTTTAACGCCTTTCCAATTATATTAGCAATATCTGTAAGAGTATCTTCTTTTATAACAAACTTGATGTGCTCTTTAATTAGGTCTTTGAGTTGTGATGTTTTCATCGTACTACTTTATTTTGTTTTAAAATTTGTATTTCATGACTCGATAATTTTCTCATGAGATATTCTTCAATATCACTAATGGAATTACCCTTGCCACATGCACTTTTGATATCTCGAACAAAATCATAATCCTCTTCTTTAAGAATAAGTTTAATCTGTTCTTTAATTAGGTCTTTGAGTTGTGATTTTTTCATGATTATTTTTTAATTTTAGATAAAATTGCCTTTGAAAATTGTGAAAACACATCGGTGATAAAATCTTCATCATATGATATCATATACCGAATCTGTTTATCGGTGTAATTCATAGATTTCAATTCCTTTGCAATTAAATCAATGACTTGCCGTTCGTTCATATTAGTTGTGATTTTTCCCTCGATTTTCTTTGCTATAAGTTCGTAAGTACGTGCTTCACTTAGTACCATTTTGACCTGCTCTTTTATCAATTGTTTTAATTCTGATTTTTTCATAGTATTATCCAGTTTTACTGATTTTAATTGCTGCGTTTATAAACGCGTTGATTGATTTAAAAAATTTATAGTTGCCATTTACTTCAAATACTCTTTGTCCGTCTTTTCTTATAAGAATGTGATATCCAGCAGCATCGTTTTTAGAACTCCGCCTTTTAAAAGATAGTCACGGATTTGTGTGTCATATAATTCTAAAAGGAGTGATGATAGTTTCATTATGTATATAAGTATAAGGAATTTTAGAAAACCATTTCATATTTTCCCATTCTGTTAAATTTAGGTTGAAATTAGCTAACTTTTATAGGGTTTATTAATACTATGTTATAATAAATATAGTAAAAATTTAAAAACAATACAAATCATTATGAAATTTTCAATAAATACTCTAATTTATCATGATGTTTATTATTGAAATGTGAGGTACCATTCTTAATGAAATATTCATTACATTTATCTGAAAATATTGTTCTTAACTCATTTGGAATATTAACCAATAAATTCTCAAACGTCATTAATGATTTGATAAAGGTATCTTGCCATTGTTCAAAGGAATCATAATGAATGACATTGCTATATCGTTCTGTATCAAAATATGGAATGCTCGTGAAAGTTAAATCACATTCTTTATTACCGGAATAATCTTCTAATTTGCAATTATGTAATTCAACATTAGTAAAATTCTTTGCAAGTTCTTGTAATTCTTTAAATGTATCTGGATTTGGCTCTATTCCAATATATCGTCCACGTGGATACATACTTTTAAAGCCCAACATTCTTCCACCAAACCCGGTACATGGATCTATCACCGTTGGAGTTTGATTTTCGCCCAAAAAATGTTTGTAAATTGCAGCTGCAAGAACAGGTTTAAAAAATGATATCGTGTATCTCCGAGCCGACAAACCACGAATCAATTGATGCAATGAAAAATCAAATACCTCTCCTGAAGCATTACAACCAATACGGTATTCGATTACTTTTCGCATTATATCATCGTCATTCCATGCCTCAATTGGTGTTTTATTATTACCAAATGCAGAATTCCAGTATGATTTAAAATGGTGTTTTAAATAATTATGACCAACTGAATGGCATCTATTTGATATGAATGTTTTGTTTTCCAATATTGATGAATAATCAGTTGTTTGTATTTGAGTGGTTATGCCCTGAATATTTTCTTCCAGTGATGGATACGGGAAGGGTGGGTGGAAGGTACGGATGAATTTGAGTAGAAGTGATGCGTATTTACGAAGTTTTTCTTTGCCTTTGATTTCAATATATTTTTTAAAATAATATTTTGATGCTATAACTTGTTTCCATGATATATCATAATTTGGATAATACACATTATTAGATAATATTGTTTCTAACTCTGGTACACATGAAAATATAAATTTTTCACGTTCATACCTTACCCGGAAAAAATTAAAACTACTTTCTGACATATATTTATTTTTTATTTTGTCATTACACGCACCATTAATGGTTTGGACTGTTAAATTTACAAGATTGTCTTTATGATGCCCTTTACCATCAATCTCGATAACTGCGTTAATATCAGGAATATATGCATCGTACAATTTTCCTTTATAAAGGAAAGGAGACACATAAGTAATATTAGCCGCTTTTAGCATGTCCCGAAATTCATACTCATATGAGGATATTTTATTCTTTACAAGTGATGAACCATACAACAAATTTCGATTTGTTGTAATTTCAGATTGGATATCAGACGTGTATTCTGAAGTTGTCTTATATACGCCGTACTTGAGTTTATATTGGTCGGGTGATAAGTTATGTTTTTTTAAATGTGAATTAGAAAGCTTTTTGAAGTTTTTATTGCATATTTCACATTTTATACGATTTGTCTCATTTGATAAAATAAACTTATCATACTCAATTTTTTCAAAATATAATTTCCACAATGGTTTGTGTCCTGGATATAAGATAATAAAATCTTCTGGTGATAAGTTATGTTCTGTTTTCAAATGAGTTGTAAGCCAACCACTTTTATTTTCTAAATCAACTGTGGTCCATTCACATAATGGGCATTTGAATGTTTCCTTAATTGGTTTATTGATTATATCATAATGAATAATATAATCAGCTGATATACCATGATTTATTGTCAGGTGTTTAATTGCATGCCCGCCATGGTTGTTCACATCATTTGTGATGTAATCACAATATTTGCATTTAAGTTGTTTCGATGAATCAATTTTATGTTCCTTTATCGAACGTAATTCATTTAATTCTTTATCTGAAAATTTACATTTATTCGAACAATACTTTCGTTTCACCGGTATTTCTTTTTCGCATATTTTGCAGTTTGAATGTGGTTCTTTTATGTTGAATTTTTGATTGTAATTGACACGTGAAATTTTATGTTTTTGAAGATGGGAGGTGAGATGGCGATGAGTGGGTTTTGATTCATTGCAAATTTGACAAATTATTGGTTCCATAAGTTTTTACTCCTAATTAAGTGGTATGATAATATATTTCATCTACCTTACATTAATAAGTATAAGGAAATTTATCAAACACTATGTTTTTGTAATATTTATTTTTGTTTTTGGGCACAAAAAAATAGGGAGAATTTCTTCCCCCTACTTTCAAAAATTTCAACTACTATTTTTATTATAGTATTGATTTGACCTCGTCGAGATTCTTACAATTAAAATACATCTCAAATTTACCATACATTGCAGTCGAACCCACATTAAAATACTTACATAGTTGGGCTAAATTAAAATCATTATTTTTAATAATAGTGATTAATTCAGTTTTATCAATATGTCGATACGCAGGATTATTTTGCCCTGAACTTTTTAATGAACGATTTGCATTACGTGCTTTATATCTAATTTCACCGTCATCATTTCCGTACCTATTAATAAACCATTGTAGTGAATATCGACCTACTGATCTTTGCTTTTGAAGAAGCTTTGATTTTTCTGAATGATGTTTACCGTGCATGTGGCCCGATTGATTTCCTCGTTTTACTCTAACTCGTATTTCTTCCCTATTTGGATTGTTTGTAAAATGGTCGCCACCATCGCCACCGGCTGCTATATTATAATACATAGGATTATTCTGAGCATTTGTTATTTTAATCCAGTGTTTTTCGCGTTCATTAAGATGTTCTATTGAAGTGCAATGCTCAAGTATTGTTTTTACGAAATTTTCCTTGCCGTACTTTTTAAGTGCGCGACGAATTAATTTGCCACTACCAAAATAAGATGGATCGTTATTGGAGTCTTTGCCAATGTAATGTTTACCGTTAATTTTGTTTATTGTTTCATATATTACCATAAAATTCCTTTATTATAAATATAAGAGTTTTATGAAAAACGCGAAGAATGTGACAAATTTTTCATGAAAATAGGGGAAATTTCTTTCCCCTATCTCAAAAATTTCAACTATTATTTTTATTATAATATTGAATCTAATCCTTCTATGCGTATGCGTCCAAAAAATTCACTTCTGATCATCTTTTTAGCATACCTCGTCATTACCCCTTTTCTCGGTGTAAAGTTAGTTGGATCATAAATCAATGGTGTCATGATCAACGGAATGTACGGTGCGTAAACGGCTCCTGTTTCCAAGAACTGAGTTCCACGATATCCCATTAACACGGTGTTCTCCAACATATAAGGATTTTTATACACGGTAATCTGTGTGTTAATCGCTCCTACTTGTTGAACTCCCATTGCGAATGATTTTGTTCCCCATGCACTACCATCTGTTTTTGCGGCATATCCTGGGATAGACTCAATTACAGTTGCTACTTTTGGTGAACATACAAGGAAGTTTGCACCGCCACGCATTGTTTTTTGGTGAATTGCATTACTTACCGCTTGGATTTTAGTTCCAAGTGTTTGGAACCATGTTCCTTGGTTGTAAGCTTGTCCTGCGATATTAGGATCTGCCATGAATGTACCAGAGGCTTTATCATAGATACGACCTAATTTTGCCGACCAATACCCTGTGGTCAACGCATTTTGCATTAACATATCAAGTATCTCAAGATCAATTTCCTGGGAAATATATTCTGATAACATTGATGTCAATTCATTTTCTGCGTCAATTGAGTGGTAAGCGTTCAAGTCTTGGGCAAATTCCGGTGTCCAGATTGCTTTCAATTTTCTTGTTTTTGCGACAATCGCTTCGCTTCTCATCTCAATATTGATTTCAGGAATATCAAGTGGGTTAGAAGTTTGGTTTGAACCACCTTCTTCAAAGTCACCACGAGTAACATCTGTTGGTTGCATTTGATACTTTACTTGTATCGAATCATCAACAATTGCTCCTGAACCGGATACCACGAAAATAACTGCAGATTTGTTTGAGTTAAGACGTGTATATGCTGGGTAGTAAGCAACAATTCCAGAACCGGATATTTGATATGCTCTAATACCATCTAAGTCGGGGCGTGTCAACGATGAAGTTGGTACGGTCACCAATTGATAGTTAGTGCTCAAATTAATCGATGCGGAAAAATCACTGTCAAAGTTTGCATCTGATAATGAAAACGATGATGTTGATGTGTCAGTTGCTCCTGCGCCAAGTGATAGTAACGATGTAGAAGCTTCGTTAATTGAATAACCAAACTTACCTGCACCATACAAACCATTACGTGGATCGCCTGCTTCGGATGTTACACCGAACAATGAATTTTCTTCTTTGCGTGAGTCTGTTGCAGTGGTATTAAATCCAGGCTGTGCGGTTCCGTATTTGAAATCAAGCCAAAAAACTAGACCCGAAGGTAAGTTCATTGGTTGAACACTTACGAAATCTTTAGCTGCGATTTCACTGAATACTCTTCGTACAAGTGGCAAAGCAACGCCTGACCATTCTTCTGATCCTGCTGCTGTTCCCATTCTTGATGATTCTAATACAAGCTCTTTTGCTTGGTTTTCCAATAGAATCGCCATACCGTGACGTTCGTATTCTGCGTCGACTCCTTCTAAAAGTCCTGTCTTTGCCCATTTGGCGACAAGTCCCTTGGTGTCTTGCATCTGATTACGATGGTTGACGGTTGTTTCATTTAAAATTTGTTTTACTTCATTTGCCATAATGGCCTCCTTTATTTTTTAACTGGTTGTTTTACTTGTGGTTTAATACCGGCAAGGTGTTTCATTCTAGAAACGAAATCAACTGCATTGCTTTCCGATAAAATTTCTTTTTTCGGGGCGGTG
>Ga0209210_1003774_pt1 | contig 10051 bp, 13 predicted proteins | sample RifGroA1_FD_183991 | JGI IMG/M metagenome (GOLD analysis project Ga0209210, IMG submission 183991) | Contaminated groundwater microbial communities from Rifle, Colorado, USA - Rifle Groundwater A1 (SPAdes) (version 2) | ecosystem: Environmental > Aquatic > Deep subsurface > Groundwater >...
TTTAAAATCCGATTCTATCCGGCCATCGAGCATTTTTATTACCCGGCCGGCGTGTTCGGCGGTGTACGTTTCGTGCGTGACCAAAACAACGGTATATCCTTTCTCTTCGTTGAGTTTCCTGATTATGTTCATAACGTCACTGCCCGATTTTGAATCCAGATTTCCGGTCGGCTCATCGGCGAATATAACAGCCGGGCTCATAACAAGCGCCCTGGCAATTGCCACCCGTTGTTTTTCTCCGCCGGAGAGTTGGGAGGACTCGTGATTTATCCGGTGCGAAAGACCGACTGCTTCTATGGCTTCTTTTGCTCGTTTCTCCCATTCACGCTCGGACGCCTTTGAATAAATGAGCGGCAGTTTTACGTTCTCCAAAACAGTCGTTCTGGCCAAAAGATTGAAAGACTGAAAAACGAATCCTATTTTTTCATTGCGCACCTTAGCCAGCTCCTCGTCGGAATATTCGTCTATTGTCTTACCTTCAAAAAAATAATGGCCGCTTGTCTGCCTGTCCAAAAAACCAAGAATATGAAGAAGAGTGGACTTGCCCGAACCGGAAGGCCCCATTATCGCCACGAACTCGCCTTTCTTAATCTCAAAATTTAAACCCCGAACGGCCGGGGTTTTAATGCCGTCGGTAGTGTAAGTTTTCTCCAGATCCCGGACTTCAATAAGCGCCATCTTACTTATTTATGAAAGTGATAACTTTGTCCCCTTCGTTCAAGCCGTTCGTTATTTCAATGACGCCGTCCGAGCCGCGGAGACCGATTTCAACATTTATTTCTTCAATTGAACCGCCTTTCTCCACTCTTATGTAAATCCTCCCGTCCTCACGAACCACCGCCCGCTGGGGAACGTAAAGAACACCGCTCTTCGTTTCGGTCAAAATGGTGATATCGGCAGTCATGCCGGATTTTAGCCGTTCGTCTTTCTCCTTGAATTGGAAAGTTGTTTTATAGGTCGGCACTCCTTCAATCACGGTCTCGGCCGGGTCGATTTTCGAAACGGCTGCTTTAAAAATTACGTCCGAGCCGTAGGCATCGAGTGTGATTTCCGCCTCGCTCCCGATTTTGACTTTTGTGACGTCAACCTCGGGAACATTCGCCTCAACCTCCAGCCGGCTCGCGGAAATAACCGAAACGAGAGCGGTGTTCGCGGAAACAATTTCCCCCGCCTTCGCATCCTGAACCGTAACGGTACCGCTTATCGGTGAATAGATAACCGTTTTTGAAATTTGGGCTTCGATATTCGAAACGGTTGCTTTGTAACTTTCAAGCGATTTTTCGGAAGAAATCACAACCGTCTTTTGAAGAGCGATTGCCTGTTCTTTATCGCTTATTAAAGTGGCGACGGTTTGAACGTTGGTCCGGGCAGTGCTCAAATTCGCCCGATAAGTATCGAGCGACGAGTCGCCGATGAGACAATCAGCGCTCATGGCTTGGTTCAAGCTGTTTAAGAATCCGGCAATGACGTTTAGATGACTTCGGCCGGAAACAAGCGCCGCCTCAAGGCTTTCTTTGGACGATACGGCGGTTAAAGAAGCAAGCTCCGTATTCCACTCGTCGAGTTCGCTCTCGGAAGAAAGTTTCCCTTGAACGCTTTCAAGCTTCGCGGCCTCTCCGCAGGTCGTAAAAGTAAGGTTGTAAGCCGAGCCCTTTGAACCGCCGAAAAGCCCGCTCGTTTTCGTCCGCACCGCGTCATCGGCTTTGATGTAAGCGTCGTTCAAAACGTTCGGGATGCTCGTGTAAAGATTATCGAGAGTGGTTCTTTTCTCGCTCAACCCCGCTTCCTGAGCGGCAAGGTCCGATTCGGCTTTAGAAAGCTCGGTTGAAAGCTCGGAAGCGTCGAGCCGGACGAGAGCTTGACCGGCAAAAACCCAAGTTCCAACGTTTGCCGTAACGCTTACAACCCGGCCGCTCGTCTCGAAAGCGAGGTCTACGTCTTCGGCGGGTTTCAGCTTGCCGGTTACGCTAACTTCTTCCGTAACGTCTCCTCTTAAAACCGTCGCGAATTCATAGCCCGGCCCTTTGTCGCGGCTTGTGAGGAGAATAATCACAATCACGGCTACAATTACGAGGGCGATGACGATATTTCTGGCTCTTAGGATTTTCATTTCCCACATAATAGCAGATTTGATGAAAGATGGTAAACACCTATAATCTTCTTATAATGCCGAAAATAAGCGCCGGGCTCGTGATGTGGAGAATCCGCGAAGGAAAAACTGAGTTTCTTTTGGTCCACCAAGGCGGGCCTTTTTGGAAAAACAAAGACGAAGGCGCCTGGAGCATCCCCAAGGGCGAAGTGGAAAAGAACGAAGAGGGACTCTCCGCCGCAAAACGCGAGTTTGAGGAAGAGACCGGATTCAAGCCGGAGGGAGAATTTAAGCCGCTTTCACCCATAAGACAGAAAAGCGGCAAGGTGGTCCGCGCCTGGAGTTTTGAAGGCGACTGTGACCCTACGGCTATGAAAAGCATAACCTTCAAAGTCCGGTTGCCCTGGTCGGGAAAAGAGGAGGAATTTCCGGAAGCGGACAAGGCCGCTTTTTTCTGTTTTGAAGAGGCGGTTAAAAAAATAAACCCGGCCCAAGCAGCGCTCTTAAAAGAAATAGTTGACAATATCATAAATAAACGCTAAAACGAGAACGGTAAGTTAAACCAAGAGGGCGTGCAGCCAAAGGAGACGATATGCCGCTCGACTTGAGAAAGATAATCGCCAACGCCTCCCGCTGGCGGAGAAACTTGAGCATCGCCTACGAACGGCTCAAGACCGCCCGACGCCACGGCGACAACGATCGGGAAGCCACTCACGCGGCTATCACCGACGTGAGAGTCGCTGGATCGATCGTTCACGCGCTCGACGGCATCCTCTACCTGGCTGGCGTCAGGGATAAGAAAAAGAGGAAAAGGTGGTTGGCCCAGAACCGCCGGTGGCGGAACGGAGAACGACGGAGGCGCCTGAGGCGGAGTTAGTGATACTCCGCCGCATAAAAAGCGAAGAACCCGAGGCAGAAGCTTGTCTCGGGTTCTTTCATTTTGAATTCAGGGAAATTTTATTCCGGTTTCCGATAAAGTTTTTTGACGTGAGTCATAAATTTATCTGCTCCGCCTGTTGGACGCGTTTGGAACCACGGATTGGTTTCAGGTTAAACACGAATTAGCTGAGACGGTAGTGAGTCTGAAGAGTACTTTTATATACCCGCGCTTTAGATCTACTTATTAAAACCAGCTTTTGCTAGGTAAGCTATGGCCAATTTAGTTACGAACTAGATCCCGGAAGTATTAACTAACTCCAAAAATTTTTCTTCCCTTTCTGGCGTTATCGCTTGAAAAAAGTAAGTCATGCCGTTATCCATACCGGTATCTGCGATGTAATGTTCACGAGCAATATCTAGATGCTCTTTCGTAAACAGTTCGTTAGCCGTGAATCCAAAATAATTTTTCAATTGATTCATTCGTTCTACGATTTCACAACCAGAAAAGAGGTAACTGAGGATTGTGTCTTGGGCAGCTTGATCATCTATATCCTCAGGGCTTTGTCCTTTTCTTACCAACCCCCTCTTTACTATGAGTAAATCCTCTGAACTAATCCTGACATGGCTAGGATCGAAACCGACGAGGAAATACTCGTCATACTGCCGCCCATCGTAAGGACGAATGATGTGACCCTTCTCGTGTGCCTCGATAATACTTAACTGTCTAGTAGTGAACGGCTTACCTGTCCGTGGATCTATAGAAAATGCTGCAACACCTCCTTCTGAGGTATGCCAAGGCTCCGACCCAAACCGTATGTCAGTACTCCTTTCGATCCCTTCCAGTTGTGCGTCAAACTGTCGTTCTAACTGTTCGTATGTAGGGGCATATTCATCCGCGGGCCACACTTCTTCGCCTTTTTCGTTCATTTCTTTACCGTCCTCGGTCCAATATTTTTCTAGCTGAAACCTAAGGTCGTAAATTTGCTTTTTGATTTCTGGATGATGAAGCCGACTAAAAAGCACTTTGCTTTCGTTGCCTTTGTAATCTCTTTCTATCGGTGGCACAGATTCACTCTCCAGTCTATTTGTCGTCATATTTCCAAAGAGATATTAAATTGCATTCTTAATAAATCCATTTGGCTCGCTTGGCGAGCAGCTTTCGAACCCACATCTTAATCTTAGAAGAATGATAATAAAATTTTTTGTCCGCCCACCAGGATTTGAACCTGGGACCATCTGCTTAAAAGGCAGCTGCTCTACCAGACTGAGCTATGGGCGGGGCAAGTTAAGCTTTCCTTTCTTCTTTCGCTCTCTGGATCACTCTCCAATGATAGGCAAATAGAGGAACGCCGACAATCATGAGCGCTATGGAATTCGCGGCGGTGCGCTGCCTCCTCGAGTCTCTTTCTTTTTCCTGATATACAAGCTGTTCCTGCTTGTATTTTTCCTGCTGTTCGGGCGTAAGCTCGGTTTCGGTCGCGGCCGAATCAACGCCGGGCTTTATCGCCCGCGGGTACTCCGGATAAACTACCACCTGGTCGGCTTTGGTGAATATCCAGGTTTTGAGCCCTAAGTCTATGAGCCGCACCGTGCCGATAACTATCAAAACCAGCCCGACCAACGAAAAAAGGTACAAATAAATCGTCCTTATTAATTCTTTTCTTTCCATATTTTTAATGCTAACCGATTTAATTTCTCCCGACAATACCGGCTCCCCGGGTAGGATTCGAACCTACGGCCAACCGCTTAACAGGCGGTCGCTCTACCACTGAGCTACCGGGGAATTGCAGGACTTTATGGATTATAATCCAAATACTCCAGAAATCCAGTCCATTATCGGGAGCGAATTAAGATGAGTGACATTCAATTCCTCCCGAGGAGCAGTAATATTGACATAACTATCATTTAATAGCATTATCAAAACGGTTCACCTCAGTCACAGGAGCTGGTTATGCGCAAACCACTTGCGGAAAACGACCCGATCGTCGCCCGTACCCAGGCAGCAGGCATCCTGCGTGCGGCAGGGCTCGAGGAACGCTTCAACGCCCTGCTCCGGACCCTCAACGACAGCCCGCTCGATTTCATCTCCGGCTGTCACACACTGATGGAGCAGCAGCCCGACCCGGAAATCCGAGCCGCCCTTCTCCACCACATCGTGGGGTCGACCTTCAACGCCGGTAGCGAGTACGCGCTTCGCCGCCGGAGGGATGACGAGGAGTTCGAAGCGAACTTCCGCACTCTGACGTCGCTGCCCCTCGACCACCCGATCATCACGGACATGGTCGAGAAGCACCGTGCCCAGGCCCAAGCCTAGGCATCCCAACACGGAAGCGTTCAATCCGTGCAAGCGAGAGAGACCGCCTGGTTCGCCAGAGCGGTCTCTTGCATTTTTATAAACACTACCACAGAGGGAGCTGATTAGAAAATCAATGCCGCTTTTTTGGGCGGCGCGTTTGACGCAGTCGCTTCGTAAGTGATATAAGCAAGGGAGTACTAACCAGGGAGAACTTCCATGCTTGAGATGACGTACGAAGGATTCGCTCGGGCGGTGGAAGAACGGGCGAAGCAAAGCTCATTTCTCATCGCTCTCTGCCAGACCCTCGACGAATACCAGGCGTTCGAGCACGGACAAGGACCGGAACAGCCGGCTTGCTGTAAATCCTGCTCCTTCTGCTGTCACCAAATGGTGTGTGTCTTTCCGGCCGAGATGGAGGAAATCCACACACACATCATGCGGCAGGTGTCGCCGGTGAGAAGGCGGCTGCGGGAGAAGATTCACAAAGCGGCGAAGGAATGGCGGGCGTATTTCGAAAAGCACCGGTTCTCTCCCGCCAGAATCCAACACCCCCTCCGAGTAGCCGAAGACTGGTTCGGCAAACCGTGTCCCCTGCTTCAGGAAGACGGCAGCTGCGGCGTCTATGAGGCGAGACCTCTGGTATGCCGCACAACCACCAGCCCGACGCGCTGCACCGAACCCGCCCACCTGAAAGACGGCAAACACTCCGCCCAGATGAGATACATCTGCGAGGAGTGGGCCAACCGCCTGTTCATGGAAGAGATGTGGCGACTAGGGGCACAAGGAGTCACCCCAATGCCTCATTTCTTCGGGATGCAACAGTTTAAGGTCTGAAACTCCAACCCAAGCGCTGAGCCGCCCGGACAGGAATAGCTTCTGTCCCGGGCGGTTTCTGTTTTCAAAAGGAACCTTAAATCAAAACCAGCGTGACGATGGCGGCTGAGGCGATGTGCCAGATTGAATGGTACAAAATATATCTTTTGTAATTGGTGCTCAAAAACATAACGAAGCTCGGGACGAACAAAACGAACGCGATTCCGAAGAGCCACGAGGATTTTTGCAGTAAAATCGCGATACTCCAGATAGCAAGAACGATCGCCAGGGCAATTTCGGAGATAAGAAGAAATGTTTGGACCGGACTTCTGCCTACGGTGCGCCACCACCATTCTGCTCCGGGTTTTCTGGATAGGTGGTACAGAGTCGAAAATACGACGAACACCCCAAGCAGCAGAGTAATGTTAATGTGCCGATTGACCAAGCCGATGATTATCGGGATGAGAAAAAGCAGGTTCGTGTAGACGAGAATTCTCTCGTTTTTATTTACGGGCATATGAATAGTATTGTAACACCGAAGGGTTTTAACTTCGTCCCCAACGGGGTAAAATGAATACATGAAAGAAAATGTGCCGAGAGTGGGATTGGGCGTAGTGCTGATAAATAAGGAGGGTAGGGTCCTTATCGAAAAAAGGACGGGGAGCCACGCCAGGGAATATTCCATCCCCGGGGGACATCTTGAATTGGGAGAAACCTTTGAACACGGCGCGATAAGGGAACTTAAAGAAGAATTTGATTTAGATATAAAGAACCCAAAAGTAATAGGCGTAACGAATAACTTGGAAACTTACGAATCCGAGGGACTGCATTACATATCCGTAGTACTCTTAGTAACCGAGTATACGGGCGAGTTGAAAATTATGGAGCCCGACAAATGCGAGGAATGGCTGTGGGCCGACCCGAAAAATCTTCCGGAACCCCACTTTGACGCGAGCAGGTTGGGAGTGCAGTGCTACCTCAATGGAACTTGCTATGAGGGTATTAAATAGATAATTAATGCCAGATTCCCGTATGAAAATCGAAAAGTTGGTAATCGCAACCAGAAACCGGAGCAAAAAAGAAAGGTTTAGGGGGTTGTTCGTTAAGATAGTGAAAGAAGTTCTCGCTCTGGATGATTTTGATATTTCGGAAAAACCACAGGAAGCCGGCATTACCGCCGAGGAAAACGCGGAAATTAAAGCGCGGTTTTACTCCCGAAAACTCAACCTTCCGGTTTTCTCCGAGGACGAAGCTCTCTACATTGATTTCCTGCCTCTCGAAAAACAACCCGGAGTTTTTGTAAGGAGAATCAACGGTAAGGATGAAAGCAACGACGACGAATTGCTCAATTACTGGGAAAAAATTACCGCCGAAACGCCGGCAGAAAAAAGAACGGGGAGATGGCACGTGGCTTATTCTTTGGCGTTTCCCGGCGGTCCGATAAAAACCTTTGCGCTGCCCCACGAAATTTTATTTTTTTCTCCCTCTTCAAAAATAAGACTCCCCGACTGGCCAATGAGCAGCCTGGAAGGCCCCCTTGAATTTAAAAAGCCTCACAGCGAATTGACCGATTCCGAGAGAGAAAAATACAACCAAAAAGCAAACCAGTTAATTTTAGAAAAATTTAAAGAGTTAATGTTTTGAAACCGGTCTGACAAAAAATGCTCTCCCGAGCGTTTTTTGTGTTTGAAACGGCGAATTTTACTCGGCGTCTTTCTTGAAACGGATGAACTTAACGTAACCCAGAACGAAAGCGATTATGATGCCGACGGTTACGATTAAAAACCTGAACTGGGAATTTTCGGTCATAAGACCCCTAATAATGCTGTACATTGTGGTTAAAACTCCGCCTAAAAGGACGCCGTCGGCAATCACCTTGATTCTATTAATGAACGTCAAGCTCACCACCAATATGACGATTGCGGCGACGAGCGAGGCGATTGAAACGATTTGATTGTATGGCTTTATCTCCTCCTGGTATTTTCTCTGAGCTTCATTGAATTCCAGCCTTACTTCTCTCTGTTCCGCCGTTTCCTCGCAGCAGGATTCCACTTTTTCCAACTCCAAGGGGTATTCGGGAACTTTCGGGCCGGGATAAAAAGTATCGATTCCCAGTCCGACAAAAAGAGCGACAAGTAGGGCTAGAAATATCGTGTAGATAAATTTTATTGCCATATCATATATAATGTTAGCACATGAACCGTTCCGCTTTCGTAATAATTCTGATTCTCATTGTCGCCGCTCTCGGTTTGGGAGCTTACTTTCTCACGCCTAAGACGCAGGCGCCCGTAATCGGCGGCGACCGCGACGAGCACGGCTGTCTTGGGCCCGCTGGCTACCTCTGGAACGAAGAAGTCGGAGCGTGCCTGCGCAGTTTCGAAATAACGCCGGACATAATGGAAACGGCTAAAATCGCAGTGGACGCGATCGGCCAAAGCTACGCCCTTACCGTCGTCTCCTTCAACTCCTACGAAGAGGCGGGCTCTTACGACATTTTCTTTGAGCGCGGTTTAGAGCGGGAACGGAAAAGCGTTTTCATCCGCAACTGGCAGGTGGAATCGCCGCGCCTCGTAAAACTTTACTACTATGACGAGAACCGCGACCGCGACGCGGACGGCAACATCCAATGCAGCTGGCAGGGACTGGTCGCGGTGGAACGGGAAATTGCCGTAGGCCTTACGCCCGTTGAAGACACTCTCCGCCTGCTCTTGAAAGGCGATCTTACCGAACAGGAACAGGCCGGAGGAATCGGCACCGAATATCCCCTGCCCGGCTTTTCGCTCGAGGAAGTTTCCCTCCGCGACGGCGCACTCACCCTGAAGTTCGACGACCCGCAGAACAGGTCCGGCGGCGGCTCGTGCCGGGTGGGTATTTTGTGGTTCCAAATCGAAGCAACGGCAAAACAGTTCCCTGAAGTAAAAAGCGTCAGGTTCCTGCCGGAGGAAATTTTCCAGCCGTAAAAATTCCGTCAACAATTCCGCCCCTTACCGTCGGCGTCGTCACTCCCTCCTACGTTTTCAAACAATTCTATGGAATTGTTCAATCAGGGGAAAACGAAAGAGAAAGCAAGAGGGAAAAGAAAGAGAAAAAGCTATGCCTTCAAAGCGACGTTCGAATAAATCGGTATTGGTGGGCGTTTTGAAAAACAGAAGGGACCAGCGGATTCTTCTCAAGCGCCGCTGGTACCGGATTCCGGCCGGATTCTTACCCAAGCGCAAATTCAGATACGTCGCCTTTTACCAACCAGCCGTCTTCGGCCGGGGCGGCAAGCGAATAGAATACTACGCCAAGGTCCTCCGGCGGCGAGTCGTGAAAAGAATCGAACTTCTGCCAAAGGAACCGGGTCATCCCCAGGCCAACGACGATTACTTGAAGATTGAATTCAAGGAAGTGAGAAAGCTGCCCCGCCCTGTGAAAAACATTGTCCCCCGCCGCGTCTCCTTCGGTTTCACGACCTTAAAAAAATTGTTCTCGGCGCGCGACATTCTGGAACTCTACGGCGTTCCCCCGACCGAACGAATCGTCGGTGAGCGCCTGCGGCGGCTCGGCTGGAAAGCCGTCCCGGAATTCCCGGTTACGGCGAGCGGCAAGCGCTTCCGGCTGGATTTCGCGATAACCGAGAGCGGCAAACGTATTGCCGTTGAATGCGACAACGAGAGAGCCCACGCCGGCAAAACACAAAAGCGCAAAGACAAGGCGAAAAACTTCCGCCTCCGCCGGGCCGGCTGGCGGGTCATTCGTCTCAAGGAAAAGGACATCGTGGAAAACCTCGACGCCTGCATAAGAAGGATCCAAAAAGCGATTAAAAACATTCGTAGTTTTGGGGTAAAATAAGTCCAAGGCATAAAAGAGATAAAAAAAGTAATTTAATGAGGGACAATAAGAGGGCGCACGTGGTATCGGTGGAGATGGGCTACGGCCATCTCCGAGCGGCAAGGCCGCTTACGCCGCTTGCCGACGGAGGAAAAATCATC
>Ga0209210_1003775_pt1 | contig 10050 bp, 10 predicted proteins | sample RifGroA1_FD_183991 | JGI IMG/M metagenome (GOLD analysis project Ga0209210, IMG submission 183991) | Contaminated groundwater microbial communities from Rifle, Colorado, USA - Rifle Groundwater A1 (SPAdes) (version 2) | ecosystem: Environmental > Aquatic > Deep subsurface > Groundwater >...
TTGGTGGAACAAATAGCGACGAAGGAGAACAAAATTTTGAAATTAATGGCGGACCAGAAAAATTAAAACAATTTCTCTATGAAACAATGCCGTATATAATTTACGGAAATCAAAATACGGCAATAGAAACATTGGGGTTTGGAACAATTTACGAAAGTGATTTAACTTCCATTATGATGCTTCGCGCTCCAGAAGGCGGGGAATTTAAACCTCACGGAGCGGAACAGGGGGGAACTCCTCTTCAAATGTTCCCGGCGCAACTTAATGGGAGAAGCCTCGGTTGCCCAATTTTAAATTTTGGACAGCAACTTTTTATTGATTTACATACAAATACAAGTTGCGATAATATATATGCCATAGCAGAATTAAGTCACACGATTGAGCCTGGAAGATTTATGACAGAATTTAGGGCTTTGCCGACAGATGCTTATGGGAAATATCGCTCTTTAATTAAAAATATAGGCGTTGTTATCAACCAACTTGATTCTCAAGCCAAAGAGGCTTGATTTTTTTAAATTTTTATTTTATAAACTTTTTGCTTGGAAATTTGTCTTCACAAAAGTGTTCTCGGCGGGAACTTTAATCTCGTCTTTAACGATGCCACAATGACCTATAAATGGACGAAAGATCTTCCCCAGTGGTCTTGGATGGTTTCCAAAAAAATCGCGTCAGATCGAAGCGTGATTGATTTGGCAAAATTGAACGGAATAAATTTCTTATTAGATCATTCAAATATATATTCTTTAATTTATAAAACTTTATATAAAAAAGAAAATATTGAAAACGAAAATATTTCATGGATTTATGTTTTACCCAAAAAAGAATTAAAATTATTTTGTGATAAAATATTTTCTGCTTCTGTTTCGATTGTAAATGAACTTGGAAATGATGAATATTATAATAAAGTTTTTGTTGAAACACAAAAACTTCTCTTTTTTTTAGAACGAGCAAATATTGATAGAGAACTTTTATATTTCTTTTTGAAAAAAGAAGAGTTTAAAGATTCTAATTTAAAATCTTTTATTCCGAGCAAAAAAACTGGGCCGGCAAATAAAATTGAATATGATAGATTTTCAACAATAACTGGAAGACTTTCGGTTTGTTCCGGCCCAAAAATAATTCATTTAAAAAAAGAATATAGAAAGATTATTAAATCCAGATATGGCAAAGATGGGAAAATTGTTTATTTGGATTACTCCTCCTTGGAACCTCGCCTTGCTTTATATTTTGCTGGACAAATTCCAGAAAAAGATGTTTATGAGCAAGTTCGCTCTGCTCTTTTTGAGGGAAAACTTTCAAGGGAAAAAGCAAAAATTTTTGTATTGTCAATATTATATGGAATGAGCGAAGGGAATATTATTGAAAAATATAATATTGGAGAACAGACAAGAGAAATTGTTCAGGAAATAAAAAAATTTTTTAAAATTAAAGAGTTGGCAATAAGATTGACCGCGGAAAAAAAGAAATTTAATAGAATTAAAAATTTTTTTGGTAGAAATATATTTGTAGAAGAAAATGTATCTCCGTATGTTTTGGTAAATTATTATATTCAATCAACAGCAATGGATATTGCCTTATTGGGTTTTAGAAATATGGTTAATTTTATTAAAAAAGAAAATTTATTAATTCATCCGCTATTTGTTATTGTTGATGGAATTATATTGGATGTTCATAAAGATTGTTTAAAATATATTGAAGATTTAAAATTGGCGGGCTCTAAAATAAAAGAAATAAATGAAGACTTAAAATTTTGGATAAAAGATGAAGAAATTTAAAGAAGCAAAAGTTGGAGATTTGATTAAGTTTAATGAAACTTATTTTCGCGGAAATAAAGGGATAATAACAAATATTGATTATCGCGGCTATATTTGGATTTTTAATTTAAACAAAAATTTTGTTGACTTTTGGTGGAGCGAAAGATTTAAACTTGTCCAAATTGAGATTTTAGAGAGGAAGTTGAAATGAGTTTAAGTGCGGAGCAGATAAAGAAGGATTATGAAACATTTCGTGGATTATGCGGAAAATGCGGAGAAGATAGAAGTGAAAAAATTTTGAAGATGGTTGATGAATTAGAGGAAAGAATTATAGAATGTCCAGCGTCTACAAAAGATGAATTTCATCTAGCGACGATGGGGGGCTGGCTCAATCACAGCCTTCGCTGCTTGTCGTTTTTGCTGAAATTAACAAAAACATTTGAAGTTGAATTTCCAAAAGAAAGTCTGATAATATCTGGAATTTTTCACGACGCGAATAAACTTGGAACGCCAACGCAACCTTATTATATTCCTGAAACAGAAGATTGGAGAATAAGAAAGGGTTATACATATAAAATCAACCCAGAGATAAGATTTATGGATGCCGGCCAACGAGGGTTATATCTGCTACAGCACTACGGAATTCAACTAAAAGAAGATGAATATTTGGCTATTTTGCTGAATGACGGGTGTTCTCTTCCGGCCAATGCTTCTTATTCATTAAAAGAACCGGAATTGGCTGTTTTGGTCCATTTCGCCGATAAATGGTCTTGCTTATTTGAGAAGAAGAATAATTTATGAAAAGAAATGATTTGACAGGACAAAGATTTGGAAAATTGCTGGTAAAAAAATATTCTTGCTCAAAAGATGGAAATAGTTGTTGGGAATGTGTTTGTGATTGCGGAAAAGAGAAAATTATTGCCAGCCACCACCTCCGCTATGGGGATATTAGATCTTGTGGTTGTTTGAAAAAAGGTTGTTTTAAAAAACCTAATGGCTCTAAGAGCCCTCTTTGGAAAGGGTATGAAGAAATATCGGGTAATTATTTTGGTAAATTAAAAAAAAATGCTAAAGAAAGGAAAATAAAGTTTCTGGTTTCTATAGAGGAAATATGGGATTTATTTTTAAATCAAAATAGAAAGTGTGCTCTTTCTGGGAAAGAAATTTTCTTTAATCCGACATTTCAAAGAATAAAAGAAAAAACGGCATCTTTAGATAGAATTGATTCTAATAAAGGGTATACAATAGATAATGTTCAATGGATTCATAAAGATATTAATAAAATGAAAATGGATTTAGAAGAAGACGTTTTTATAGATAATTGTAAATTAATTATTGAAAATAAATTTGGAATAAAAATTCCAATAATATAATTACTTATATGACCATTTCTCTCAAACATATTCTCCAACACATCCTCAATGAAGAAAATTATAATAACCTCAATCAATTCATCTCTATAATTCTTGAAAAAAAACAAGAACTTCTTAAAGGTGATGACGAAGAGGAAGACGAGGAAGAGATTGATGAGTTTTCTTCCGCCGGAGGTGCGGGGGCTGGTACGGTACAAGGTTTCACAATTCCGCTTGGTCAATCACCAAATGGCAAGCGTTCAAAACTAGAAAAATCTTTTTCCGCCTCAGAAAGAGCGTTCGGCGGGGGAAAGAGACATAAAATAAAGAATTTTAAAATTTTACAAACAAACGGAAAAATTAGTCCCAAATTAAATAAAAACCCTTATGATTATTGGGATTAAAGTTTGAACGAATTAGAAATTCCAAATTGTTGCCCACCCGCTAAAACTTCAATTTATATAAAAAAATCTAATCCTTTTTCTGGCCCAGAAAAAAACGGGTATTCCATTATATCTCACACGAACACAGGTTCAAAAACTTTTATAAACATAAATTTTTGCCCATTTTGTGGAACAAAACTACCTTCCGCTAAACCGAAAAAAGTTTAAAATTTTCCTTGCGGAAACTATAATATTATTCTACAACAACTCTTAAACATTCTCACAAGGAGAGAAAACAAAATGTCAATCGACGTAGAAGCAATCAAAGCCAAACTTGAAAAATTACAAAACAAAAACCAAAAAAAGAAATTTACATCAAAACGATGGAAGCCTGAACTTGGAGAACATATGGTTCGCGCTTTACCCTGGAGAGATTGTCCTCCGGATAGTCCAATTAAAGAATTACAATTCTATTTTAATATTGGAAAATTTCCGATTGTAACTCCCCACCAATTTGGGAAGCCTGATCCAATTCAAGATTTTAGAGAGCAACTTTTGTCTGAAAACAAAGAAACCAGAGATAAAGAAACCTGGCTTCTCGCGCAAAAGTTGAAGCCCTCAACGAGAGGATTTTTACGAATAATCGTGCGCGGAAAAGAAGATGAAGGAGTTAAACTTTGGAGTTTTAGTCCGACAATTTATAATAGATTTTATGAATTCATGGTTGATCCGGAAATAGGAGATTTTCTAGATTTAAGAAATGGATTTGATTTAAAGGTTAAAGTTTATAAACAAGAAGGGAAAAAATTTCAAGAAACTCTTGTTGAATGCGGAAGAACAAAAAAACCTATTTCAACAGATCAAAAGAAAATGAATGAATGGTATGGAACCGAAATTGATTTAATGGAAGAGTATCAATTAAAGTCTTATGATGAAATTAAGAAGTCGTTGGACGACTGGCTTAATCCAGAGGACGCAGAAAAGAAAGAAATGGAAATGAATTTTGAGGATAAAAAAGATGAAGTTTCTGACCTTCTTGGAGATTTGGCGGATACGAGTGACTCAAAAGAGGATGGAGAGTTAAATACAGATAAAGAGTTTAGTAATATGGATGATGTGTTTGATGAAGTAATGAAAGATGATGATTAGGAAGTTTTCTGGAAGAATGCGGAAAATAGCGTAAATGAGTGATTTTATTCAAGAATTACTATTTAGTAGTATGAAAATTTATTAAAAAAGAGGGGTTCTTTACTACTAAATAGTAATTCTTTTGATATGGGAAAATTAATAAGACTTGTTGATGCGGCCAAAATGATAGGTGTGTGTAAAGAAACTTTACGGAAAAGAGTTAAAGATAAGAAAATTGATTTTATAAAAACAAAATCTGGGAGATATTTCATAAAAGAAAGTATAATAGAAAATATTATTAGTAATGAGTCTATCTTAGAAAATAATAAAGGATCTATTAAAAAATTCAAAAAATTAATAGAAGAAAAACATCCTGGTGCTTATTTGATGCCTGGGCAATTTTACCAAGGGAATAAATGGAAAGCAAAAATTTTTTGTGATGTTGAAGAGCATGGGATTTTTGAGATGTCGTATAATTCCGTCCAGCGAGGACAGTGGTGCAGAAAATGTCAGTATGAAAAAATGTCTTTAAGACAAACCAAGTATAGTTTAGAACATTTTCAATTATTAATTGACGAAAAGCATTCGGGGGCAAAATTATTAAAAAATAAGAAATATAAAAATAATAAGCAAAATCATGAAGTTATTTGCGAAAATGGTCATAGATTTAAAATATCAATTTTTAACTTCAAAAAGGGAAATTGGTGTAAATTTTGTTCTGGAAATTATAAGAAATCAATTGAAAATTTTGAGCGTCTTTTAGAGGAAAAACACCATGGCTCTATTCTTATAGATAATGAACTTTACGTTGATGCTGAAACAAAGCATTGGGTTTTGTGTGAAAAAGAACATTTATTTGAAACGTGTTGGTCTTATATTAATTCTGGTTATTGGTGTCCAATATGCGGCAAAAGAGATAAAAAATCATTATATGATTTTAAAAAATTAATAGAAGAAATGCATCCGGGTGCAAAAATTATAGAAGCACTTCCATTAAAAAATTGCAGACAAAAATGTAGAATATTATGTGAAAAGAAACATAAATTTTGGACAAATTATGATCGAGCAAACAAAGGACATTGGTGTCCTAGTTGTGTCAATCGTAGAAAACAGCAAAATGAATTTTCATCTTTGATTTCAAAAAAAGGATTTAATGTAGAAACAGAAATTAGTGGGTTATTAGAAAACAAAAGGTTTAGATTTGATTGTTATATTAAAGAAATTAAAACAGCACTAGAATATGATGGTTCATATTGGCATTCAAAATTAAAAAATAATGGAAGAGATTTTTTAAAAGAAAAACAATGTCTTGAAAATGGAATTAATTTAATAAGAACAGAAGATAATTTATATCTTAAAAACAAAATTGAAACAGTTGATTTTATTGCTAAAATATTAAAAATAATTCAAAATAATATTTTTGAAGAAAGTTTTGTTATAAAAATTATAAACTCTAATGAAACAATACCAGAAATAAAAATTTTAACATTAAAAGATTACGCAAACAAAAAGGAAATTAATAATGCCGCCTAGAAAAAAAGAAGAAAGAATTGAACAAGAAGATAGTCCAGAAAAAATAACAGAAGACGTTATTGAAAATATGAACAAGACAAGCGAAAATATAATAGCGTTTAATCTCGAAAAAGGGAATAGTCCGACAGAGGTATTAAGTTTTATAGATTCTGGATCTAAACTATTAAATTATATTTTATCTCAAAAATTAGATGGAGGTTGGCCAGAAGGTCGGATATGCGAGTTGTTTGGTCCTCCGGGGATTGGCAAAAGTTTGCTTTGTATTCAAATAGCAAAGTCAGTTCAAAAAAGAGGCGGAATTGTAATTTACTGCGACACAGAAAATGCCACTTCTGTTGAAAATTTGAAAAATCTTGGGATAGATTTAAAAAGATTTGCTTATATTCAGCCTTCTTGCACTGAAGATGTTTTTTCGGCAGCAGAAGAAACGATAAAAAGAGTAAGGGCAATGAATAAAGATATTCCGTGCGCTTTTATACTTGATTCGGTGGCTGGCGTTTCTCCCAAAGATGAACTGTTAGGAAATTATGATAAAAATACAATAGGGTTACAAGCAAGAGTTTTATCTAAAGGATTTAGAAAAATAACTCAAACAATTGGGTTTAATAAAGTATCTATGATTTGCGTAAATCAGACGAGAGAAAAAATTGGAGTTTTTTTCGGAGATCCAACTACTACACCTGGGGGACATAGTTTAAAATTTCACTCATCAATCAGACTAAAATTAAGTTCTGGAGCCGAAATTAAAGACAAGAGCGGAAACACAACTGGTATTAAAGTCATCGCCAAAACTGTAAAAAATAAAATCATTGCCCCGTTTAGAACTTGTGAATTTGAAATTCATTTCGGAAAAGGAATTAAAGAAGAAAATCAAATATTAGATTTAATTGGTGGAACAGAAGTAGAAATGGATGGTAAAAAAATTAAATTAAGCACGGGTGCGTGGAATAAAATTGAAATTTTCAACGGAAAGTTAGAATCTGAAATGATAGACAAATTCAGAAGAGACGAATGGCCACATTTTATGGAAAAACATAAAAAATATATCGAACCTTTAATTGGGAGTGCTTTGCGCGAAAAACATAATTTCACATCGGCAGATCCCCTCTCTCTCGAAGATGTTCAAGAAATTCAACGCCTTCAAAACGAAATGGAATAATAATGACTTATAAAATTAAAGTAAAAAAAATTCATTCCGATGCTCAACTTCCTTTTTATGCAACCGAAGGAAGCACTGGTGCCGATTTATATTCTGTTGAAGATTTATGGATAAAATCCGGCGCATCGGCACTCGTTAAAACTGGGCTTATATTTGAGCCAGAAATTTTCTGCGATATTCAAATTCGTCCTCGCTCTGGTCTAGCACTGAAATATGGAATTTCAGTGCTAAATTCGCCCGGAAGTATAGATAATGATTTTAGATCGGATGTGGGCGTAATTCTTATTAACCACGGAATTTTAAATTTTCATGTAGAAAAAGGAATGCGCATTGCCCAAATTGTCTGTAATCCTCTCCGTCCAGAATTCGTTGAAGTCGATGAAGTTAATGAAACGGAAAGAAATTTGGGCGGGTTCGGCAGTTCGGGATTAAAATAATTGCCCAATCCAGTTCTCTTCATCGATGCCCTCAACATCTTCACACAACAATATTGTGCTAATTCTGCTCTGGGTTCTAATTCAGAACCTATTGGCGCAATAGTTGGAACACTCGCTCATATAAAAAATTTGAGTTCTATAATTTTTCCAAAGAAAATTTTTTTTGTTTTAGAAGGAGAAAATGGAGCGACGAAAAAGAAATCAATTTTTAAAGAATATAAAAACCACCGAAAACCACCAAAACTTAATCGTTTTTATGACGCTGAAGATTTGCCGTTGGACAGCGAAAAAAATAAAAATTGGCAAATGCTTATATTGTTAGAACTTCTTAAATTAACTCCAATTTGTCCTCTTTGTATTAATGATAGTGAAGCCGACGATGTGATAGGATGGGCTTGCCGTTCTAGGTTTCTTAATGAAGAGAAAATAATTTCTTCCAATGATAGAGATTTTTATCAATTGCTTGATGATAAAACAAAAATTTATTTGCCGTCCAAAAAAATATTAATAAGAAAAGACGATGTTATAAAAGAATTTTTTGTTTCTGTTGAAAATTTTCTTGTAGCGAAAGCGATATGCGGAGATAATTCTGATAATATTAATGGAATTGAAGGTGTTGGGTTTAAATCTCTTGCGAAGAGAATTCCAATTTTGGCAGAAAACAAAGAGCGCACATTAAGCGATGTTTTAGATTTTTGCTCGGAACAAATTAAAAATAAAAAATCACAAAAAATTTATTCAAATATTATAGAAAATAAATCAATTCTTTTTAGAAATTTTAAATTAATGAGACTTGATGTTATGAATTTATCCGACGCACAAATTCGCAAAACCAATTATGTTATTGATAATTTTGAGTTTCAGCGAAAAAAACTTGAGTTTCATAAAACCTTAATAAAATCAGGTATTTATAATTTTAATACAGAAGATTTTTGGATTTCTTTAAATTCAATTTCTTAACCAATAGTTAGAAGAAACTTCTTTAAAAATTTAAAAAGAAGAGTTGAGGAAATGATCTTCTGGTGCTAATCTGCGTTTAAAAAGGGAGAAGGTATAATTGATTACAGAACAAACACAAGTTAATTTTTCTGGTTATGGACAGGCTTTTCAAGAAAAAATTATTCAAGCCTTATTGACCGACAAACGCTGGGCTGAACAAATCAGCGAGGTCATAAAAATAAATTATTTTGACAAAAAATATTTGGCGTTCTTGGCAAAAAAATATTTTGATTATCATCAAAAATATAGAACTTTCCCAACATTAAGCATTTTAATAACCCTTATTAAGGATGAATTAAAAAATGATAATGACGAACTTCTGAAAAGGCAAATTGTTGATTTTATAAATAGAATAAGAACAAAACAAGAATTAGAAGATTTACCCTTCGTTAAGGACAAATGTTTAGATTTTTGTAAAAGACAAGCGTTAAAAGAAGCCTTGGAGAAAAGCGTAGATTTAATTGAAAACGAAAAATATGAAGCGGTTGTTGATATTGTCAAAAATGCTATTCATTTAGGAACCGATAATTCGGTTGGAATGAATTTATATGAAGACGAGACAAGATTTGAAAAAAGTCATAGAAATGCTGTTCCGACCGGATTTTCTGAATTAGATAAAAAAGAGGTTTTAGACGGAGGGTTGGGCGGCGGTGAAATTGGAATGTGTATTGGCGCTTCCTCGTCTGGCAAATCTCACTGGTTAGTTCAAATTGGAGCCAATGCTCTTCGTCTGAAAAAGAATGTCATTCATTATACTCTTGAAATGACAGATAAACGAACGGCTATCCGTTATGATGCTAATTTATGTGGTATTTCTGCTAATGAAGTTCCGGAAAGAAAAGAAGATATTAAGAATTTTTATAAAGAAAATAAATTTGGAAAACTTTTTATAAAACAATATCCAATGAATTTTGCGACGGCAACGATGGTTAAAACCCACATAGATAAATTATTTTTAAAAGGGTTTAGTCCAGATTTAATTTTAATAGATTATGCTGATTTAATGAGAAGTTCAAAAAAATATGATGCATTACGACTAGAAGTTGAGCAAATTTATAGAGATGTAAAAAATCTAGCAACGGAATTAAATATTCCAGTTTGGACGGCAAGCCAGTCAAATCGTGCTTCCGCTAATAGTGATATTGTTGGATTAGATAGTGTCAGCGAAGCCTACGGAAAAAGTATGTTAGTTGATCTTGCCTGTTCAATAAGTAGAAAATTAGAAGAGAAAGCGCAAGGAACTGGAAGATTTTTTATTGTAAAAAATCGTAATGGAGTAGATGGAATTGGATATCAATTAAAAAT
>Ga0209210_1003780_pt1 | contig 10032 bp, 10 predicted proteins | sample RifGroA1_FD_183991 | JGI IMG/M metagenome (GOLD analysis project Ga0209210, IMG submission 183991) | Contaminated groundwater microbial communities from Rifle, Colorado, USA - Rifle Groundwater A1 (SPAdes) (version 2) | ecosystem: Environmental > Aquatic > Deep subsurface > Groundwater >...
ATATCCATAGAAAAACCTATAAAAACACCCTCTTCTCCACATAAGAATAATAAAATGCGAAGAAAGCAGAAAAAGACAAAGGCGGAAAGCTCTGCAGAGCAATTTTTCCCTGTAGAACAGGATGACCTAAAATATGCTGTTGAAAAACCACATAAAACTATTGAGCCCAGCTCTTTAATAACTATAGAAAAAGAAGGAATAATCTCAGAAAAAGACAAAAAGACAAAAATGCCAAGAAAAAAAACCTCTAAAAAAATGGGTGATAAGAACTCCTTTAAAAAAACAAGGAAAACAAAAGCACAAAGTGAATTCGTTCCTAAAAAAATTTCTTTAAAACAAGGCGGCTATGAATTAATTATAACAGAAAAGCCCCAGGCGGCTATGAAAATTGCTTCTGCCCTAGGAAAAGCTATTCAAAGAAACATTGGCTCTGTGTCTTATTATGAACTGACCAGGCAAGGGACCGGAAAAAAGATTGTTGTTGCCTGTGCAGTCGGCCATTTGTTTACTTTAACACAGTCTTCAAGATCTGAAAATGGGCAGCCTGTTTTTAATATAAAATGGGTCCCCAATTACATGGCAAGAAAAGGAGATTTCAGCAAAAAATATTATGATGTTCTTCTTAAGCTTGTAAATGGTGCTGGTTCTATAACAGTTGCAACAGATTATGATATTGAAGGAGAAGTTATAGGGTTAAACGTTGTTCGCTTTATTGCTGGGCAAGAAGATGCTTCGAGAATGAAATTCTCAACTCTTACAGAAAAAGAATTGAATGACTCTTATGAAACAAAAAGCCAGACTCTCAATTGGGGACAGGCAATTGCCGGAGAAACAAGGCATTACTTAGACTGGTTTTATGGAATAAATCTCTCAAGAGCACTAATGAATGCCTTAAGATCGATTGGAAAATTCAAGATAATGTCTATTGGCAGAGTTCAGGGTCCTTCTCTTAATCTTATTGTTCAAAAAGAAAGACAAATTCTCGGTTTCAAACCAATGCCCTACTGGCAGATATTTATTACTCTTGAAAATCCAAAAATAGAACTGCAGCACAATAAAGACATTTTCAAAAAAACAGAACTTGAAAAATTTCGTGGATTGCAAGGCAAAATTGCAGATGTAACAACAGAAAAAAAAACCCAAGAACTTCCGCCAAATCCTCCTTTTAATTTAACAACTCTACAAACAGAGGCTTACAGACTTTTCGGAATTAATCCAGGCAAAACCCTTCAATTAGCTCAAAGTCTTTATCTTGCAGGCCTTATTTCCTATCCAAGAACTTCAAGCCAAAAACTTCCGCCATCTATAGGATACCAAGAAATCCTAAACAAGTTGGCGATAAAATATAATGTCAAAGATCTTATAACTAGAAAAACCCCAATTGAAGGAAAGAAAACAGATCCTGCACACCCATCAATTTATCCAACAGGAAACTCTGGAAATATTGGAGAAGATGAAAGAAAAATTTACGATTTAATTGTAAAGCGCTTCCTGTCATTGTTCTGCGAAGATGCTATTATTGAAAACAAGACGATTCGGGCAGAAGTTAATATTGATGAAAAAATTGTTAATGATAAAAAAAGAGGTGATAAAATTGGTGTGGATGATCAAAATAGTGATAGTAGGGAAAGTATATTAATTTTTAATGTAAAAGGCTCTGTAATTACACATAAAGGCTGGTTGGCTCTGTACCCAATTAAAATTTTGGAATCCAAGATTCCAGATGTTAATGGAAAAATTAGAATTGCAGATTCTAGAATTCAGGAAAAAGAAACCCAGCCTCCAAAACGATTCTCGCCTGCTTCTCTTATTACCGAATTAGAAAAAAGAAATCTCGGAACAAAAGCCACAAGAGCTAGCATACTCGACACTCTTTACCAACGCGGCTATGTTCAGGGCCAAAGCATAACTGCAACGCCATTAGGAATATCCTTAATCGAAACTTTAGAAAAACACTCGCCAATAATAATTGACGAAGCCTTAACAAGAGATTTTGAAAAAGAGATGGATTCTATTCAGACATTAAAAAAGAATCAAGTTGAGAAAGAGCAAAAAGTTATTGAGGAAGCCAAGGCTGTTATAGTTAAAATTGCAGAGCAGTTCAAAAAAGAAGAAACAGAGATTGGAAATGAATTATCTGGAGCCAATGAGAAACTTTGGCAACAGCAACGTGAAGACAACAAACTAAATCAATGTCCATTATGTAAAAAAGGAAATTTACAAATTCTTTATTCAAAAAAAACAGGGCGTTCTTTTATAGGTTGTTCTGCATATCCCGAATGCAAAAATACCTATTCTCTGCCTCCAAATTCATTGATAAAGCGAGCAGACAAAACCTGCGAGGCGTGTGCCTGGCCAATGCTTCTCTCAATAAAACGGGGAAAAAGGCCGTGGATTTTCTGCTTCAATCCTGGCTGTGTTTCCAACAAGGAGAGGATTGAGGAATACAGAAGGAAGAAACAGGCAGAAGAGAACAATAATAGTTAAAAAGGGTTTATTTATAATTAAGAGATGAGAGTTAATGCACTTTTAGAAGAAAGAGATGTTGAAGTTGATATTAATGGTAAAAAAACAGAAATTTCCACAATAGAGGGAATGGTACTGGGTGTGACTGGATTTAATGATGGGCTACATGTCTCATTAGATTCAGAAAAAACCACCTATGGTAAAACCACCTATAGTATAAGCAGGATAATATTTGATGGTATAAGCCCTGTAAGAATGGGAGACAGAATAAGAGCAGGATTAATAGTTACTCCCGAATTTGACAAAAAAGCCGTTTATTTAGGATTAATGAAAGATGCTTCTTCCAATAGCGCTTATGAAAGAATAGACTTCATGAATGGTTATGATCCCCTACATGTAGATTGGAAAAAAATGGGTTTGCCCTAAACCCACTTCCCCAGCGTCGTCTTAAATCCTCAACTAAATCAACCTCTTATATTCTTTCAGATACCTTTTAAATAACCATTGCAAAAATATCTTTTCTTCTTGTTTTAATTGAGCTCTTTCCAATGCAGTATAATAACCATTTCTATTTTTGTAAGAAATATCTAACATAGGAAATCCATTTCTGTTCAGAATAAAATTCATCATTAATCTTGAGATTCTTCCGTTTCCATCTGAAAAAGGGTGTATTGTTACAAACTTTAAATGAACTAATGCCGAAAGAGATACAGGATGTAATTTGCCTTTGTTTTTATTGTACCAATCAAAAAATTCTTTTAATAAAATCTCTAATTCTATAGCAAGCGGCGGAATAAATTGGCTTCCAGAAATTGCAACTTCATGATTTCTTATTTTTCCCGCAACATCTGGTTTAGTTTCTGAAAGTAGAGTTTTATTCCATTGCAATACAATTTGGAGATTAAGGTCTTTAGGATAATTTAGCATTTCGTAAAAAATCTTTTTATGAGCTTCTGCCTCTTTTATATCTCTTAGGGGTTTTTTAGGAGTTTCCCCTTTTTCCAGAAGATTTGCAGTATCCCTTAAAGTAAGTTTAGAACCCTCAATTTTTTGAGTATTATAAGTAAACTTAACCATGAAATTTTCTATTTCTTTTTCTTTTGCAGAAGCGGGAGTTTTCTTTTGTTCTTTAGAATAGTTCTCTTTTATCTTGTCTAACTGATTTAACCAGGTTTCATTGTATATCTCTAAAATAAATTCTCTTTTTATTTTTTCTATATCTTTTGGGATTTCTTTTCCTAAATACAACTCTTTTTTTTCTACCTTCTTTTTATTCCGAAAACTATGTTCTAAATAAAAATAACTATTCCCTTCAACTGTCTTCTTTCTTATTATTACCATATAATATATTATCCCTACATATTTATAAATCTTACTATTTTAATATAAATGTAGGGGTAAATCTTCCTAAGCCCACTTCCCCAATGTCGTCTGGGTTTTTATGTTCTCCAGAATTTTGCTTTTCTTTATTATTTTTTCAGGGTCGTACCCAAACTTAATCATTCCTATCTTCCTTGTTGATTCTATAAGTTCTTTCATGTCCGGAAATTTAAGCGATTTCCTATCAAGAGTTTTCTTCATAGCTTCCCGACAAACCCACACACCCAAAGCAGCCCAATAGGTTGGCAATTCAATTCTTATCACTAAAACAGATGCCTGTTTTTTTTCTTTCTCCAGATATTCAAGTATTGGCAAACGGGCAGCATAATATCCTCCTGCAGTATTAGAAGCATAATCTTTTCTGCCATAGAAATCTTCCATGTCTGTTGATGCTTTTATTTCTTTTCCAGTATTCCAAGAACTTCCAGGAAGATACAACTCAAAGAGCTCATAAGAAAAAACATTAGGAAAAAGCATTACAAGATAACAATTTCCCATAAATTCTCCAAAAAATAATTCATGATTTTCAATCCATTTGTAATTTCTTATACTTTCCAAAAGTTTTTTCCCAATCATGTCATCTGTAGCTGTGATAGACCAGCGGGTTGGAACGAGTTTCCTGTCTTTTTTCAGCCCAAGAACCCCAACACTAAGGATTTTGCTCAAAGAATATTCTGAGAAATTATTTTTATAAAGAAATTCAACAGCTTCTGTTGCTTTTATATCATCATTTACTATTTTATCTAATTTAGAATCAATTTTTACGTTTCCTGTAATTCTTGCTTTTTTTAGTTGTCCGGCCATTCCTTGGGGCATCACAATCCTGTCTCTCTTGAATCCTGGCCCGACTTTTTTCGTCAATTCAATTTCCACATCAACAGGTCTTGAAGCCAGGGCAAGCTCCTGAGCCATTTCCACAAATCTTCCGTTATTTCCACGCGGAGCTGTAACATTTGACTGGAATCTTGAATTTAATAAATTTTCTCTAAGATTTACTACATCTCTTATGCCAAAATTATTTTGCGCCCAGAATTCTGCATCATCATATATCCATGCATCTTCATCTCTTTCCAACGGGCTTAAAATCCCTACATTAACCAAAGGATATTTTAGCTTTGATCCCACAAAAACACTTGGGGGAGAAGTTGAATCCAAAGAAAAAATCTTTCCTAAATCCTTATATTTAAATCTCGTATTAGCTATTTTCTTTATTACTTCAAATCTTATATCTTCTACCATCTGGTACTAAAGAACCAGATATTTAAAATACTTAAGAACTACCTGAAAGTTACCTATCTATTATTAGCCACTCCGAAATATCTCATACTTTGACTTCTTTTATTGATTATAACTTTGTCTGAAATCAAAACACTCGCTCTGACAGATTTCTCCGCTAAATATATTTCTAACGAAGAAACTCGGCGAAGTCTGTTTCTGAGCCATCAATAAGCAAGCGACTAAAGGAGCGAACGTAATTATCTTCTCTTTCTAACTTGACCAAGCCCAGAAGAATTATCTTCTCCTTCTGGCTTTTGGCATTTCTTTCATCATGTCATGCTCACAGTGGGAATGACTCCAGGCATGAAGAACAACTAATACTGCAGCCACTAATGTTACCCACCAACTGGCGCTACTTCCAAGCAAATTTGGCCATAGGGTAACGACAAGAATAACAAGACCAAGAACAGTGTCTGTCCATTTACAATTACAGTGCATTTTAACCTCCAAAAAAATAAGGAAAAAGGCATTAATAAAGATAACGATTGACTGCAAGAATTTTTATAAAGAACCAATTCTGTGCTGAAAAATGGCAGAACAAGATGAATATAAATTGGAGAAAGATAATCTGTATGCATCTCAAGCCAGAGCAGGGCCAATTGATTCTACAAGACATTATTCAGTTCCAGTACATTCTAGCATTGAACCGACAAATCCTTTAAGAGGTTTACTTGAAAGGATAAGTTTGGACATAGCAGAACAGATTTCCAAAAAAACAGGACAGCACGTTAAGATATCTTTGATGGTAGAAGAAGAAAAGACAGATTAAATCCACCCCCTCTTAAATATTCCTTTGTCTCTTATTTCAAAGTTCAGTTCTTTCTGCGGCATGCTTCTATGTTTTAACAGAATTGCTTTTCTTCTCCCATTTTCATTTTTCAGTTCAATAATTGCCTTGCTCCAGTATTTCATCAAATCTCCTCCGACAAGATTAACTCCTGGCTTAATTCCTTTCTTCCATTCTTCTTCAGACAAAAACTCATGGTAAACCTGGTTAGTTATAAGAATTGGAATTTCTTGTTTCCTTGAAATTTCCGCGAGTGTCTTCATCTGCCATGCCAAGGCCCGATTGATTTTCTTTATGTCTTCTGCAGATGCTGTTTCTTTGTTCTTAACAGTCCCAAGTTCTAAGCGATAATGCATTGCCATGCCATCAACAACTATGAGTCCAATATTTTCTTTTTTTACTTGTGTGGAAAGCGAATTAAAAATTGCTCGTTGCTCATTAAAATTAGTTGGTTTTAGCAATAAAATATTCTTCAGTATATTCCCGTAATCTTCTCCAGAAATCTGCTTGACTCTTTCCGCGCTGAATCCCCCTTCCGTGTCAATAAAAATGACTTTGTTTCCTTTTTTTGCTTGGCTGCACGTAGCAAGAATTGCAAAGTTAGTTTTTCCGCTTGCAGGCGGTCCAGCAATCATTGTAATTATGCCGGATTCATAGCCGCCATAAAGCCACTTATTCAGATCAAAGCTGCCAGAAGATATCTTTTGTATATTCATTAAAGGAATGATGCAGTAATGTTAATAAAAATTATCGTGATAAGATGTTAATGTAAAAATCTGCTAAAATTAAGGCTTTTGAATTATCAATTATTAGGTTATTGTTTTAATAAGGATTATTGTCCTAGAATCTCTTGATAATGTGCAACTCTTGGGTTTAACTCTGCCAGTCTATGAAGAGAAAAAGTCATTTCTCTTAGTCTTCCAGAGGAATCAAAGTAATCTCCTTTAATTTGGTCTCCTTGAATTTCCAAGATATAAAAATATTCTCTTCTGCCGTCATCCAAAAAGAGAAGAGAATCATTTGGTTTAAGGAGTTTTAATAGCTTAACCCTTTCTTCTATGCTGCTTGTTGTCTTTATTTGATTTCTATCAATCATAAAAGTTTTATATAAAAAGAACTTTTAAATATTTATGAAATAGAAATCTTATTTCAGCTTTTTGAAATCAGCCTCAATCTTGTCAAGATCTTTTTCTATAGAAGTAATAGCATCTCCAATTGCTTTTTTAGCGGTTTTTCCTTTTGTTGTTACTTTTAAAATTGGTTTCTCAGAAGGATGTTCTCTTTTCCAGGCGGCAAAACTCACAGAGTCATCTTTATTTAAATATACACGAAGAATTTCAACAAGAGTTATATTTGGAAGCCTTACTTCAATCTCGTCCTTTGAGTTCTTTAAAAATTCAAGTTCCATATTAAGAAATCTTAAAAATAGTTTAAAAATCTTGTGTATTATTCATAATCAAGCCTTTCATAGTTTCTTCTTCCCAAAAGATCATTTTCTTTGCTACTTTCATCTTCTTCTGTCTTTTCTTCTGTTTGCTGTTCTCTTTCTTGTTTCATCTTTTTTAAGTCAGATATTGTCAAAGAATCAAGGGCGTTCCTGTCAAAATAAAGAGTTTTAGCCTGCTGTGATTGCTTGTTCAATTGCTGATTAAGATGCTGCTGTTGTCTTTGCGTGTGAATATCTGGTTTTCTTTCTTTAATCAATCTCACTTTAAGAAAACGCTCAAGTTTATCAACGAGATTATATCCTTCTGGAACAACCCCTTGCTCTGCCATTTTTACCGCTGTTTCTGGCTCATTAATTCTTTCTGCAAGCTGCCCTTGCGTCAGCCCTTTAATTCTTCTAATGCGCATAATTATCCAGTGAAAGTTGTCAACAAGATCAGGTCTTTGCTTGAGAACAACTTCTTGTTTTATCTTCTTCTCATAGTTTCTATCGACTATTTCTTTAAGACTTTTTTCCTGAATTTTTGCCCCGTGCCTTTCAATTTCTTTAGGAACAACACCTGAAATTCTAGTCATTCTCTCATACATTGTCTCTTTTCCCTGCTCTTCAATCGCTCTTGGTTTCTTTAGGGTAATAAAGCCTTCTTCCTGAAGGCATTTGTCGCAAACAAAGATGATTCCTTTTTGGCTAAGTGCCTGAGAAACATTTCTCATCTTGTCAGAAATCCCGCAGATAGAGCATTCCATCAAAAATCAAACCCTAAGTCGTTTTTTAATATTGCTATAAGCCAGAATATAGGATATAGTATAGATTAATAATCTCTGACTCCTTATGTTATGGTAAGATGAATAAGAGTGTTGTTAAGATATAATTTAGACTTAAATTTAAAAATATCAATTAAGGTACTTTTCTATCTCAATTATGTTTGCTGGGAGTTTTACCTGAACTTGCTCATTTATTACAGCAACAGGAGAATCTGTAATATTGTACTTGTTTTTTAGCTTGTCTATCAAATCGCTGGCCAGATCAACGTCAAAAGAATAAATCGTTAAGTTTTTCTCATATCTGTTATGAACAACGCCAAGAATCCTTCCTGATTCTTCGCTTGCGTCTGCCTCAGAAGCATTGTTTGAATAAAAGAACAGAATTGTATTGTATTTTTTGCCGCATTCTTGATTGAATGCATTCACAAAATCAAAATGCTCTATTTCTATCAGGGAATAGAACTTCTTTCTTAAAAGAACATTTTCATCTTTCTTGCCCATTTTTCTTTCAAGGTCATCTATAATCCTGCCCTGAAATCCGAGATCTTCGGAAATTTTCTCAAAAGAGCTTGTATTGCATGGGGAAATTCCGAAAAAAGAATAATCCAGATTGTCTTCAAAAACATCATAGCCGACTCCTGTTTGCAAGTTGGAAATTCTCTGAAGTTCAACATAAGATAAAGAATAGCTTATTGCAAAGACAATCAGAAAGGCAATTGTTCCTATTATTACAGCTGCAACATATCTTTTCCTGCTTTCAAACTCTCTTGGCTTTTGTTCCATCTTCATGTAAAATTCTGAAAATTTATATATCTTCTGTTATCTATCATTTCCATTTTATTTCTCTTCTTGTCAAGCTGTAAAAAAGAGAAAATACCCACCAGAACCCATACATGACTGCAAACAGCAGAAAGAAAAGCATCCAGTTTAAGATCATTAAAGGCGGCTTTCCTATTTTCTTTGATGCATAATATGTATAGAAACCAAGGATAATCATGAAGCAAAGTGTGAATAGCACAACTGGCTTTGTAAGCCATAAAAACAAAAATCTTTCCAAAATATAAAGATTGAGATTAAAGGCATTTGGGAAATCAAAGTTCACACTCTGCAAAAACAAAATATTTTCCTTTACTTTAAACAACACTTTAAAAAACAAAAAAATTGTAATTGTAACAGAGAAAAGCGTGGCCAGGATTGATGTTGGTATTACAAAAGCCCCTAAATCCCCATACTTCCTGCTGATTATTTTCCTGTATTTCCAAAGATTTCTTACTTGCCCAAAATACCAACGCCTTCTCTGCATTGTAAGCTCTTTAAAAGTCGCAGGAGCATTTGTATATGCAGGAGCCTCAGGACAGTTCTCTGCATGAAATCCCTTATATTGTATTCTCAACCCCATCTCCAAATCTTCTGTTATGTTATGCTCATCATATCCCCCATATTTATCAAAAAACGCTTTTCTGTATGCGGAAAAAGCTCCGGGTGCAATGTATATAGATTTAAGCGCAGAGAATGCTTTTCTCAAAAACAATCCAAGAGCATACTCTGTGTATTGTATCCTCTGAAAAATCGTCCTTGGATTGTTAATAACCATTGCAGGGGTTACGCACATTACAGAATCATCTTTGAAGAAACGAACCATTTTCTTCATGCTCTCTTTGTCAACAGTTGTGTCTGCATCCATTGTAAAAATGATCTTGCCCCGAGCTCTTTTTATTCCTAAATTTAAAGCTGTTCCCTTTCCGCCGTTTTCCTTGTGAAAAACTCTTACCTTTTCACTTTCAAGTTTTTTTGCAATCTCAAACGTATTGTCTGTACTTCCATCATCAACAACTATTACTTCAAAATCAGGATAATTTGATTTAACAACAGACCTTATTGTTTTTGCTATTGTGTCTTCTTCATTATAA
>Ga0209210_1003781_pt1 | contig 10032 bp, 13 predicted proteins | sample RifGroA1_FD_183991 | JGI IMG/M metagenome (GOLD analysis project Ga0209210, IMG submission 183991) | Contaminated groundwater microbial communities from Rifle, Colorado, USA - Rifle Groundwater A1 (SPAdes) (version 2) | ecosystem: Environmental > Aquatic > Deep subsurface > Groundwater >...
CTGCCAGCTACTGCCAAAACCGTCCTGACTCTCAAATCCGCCCTGGATCACATCCGCCAAAATTGGGACTATCCCCGCCCCCCAGGCAACGAACAAATCTGGGAATATCTCAACACCGGTGGACTTCACCCTATTCTGCAAGCTGCCGTCTCCCATCTGCATTTCGCCCCTTCTCCCCTGGCCTTTCTCATCCCCCTGGTATACATCTGCCGCCGGGGTTACGACTGCCACAGCCTAGTCTGTCTAGACGAATTTTGGCCCAAAAATCCTGATACTTACCACCAGCTTCTGACTCAAAACTCCAAATCAGTAAGCATCACCCAATGGCTGGAATTTTACTGTCAGGCAGCCGTGTATCAATTCGGCTTGGCCCACCGGGCTATTCTCAATCTGCCCCAGGAAACACATAAGGGTATCTGGCAGCTTTCCGACCGGCAAAAAGCCATTCTGGCTCTTCTGGAAACTCCCGGCTCATCTATTACCAACCGCAAAGTCCAAAAACTGTATCAAGTCTCGCAAATTACCGCTTCCCGGGATCTTTCCCGCATGGCGTCATTGGGACTGTTCTTCTCCCATGGTCATGGCCGCTCCGTCTACTACACCCGTATCTAACTGTAAATTAATACATCAATCAGTTATCTTTAGATAACAAAAATTGCATCTTGACATTCGGGAAAAATTTGGATAAATTAAGGTTGTAAGGAGTATTTAGAAATGGAGAAGAGTAACTGGCTAACCGAAGAGAAAATCACAAACTTATATTTTAAGGAAGGACTAAGTGCAATCGAAATCGGACAAAGACTTAGCAAAAACTACAGTCAAGTTTACAAATTTATGATCAGACATCATATGCCCCGTCGAACCGCGGCTCAAACTCACCGTATTCAATTCTACAAATCTCCTCTCTCGTATTCAAAAAAGACTTTGCTTTCACCCTTTGAAAAACTTCTTCTCAACTCCAGCCTCATGTTGTATTGGGCAGAAGGTTACAAAACCCACCCAGCTGTAGATTTTGCCAATTCAGATCCCAAAATGGGCAGGGTATTTCTAAGATGTCTAAGAGAAATCTACCAGGTTAACGAACAAAGGATAAAAATATATCTATATTGCTATTCAAATCAAGACCTAGACAGCTTAATTAAGTTCTGGTCAAGTACCTTGGAAATTCCCCCATCTCAATTCGTCAAGCCATATGTTAGAAATGATTTTGACCCCCTAAAAACAGGCAAAATGCCACACGGACTTGTTCATATTCGCTACGGAGATCGTCGACTCCATGAGCAAATCATGGCAGATATTGATAAAATAACTACTAGCCTTTTGCTGGGGTACCGAAGCGGTCAAACGGGCGTGGCTGTAGACCACGTGGTTAATTCCTTCGCGGGTTCGAATCCTGCCCCCAGCACCAGCCCGGATAGTTCAACGGCAGAACAAATCCATGGTAAGGATTAAATTAGAGTTCGACTCTCTATCCGGGCTCACACTCTTGCTCTCCCGCTCTTCTACTCTTATACTCTATATTAGAAAGGCGGTGATTTAATTGGATCAATCACAAGTATCTTGTTCAAATTGTCACGCAGTTACCACCAATGACGGCAAAACCGTCTGGGTGTGTGAACAGTGTGGAACCGAAAACAAATCAGTAGATGTAGCCGCCGCCCAAGCTGTCGTCTCAGACGCTGCTGCCGCCGCAGGCGCCGTACCAGCTGCTCCAGCCGCTCCCGCGGCCCCAGTTGTTACTCCTACTGATCAACCCGTTCAGTAAGACTGAGCACATATACAAAAACCGTCCCGCAACTGCGGGACGATTTTTGTTATAATACGCATATGGCCAAAGGAAACCGTCATCTTATAGCTTTAATTTGCACCATCTGTAAAACCCAAAACTACGTTGTGGAGAAAAACAGAGTCAACAAACCAGACAAACTCTCCTTCTCCAAGTTCTGCCGTCTCTGTAGAAAACACGTTCCCCACAAAGAAACCTCCAAACTCAAATAACTCCTTCTTCAATATCTGTTAAAATTAGGCAAGTATAGGGATGTAGTGAAATGGTATCACTAGCGTCTCCAAAACGCTCATTCCTGGTCCGAATCCAGGCATCCCTGCAAATTATCTTATAGTATTGAACTGGTGACATCTTAAGTCTATAATTACCCAATGGCTATCAAACTCGGAGAACATTTAACAAATTTAGGTGCCTGGACACAAAAACAAATGGACCAAAGAGCAAGGGCTGGAGCAACCGGTTACGAGCTGTATGACCTTACTGTGGCTTTAGGTCGAAACGCGATATTGGGCACAGGAACATGGAACAGCGTGAACGACGGTCAAGGCATCACTTCATCTGGTGACGAAGTGGAGCTTGATCTCGAGCACCCACTAACCCAAATTGCGGTTCAGATTGCCCACAGCATGAAAGCGTTAAATGGATTGGCCACCATGATGGACGGCGGTGATACTAGTTTCTCGCCCACCAAGCACCAATTTCTCAATCGGGGGTTAGATACAGCAGCATACAAAGCTGGACGAAAAATACTTACGTCTTTATTTCAAGACAAACGATAATAGGTTCGAATACTTTCCATCCAGGGCCGCAAAAGTCCTATAGTTGACACAAACTCGTTCGAGTAATATAATCACGTCATGTATTTGCATGCAGGTGGTCCAATCGAAAATCGAGCTGCCACACCAGTGTCTCCACTAGATCATGCTCCCCAACGCTTTCTTCTTGAATGGAGTATCTTGACTGGACAACATCCCCAACTCCAAGCTGCTAAACCTTTGGAATCCAGAGCTGCTACAGTTCAAACCCCTGAAGAAAATGCTCTACTTACAATGAGTGTTGGGCAAAACTTAATCGCATATCTAACTCAACCCCGAGCAGCTAGATAAAAGGTTCCAACAGAGTCCACTAGGGCCTGCAAAAACTATTTCAACAACTGTTCAATCTGCCCTTTTAACTTTGGAACCTCGTTCTTTACTACGTCCCACACAATCTCATAATCAACTCCAAAGTAGTGGTGAATTAGTCTGTCTCTCATTCCTGCGACAGCCTTCCAATCAATCTCGGTGTGGGTCTCTCTGAATTCATCTGGTAAATTCTTTGCAGCTTCCCCAATTATTTCCAAACTTCTCGAAAACGCTCGTGTTTTAACCTCATCCTTAAGAAATTCCTGCAGACTCATCTCTGAGCTTCTGGAATTCAAAAACTCAAGCTCTTTCAATATATGCTTTAAATATTCTTCAGGCTGTTTGAACATACTCTACCTCTTTTTCAATATAAGGGGCAACAAACGGGCTGATTGATCCGACAGTTACAATTTCGACTCGCCTTCCAACCAATCCTTCAGCTAACTCAGCAGTCCCCAGAAAATTTCGATAATTCTTTCGTCCAGGCGCGAATTCAACCAATAAATCCACATCGCTGCTTTCGGTCTGATCCCCCCGCACAAAGGACCCAAACAAACCAACTCTACTAGCCCCAAAATGGCTAAAGGCCTGTTTATTATCAGCAATTAAAGTAAGAATTTGTTGTTTATTGCTAACCATAACTCCATTATACACGAATCAAATTCGTGCGTAATAGGTTCGTTACAGAGTCTGAATTACCAAGGTCACCACTACACCGACAGTGTACGCCAGAGCAGAGTAGTAAATTATTGGCACTTGTCGATAAACCCGCCGACGCTGCCACAATAGATATAGAGACACCCCCATCAAAGCAGCAAAAACAGCCAAGTCTATTCCGATTTCTTCGAATGCCAAATTAGCTACGATGCCAGTGGCAATAAACAGCGCATTGGCTGACACTATCCACAGGTCTGACTTCTCCATGCTGTCTTTCCGTGGATAGAGATATTCACTCAACATAAGCACCACATTCATGATCACTAAACCTAAATAGTAAATGTAATGACTAAAGACGTCGTCGTTATATCCAACTATTTGACACAAAGTGGCGTCAATTTGCGAAGTAATACAATAACGGTGATTTAAGTAATTAGTTACCTCGTGAGTACCTGAACTGGCGCCAAAAAAATAAATGCCAGAGGCAAAAAGAACCAGCAGCCATTTGATGCGATTCGTTTGAACAGTCTTTTCAACGCCCACCACTCCCCACCACAATAAGAGATATAAAATGGTCGTCAAAAGAGGTAATGGAAGCATGGCATTGAAATCCTGCCATCTCAAAAACTGAGCTGGGCTAAGCAGTCCTTGAGTCAGTTGAGTGAGGCGGTTGATGGACAACAAAATAATTACTCCCGAAAGACCTGACAAAATTAGTCTAACCTGTCTCATACCTTAAACCTAGTATACAACTCTAGAGATTACCAAAGTAGAAATACCAATATACAAATCCCTGCGAAATAGCTTATAGTTTGATTGGCTCGTTCATACCTGATAAAATATACTGGTTATGTGTATCACCATCATCACTGGGAGGCTTTTATGCGTATGCAATACTTGTACTGGTTACGCAAGAGACTCCTTTCCCAGAATTTTCTCGTCAATCGGCAGCTTGTCACAAAGCTAGTCCGAGGCTCTTCCATTTCTCCTTCTGACACCGTTCTCGAAATCGGTTCTGGCCGCGGCATCATCACCTGGGAACTCCTCAAAATTACTCCCCACGTCATTGCCATCGAAAAAGATCCCAAGCTTACAAAACATCCCCAAGATTTCCTCACCTACCCGCTTCCCCAAACTCCCTACAAAGTTTTCGCCAATATCCCCTTTAGTATTACCGGCGCCGTTGTCCGTAAGCTCCTCCAAGCCTCTAACCCGCCAAAGGACTGTTATTTAATCATGCAAGCCGAAGCCGCAGCCAAATTCCTGATTCATGCCAAAGCCAATACCCTGGCTGCCATTCTCTATTATCCTTTTTGGGATATCAAGATCATCTACCGTTTCGCCCGGACAGATTTTTCCCCTACCCCGGCTGTCGACAGCGTTCTGGTACACTTCACTCCCCGCTCCTTACTAGCCAACAAGTCAGCTTATCAGGACTTCGTCGCCCACACTTTTACCCACAATAAATTCGCCAAATTTGTGCCCCCCGCCCAATGGTTAAAACTCTTCGTCCATCACAATCCAAAACTCTCCCACGGCGCTTTCGCCCGTCTTTCCCGCCTCCAGTCCCTCCTCCCTCCCCACCCCCGCCACTAATTCAAAAAATGATACACTAAATCCAATGGCCTGGACCGTCAGGTTTTTTACTACTTCCAGAGGTGATTCACCAATCAAAGATTTCTTAGACGATCTCGACGAACCGACCCACGCCAAAGCCATCAAAACCATCGAACTATTGCAAACTCATGGCCCAGCTCTGCCCCCTCCCTATTCCAAGAAATTGACTGCCGATCTTTATGAACTCCGCACATCCGGAAAAATTGCCATCCGAATTTTATACACTAACCAACAAGGCATTTATTATCTCCTTCACGCCTTCAAAAAACAGTCTCAAAAAACACCTCTTCAAGCATTAAAAACCGCCCTTGACAGAAAGTCAAAACTAATATAGCATATATGATATATGAACAAACATCTAGATTTTAACGATTACAAAAAAGAAGTCCTAAAAAATCCCAGGGTTAAGGCTGAATATGACCGCCTCCAGCCAGAATTTACCCTCATCAACGCCCTTATCGAGGCCAGAAAAAACAAAGGGTTAACTCAAGCCCAACTTGCCCAAAAAATCGGCACTAAGCAATCGGTCATCTCCAGACTCGAAATAGGCCGAGGTAACCCCACCCTCGAATTTCTCAAGCGCTTCGCAAAAGCCCTTAATTCAACCCTAGAAATCCGCCTTACTTCATAAATCCAGGAGAAATCATTTGTGATATCCTGCTTCGACAAGGCTCCCTTTCTTTATCACCCAAAACTTCCCCGTTTCGTCTTTTTCGCACACATCAGCTACCAGCTTAGCCACATCTTCCGGTGAATTAGCATCTTTGGCATCCTCCGGAAAATACTTTATGTATGCCTCCGTAGCCGTATCCGACGGCGACACACAATTTACCCTGATTCCTTTGTCTTTCAATTCCTCTGCCAAACCCAGCGTAAAGTCCTCTAATGCACGTTTGGAAGCAAAATACGGCAACCAGCCTTTGGCCCCATTTTCAAACGTTCCGGAAATATTAGCTATTGAGCTTCCCTTACCCATCACCGGCAGCAGTCCATGAATAAGTAAAGTCAGCGCCGTAAAACCAACAGTATATGTATCCAAAATCACTTTTTGATCAAAAATCTGCAAATCTTTCCCTGCATAGAGTTCATCCTTTCCGTGCCAAATAGCAGCTGCGTTTACCAGCACATCCACCCTGTCAGTTTTAGCTTTAATCCTCTGTATCAAACTATTAACTTATACAACATCAGATAAGTCACAAGTAAACTCTCCTTTTTCTCTTCTTGCTACCCGCGCAACTGTATATTCCCGTCTTTCTAATTCTTCCGTCACGGCTTTGCCAATTCCGGTACTTGATCCCGTCACCACAGCAAACTTATTTGCCATATTTTTCCCAGATCTTTCTAAACCATGGTAAGGTTAGTGTCGACAACAGGAATCCAACCGTCGGGACAATAGCATTTATCCAGGGTCTCGAGATTCCAATAGTCTGTAAATAAATCCCCAAAGCCAAATAGGTAAACAGGGCCACCAGTCCCCTTCTCGTCCAGCTCGTCTCCCATGTTTTATCCGTCTCCACCCGCCTGTTCCTCTCCTCAATCTTTTTAATTCTCTCTTCCAACTTCATACTCCAATTCTACCACCCGCTAGTCACTGCTATTGTATACTAAAGTTAATGTCCAAACGCCAAACCAACCACCGTTGGCGATATCCCAACCTCACCCTGGTCATAGTAGGTATTACTGCCGCCGTCTATCTCTCTCGGATAGAAGCATTTCACCAATTTCTCCTACATCTGGGAAACTTTGGCCATATCGGCACTTTTATTGCCGGCATCCTGTTTGTATCCACTTTTACCGTCGCCACTAGTGTTCTCATTTTACTCACCCTGGCAGAGACTCTTCCCCCTCATGAAATCGCCCTTATCGCCGGGCTGGGTGCAGTCATCGGCGATCTAACTATTTTCCATCTCGTCAAAGACAACTTGCAAAAAGAACTCAAAGATCTCTACGATCACCAGCTAAACGGCAGACATCTTTCCCATCTTTTGCATACTAAATATTTCAGTTGGACATTTCCCGTCATTGGGGCCATTATTATTGCCTCTCCGCTCCCCGACGAACTCGGAATAAGTCTTATGGGCATCTCCAAGATGAAGCCGCTCTTCTTTGCTATAATTTCTTTCCTCCTCAATTCCTTCGGTATTTTTCTCATAGTCACCGCCTCCTCACTGCTTAATCTCTAATATGTTCCCTCCCAAAAAATATCCCGGTCTCACCCACGATCAAGTCCGGCAAAAATTGACAGATGTTGGTCCCAATGTCCTTCCTCAACAGTCCCCTCCATCCAATATCTCCCTCTTCCTTTCCCAGCTCAAAAGTCCGTTAGTCTATGTTCTTCTCATTGCCGCCCTTGCCACCATCTTCCTCAATCATTATTCCGACGCTTTAATTATTTTTCTGGCAGTCTTCCTCAATACCGTCCTTGGTTTTATCCAAGAAAGAAAAGCCAACCAAGCTTTCTTGGCTCTCAAACAATTCATCTCCACCAAAGCAGAAGTCATCCGTGAAGGTAAACGGCTCAAAATAGAAGCCTCGCAACTTGTCCCCGGCGACCTGGTAGTCCTGTCTCCGGGGGCAAAAGTTCCTGCCGACGGTCAACTCGTCTTTGCCAACAGACTCTATCTTAGTGAAGCCGTTATCACCGGAGAAAGCCTTCCTGTCAGCAAAGTCCTAAACGATGTTGTTTATATGGGTACCACTGTCTCCAGCGGTCAAGCCATAATAGAAGTTGTTTCTACCGGTTCCCACACCAAAATTGGCCACATTGCCACCTCCGTCCAAAAAGTCGATTCCACTACCCCCCTCAAACGTCAACTGGCCACTTTCAGTCGCAAACTTGCCTTTCTTGTGCTCACCCTCACCCTTTTTGTCTTTACTATTGGTTTGTTCAAAGGCAATAACTTAATAGATATGTTCACCACTTCGGTCGCTTTAGCCGTCTCTAGTATTCCCGAGGGCTTATTGGTTTCCCTAACCGTGATCTTGGCCATCGGCATGCAAAAAATACTCAAACGCCAGGGTTTAGTCAGACAGCTGGCGTCTGCAGAAACTTTAGGCGGAATCACCACCATCTGTATCGACAAAACCGGCACTCTTACTCAAGGTAAAATGCGGGTCGTAGACTTTGTCGGAGATCAAATGGATTTAGCCAAACAAACTCTCTTGGCCAATGATCTGGATGATCCCATTGTCGTTTCGGCCTTCGAGTGGGGCCGCACTATCATCAAAGATTTCGTCGACCGCCACCCCCGCCTGGACAGCATTCCCTTCTCTCCCAAAGACAGATTTTTCATTAGTCTGCATAAATGGACTCCTACTAAAAACATTGTTTTTGTAAACGGTGCTCCTGACATCCTGCTGGAATGGACCGACACAAGCCAAGAAGAAAAACAGCAGATTATGAAAAAGATCAACGAACTCACTTCCCAAGGCAAAAGATTGATCGGCTTCGCCCGCAAAGAAGTTCCCCTCCACAAACACCGTCTTTCTTCCGCTGATGCCAAAAGCAAGCTCCGCTGGATAGGCCTGTTGGCTTTTTTTGACCCTGTCCGTCACTCCGTCAAAGAAGCGCTCGACCTCGCCGGCCAGGCAGGCATAAATATCAAAGTCATCACCGGTGATTATCCCCAAACCTCCCGTTATGTTCTCTCCGAAATCGGCATCTCCCTGACCTCAAAACAAGTCATGACCGGTAGTGAAATCGAGAGGTTGAACCCCCGAGAACTCGCCCGCAAAGTACAGTCGGTCCGGCTGTTTGCCCGCACTTCCCCCGATCAAAAACTTCTCATTGTCCAAGCTCTTCAGGCCAACCATGAGGTTGTAGCTATGACAGGCGACGGCGTCAACGACGCCCCTGCTATCCATGCGGCAGATATCGGTATCGTCGTCAGCGATGCCAGCGACGTTGCCCGCGAGTCAGCCGACCTCGTCCTGTTAGACTCCAATTTCGGCACCATCATCTCTGCCATCGAAGAAGGCAGGGCTATCTTCGACAATATCCGTAAGATCATCCTTTACCTTCTTAGTGATGCTTTCGCCGAAATTCTGGTCGTCGTCGGCAGTATTTTGCTCAATCTTCCCCTACCCATTACTGCCGTCCAGATCATTTGGATCAACCTCATCTCGGATGGTTTCCCCAACCTAGCACTAACCGTCGACCCGCCCAGACCAGGAATTATGAAAGACCCGCCCAGATCCGCCGGCGAAAAGCTTGTCAACGGCTGGATGATGCTCTTAATTACCATAGTCAGCCTTATTGCGGCTACCATGGCATTAACCGCCTATACAGTCACTTACAAGCTGTCTGGTAGCCTAGAATTGGCCAGATCTGTAACCTTCGCCACCCTAGGATTAAATTCCCTCGCCTACGTATTTTCAGTTAGATCGCTCTTAGTCCCCTTCTGGAAAAATCATCTCTTCGAAAACAAAGCTCTTATCTTGGCTGTGATCGCCGGCTTCGGCTTACAGATTCTTCCCTTTGCCACAATTGGCACCAGATCTTTCTTTGGAGTCGTCAATCTAACCCCGCTCCTCTGGTCAATCACTATCATCTTGTCAATTTCCGTTTTCTTTGTAGTAGAAATCTTCAAATCCCTATATATTCCATATCGTAAAGGCCGTAAAGCCACCATATAGCAATCCTGCCAAGACTACCATTCCCACCCTCCACCAATTTGGCCGTAAAGCTTTAGGTAAAGACAGGTTCAACCCCAAAATTAAGAGTGCGTATATACACATAGCCACTGCGTTTAACACGGCCCCAGTCACTACCAATGCCAGCGGCTCAATAAATCCCGCTCCCAAGACCAATACCCCCAAGGCAATCTGCAGCCACAGAAATCCATAAAA
>Ga0209210_1003783_pt1 | contig 10025 bp, 7 predicted proteins | sample RifGroA1_FD_183991 | JGI IMG/M metagenome (GOLD analysis project Ga0209210, IMG submission 183991) | Contaminated groundwater microbial communities from Rifle, Colorado, USA - Rifle Groundwater A1 (SPAdes) (version 2) | ecosystem: Environmental > Aquatic > Deep subsurface > Groundwater >...
TATATATGGAAAGCAAAGACAACAATTTACTCTCTTTGTGGAAGAGAACGTATCCCCTTAGAGAATCTATAGATAAATATATAAAGGTTTCAAAATACAAGCTCGGAGGAATAAAAAAGGTGATAGATGAATCGCCATCTGAAATTTTGGTTTGGGGAGCAGGTTCTCTGACGCAACGCCTACTTAATTCGACTAATCTTCAAAACAAAACAATCAAAATCATAGATAGCGATAGTAAGCTTTGGGGAAAGTCTCTGGGTAGAATAGAAATAATTTCTCCAGACCAAATTAAAAATTACAAATATCCTATCTTAATATCTTCATATAAATTTAGAGACGAAATTTCAGAATATATAAAATCAAAAAAGCTGAGCAATAGAGTTATTACTTTTAACTGAAAAACAAGATAAGGCAAATGAAAAAATCCCTTTTTCAACATTAATTCGTCCTATCGTTTTTATTTCAGACATTATACTTCCTATTATGCAGAGTCTGTTTGTTATGCTTTATAAGCATGATACACTCATGATTAATTTATTTTAGTCAGAATTAAAAATTAATTTTTTCCTCAACAATTAAAAATCAAAATACATCAAATCAAAGCTTAATATTTTGCTATAATCTAAAACTATGGATAGGAGTAGGATTAAGTGGACACATATAATGCATTTGCCAAATGGCGAAGTGACTCCTGGTGAATGGGAAGTGGATCCCAAAAAAGTAAATTTTTCCCACGTCAATTTTAAAAATAAAAGAGTCCTTGATATTGGTTGTTTGGATGGAGCTTATACTTTTATGGCAGAGAGTTGGGGAGCAAAAGAAGTGGTATCCATTGATATTAACGATTTTAATGAATTATCATTTGACAATACTCTAAACCCCACTAAAAAAGATAACACAGGATATTTATATGCCCATAAGGCCTTTAAAAGTAAGGCAAAATACCTCTTTCCATACTCTGTTTATAATCTAGATTCAAAAAAACTTGGAAAATTTGATATAGTTTTGTTCCTTGGGGTCTTTTATCATTTAGCACATCCCCTTTATGCGCTCGAAAGGATAAATGAGGTAATGAAAAAGGATGGAATATTAATAATGGAAACAGAAATTAGTTTTACCCACACAAAGTTTTATCATAAAAACAGATTTAAGCACCAAATCAAGGCGCCTAAAAGATTGGTTACTTCCTCATCTCGAAGAGATTTTCTTGCTTCTTCCTTAAACTTCTTTTTAAGGCGTCCAATTAAAGCTAAAATGAGAATTCTTTCCCACTTATTTTACGCTAGATCAACAAAATTTTTCTGGGATCTTTTTAAAGGTTTATTCTACGACAAGCGGGAAATTTACAACGGCGATACCTCTAATTTTTGGTCCTTTGACAAAGTAAATCTTAGGAGACAAATGGATTTTGCCGGGTTTCAAATTATTTCCGAGGATGACGATCCGCTTCTTTCAAGAACTACATTTATTGCCAAAAAAAATAGCGAAATTGATAACATCTATTCTTATAAATACTAAAATATTTAACTGTGGTTGAAAGAAAAAAATCATAGTGTCATAATTTAGCCCTATGTTAAGTAAAAAGAGAATTGAATTTTTAAATAAAAGCGCTAAAGAAGTTAGAAAAAACGTTATTCAAATGAGCGCAAGAGCGAAAAGTGCTCACACTGGTGGAGCGCTGTCTTGTGTTGAAATTCTAGTTTCTCTTTATTTTGAAATAATGAATGTTAATCCGCAAAATCCCCATGATAAGAATCGTGACAGGTTAGTTTTTAGTAAAGCCCATGACGCAAAAGCGTTATATGCCGTTTTGGCAGAGCGCGGGTATTCTAATAAAAAAATTTTAGAGGGATATGAGATGAATGGCGGAAAATTGCCAGGACATTCTACCAGACACTGTATGCCGGGAGTGGAAGTTTCAGCAGGTTCTTTGGGTCATGGATTAGCTATGGCAGTTGGCATGGCATACGCCGGAAAAATAGACGGTAAAACGCATAAGGTTTTTTGTATTATTTCAGATGGTGAATGCGATGAAGGATCTACATGGGAAGCAATCTTATTTGCAGGGCACCATAAGCTCGACAACCTGGTCGTTATTATTGACTATAACAAGCTTCAAGGTTTTGGATATACGAAGGACGTTTTAGATTTAGAACCATTTTCTCAAAAATGGAAAAGTTTTGGCTGGGAAACAGTTGAGGTTGATGGACATGACTTTAATGAATTGATTAATGTATTAAATAAAGTCCCGATTAAAACAAATAAACCCACGGTTGTTATAGCTAATACCATTAAAGGATTAGGTGGAGTGCCAATTTATATAAATCAGGTATCCTCTCAATACAGGCCGCCGACGAAAGAAGAAGCGGAAGAAGCGATAAGGAGGTTGGGTTAAAAGTGAGAATTGCCTTTGTAAATACTCTCCAGGAATTAGCTAAAAAAAATAAAAATATTATGCTTTTGACGGGAGACCTAGGTTATTCGGTTTTTGAAAGATACATAAAATTATTTCCTAAGCAATTTATTAATATGGGCGTTGCCGAGCAGAATATGACTGGAGTAGCAGCGGGATTAGCGATTGAAAATAAAACTCCATTTATATATTCGATTGTTCCTTTTATAACCATGCGAAATTTTGAGCAAATAAGAAATGATATTTGTTATCAAAATCTAAATGTAAAAATTATCGGAGTGGGAGCTGGATTTTCCTATGGACCCTATGGACATACACATCACGGACTCGAAGATATAGGTATTCTAAGGACTCTTGCAAATCTTACAATTATATGCCCCGGAGATCCAATTGAAACAGAGCTAGCAGTAAAAAAGGCAATTGAAATAAAAGGCCCTGTGTATATTCGTCTCGGAAGAGCAGGAGAGGCAATAGTGCACGATAAAAGACCAAAATTTTCTATAGGCAAGGGACTTATTATAAAGGAAGGAAAAGATATTACGATAATTGCCACAGGTAACATGCTTGGTATAGGACTTGAGGTTTCAAAAAAACTTAAAAATAGAGGAATAAGCGTAAGGTTAATAAGTATGCACACAATAAAACCATTTGATTCAGAAATAATTATCGATTCGGTAAAAAAAACTAAAGCGATATTCTCCTTAGAAGAGCACTCAATAATCGGAGGGTTAGGAAGCGCCGTATCTGAAGTTTTAGCAGAAAATAAGATCAGCACTAGATTTAAAAGATTAGGAGTACCCGACAGATTTACAAAAGAAATCGGCGATCAAGAATACATGAGAAAAGTAAACGGTCTTTCAATAGATTCAATAGTTGAGGTTATTCTAAAAAGCTTAAATTATGCATAAAAGGCCTTTCTTCTCTATAGTTATTCCCACATACAATAGGGCAGAGAATCTGAAATTTGCTATAGCAAACATATTGGAACAAGCTTTTGAAGATTATGAGCTTATCGTATCCAATAACAATTCAACTGATCGTACAGATGAAGCCATTAAAGAATTTAAAGATAATAGGATTATCTATATTAAAAATAAAACAAATATTGGATGGATTAGAAATATTGAGAAAAGTATAAATTTAGCAAAAGGTAAGTATGTAATTCTTCAGGGAGATGATGACTATCTATATTCAAAAGACAGACTTTTTAACTTATCTAAGATATTAAAAAATAAGAATTATGGTTTTATAAGACTAAATTATGCAAGCAACAAGGATGGTAAGTTATTTGATTTTAGGGTTAGCAAATCGTTTGATAAAGACATGATCTTAAAGCCTGGCCAAGAAAATAATAAGGTATTTAATTTTATATTAAAAACAGATCCTTATTTTATGACAGGGATTTGTTTTAGAAATAATTTTCCAAATAAAGTAAGATTTATGGATTCCGAGTTAGCCCCCTGGTTTAACATAATTTACTATAACGCAAAAAAATACGGAGCCTACTATTATTCTAAATATTTTTTTATTGCTACCTGGATTTCAAGACCTATGCACCCCTTTTATATTCTGGTAAATAACAAATTTACTTTTGAAAAATATATAGATAACGCCTCCAAATTGATTTCCGAAAAGGAGTTTCATAATTTTAAAAAAAAGTTACTTGGTCAAGTTATTTCTTTGTTTCCTCTGCTAAAACTTAGTTTGGGCAACAAGAGTCTTATTAAATGCGCAAATAGAGTTTTATATTTATATCCGCCATATAAATTTTCAATATATTTCTGGTTAAATTTTATCTGTTCCTTTTTAGCGCCCAGGGTTGTCATTAAAAAATTAAAAGAGTATTATTTATCGCGAATTATAAATACTTATGAAGTAAAGATGATTAGATAATGAATAATATAAAATCTGTACTATTTTACATAGCATTAATTTCTGCGTTTTTAGCTGTTTCAGTAGTTAGCGTTTTTAACTGGTTTTCCAATGGCACTATACTTTATTACTGGGATACGCTTCTTCCCATGAGCTCAAGCTATGCTTTAGCATTTCTTTACTCTTTTTATCCGGGAATATTTCCCGGAGTTTCAGGTAGCGGACTTAGCTGGATTTTATATGTTTTTCCTCTGTCTTTAATTCAAAGTACTTTTAACAACTTATCGCTGGCTCAAGCCTTCATTTATGTTGTCCTCATTTTCTTTTCGGTTTTAAATTTTTATTTTCTTCTTAATTACATCTCCAAATTAGTTTTTGATAAAGAGAATAAGTTTCTCAGACTATTCTCATTACTATTTTCTGTCATGTACGCGCTTAACTTATATACTTTTTATTATGCTTATTATCTTTTTAACCCCGATGCATACATAATTGCGTTTCTGCCTCTTAATATACTCGCCCTTCTACGTCTTTTTCCGCTTAATCAAAACGAGAAGATTGTTCATTTTAAAAAATGGCTTTTAATTTTCTTCGTAAGTTTATTTTTAATGTCTCCCGGTTTTACAACATACATTTTCTTTATCCAATATTTAGGGTGGAATTTTATTTACCTCTTGTTTTATTTTCTTATTTCAAAAGAAAAAAGAAAACCCAAGCTTCTAAAGTCTTTTATTTTTTTTGTACTTGTAATCCTTGCTAACTTATGGTGGTTTTTACCTGCTGTTTTAGGGCTTCATTCTCTATATTCTTCGCAAAGGTTTACAGCGGATACAACTTTTTATATTGATCCAGGTAGTAAAAATTCTAATTTATTGAACTCTCTCAGACTAATTGGAAGTGCAATGATGAATAATAATCCATTCAGCTGGTTCTCTTTTTATATAGATAAAAATCCTTTTAACTTTATATTATTTTTCTTTCCGTTTCTTATCCTATTTTTAGCATACAAAATTAAATCCATAATAAACAAAAACTTTTTATTATTTTTGTTATTGATGTTTTTAGTTTCGCTCTTTATTGTGAAGCTTGGAAATCCTCCGCGTGCGGATATAACCATTTGGCTATTTAAACATATTCCCTTCTTTGATGCCTTTAGGGATGCTCAGCACAAAGCAGGTCTTTATTATATTTTTTCTTATTTTATTCTCTCTTTTGTTGGTTTTCACGTATTAATAAATTATTTAAGCGAAAAAAAGAAAAAAATTTTAATACAGCTATCTTTTATTTTTTTGATTATTGGATTTGTCATAGTTACGGGACCATTTTTTCTTTTCAGAAACGATAACATAAAAAAAATAGATTATGAACTAAATGGTAAAAAATATTTATTTTACGCAAAGACTCAAATTCCTAAGGAATATTACGGATTAAAAAATGTTTTAGAAAAAGAGTGCATAGGTGAGACAACGATTGTAATTCCCAGAGCGTCTGCAATTACAAATGCGGTGTGGGAAAAATATCATACTTCTTATATAGGACAAGACATCCTACCCCATCTTATAAACTGCAACTTAATATCTCAAAAAGTAGGAGAAAATAATCCGGATGCTTTTACAAATGCCCCTTATATTTTACTCCGGAATAAAGATTTCAGTTCTTTTAAAAATTTTCTTTTACAGAACAATATTTCCCTAGTTTTAGTTAGAAAAGATAATATACCGTACTATTATTCAAGCTGGTTCTATTCTGATCCGGAAGAAACTGTGGCAGAAATTGAAAATGACCAAGACTTTCAAAAGTTATATGAAAATGATTTTTTCAATCTCTATAAACTAAAAATAAGTACTACTAAAAATTTTGGTTTTTCCCTTGCAAAAAATATGATTTATACAAATTCCTCTTTAGACACAGCAGTTAATTATGCTGTTTTTTCTAAGACAATCGGTTCCCAAGGCGGTGGGGTAATAATTAATACTAACGACAATCTTAAAAAGTACTCTGGTTTTATCAACCAGTATGTGTCAGTCGGTAATTGCGTGGGGTGTGTGCAAATATCCGGTAAAAATCTTATAGAGGAAAATTACCAACCGTCAACTTTAAGGATGATCAAAGATTTTTTGAAAAAATATTTTAAATTCCTCAATAAGAAAGAAACAACGGACACCAAAATAAGCAAAAATTTGATTAATGCAAATTATGAATTTAGCGGACTAATTCGATCGATTAGAGATAAAAAAACAGATCAATCTAAAAAATACATCAACAGCTATACGGGTTCTATGAATGAAATATTGGGTTTACTTAGAAGCCATAATGGATCACTTTTTGATAGAAATCAAAAATTTTTGGAAACAAAGAATTTTCTTGTTGCACAGAATAATATTATCGTTAGTTATTTGCCTGGCATAAAAGATAATGATACGCGAACCCTTCTCAATTTTTTAGTTATATTTCAAAATAAATCGCTCGATTTCATAAATAAAAACATTTGGGAAACAGACAGTGAAAAGAAACTCTATAAAATAAGACTGGATATTGCTAAAGAGGGGACATATAAATGCGACATAAACACTTTTACGAAGGGAGCATTTCCTATAAATGCTTATATAGACGAAGAGTCCTTAGCTCCATTAATGAACGGAAATCATTTTTTTAAGAAGGGAAGCTATCCTATATCCATAAGGTATAACATTGTAGAAAACCTAAATGTCTCAAGCGTAAAAGTAGACTATATTAAAGAAATTGATCTTGGGAGCATTACGAGGGGCTCCTACACCCTTTCTTTCGATACTAAAGGAATAAAGAACCCTTTATTTATAGTTTTAACAAACGGAAAAATAGATTTAAATAATTTTAATAACGCGCTTCAAAATTCAGGACAAAATATTTCTTATGGATATTTTATCCCCGACTCAACCTCGGAAACTCTTTATAAGAAAGAATTTCACATAGACCCGGTCGCGAATGAGAAATATTATTTATATTTCGTGGTTCCAGTTTTTTACAATAGTTCTCAACTTCCTCAGGAAATAAATAACGTTAGAATGGATAAGAATGTCGAGGAAAACGATATTGTTTTTTCGTGCGCAACACCTACTGCGGATGCCAGCAAAGAAAAGCCTCCTCAAGTCAAAAAAATAAATAACACAAAATATGAGGTAACTTTGCCCGAGAATTTTTCCTCCAAATTTCTTTTGTTTAATCAGTCGTTTAACAATGATTGGAAAGCTTATCCGGAAAACAACAAAGAGCCCTTACCCCATTTTTTAAGTGGATACTCTAATGCTTGGGATATATCAAATATTTCAGAAAGACAAATTACAGTTATTTTTTCAAGACAAGATTTAATTATTAAAAATATCTTTATTTCAGCTTTTATCTTCTTGATTGTACTGGCCGTTTTCCTAAAAATTAAAAAGTAATGGATAAAATATTTAATTTAAAAAATCAATTCTTTTTCTCTTGGTATTTATTAATTGTGTACTATTTCATTTTAAGAGCGATTTTTGGAATTGAGTACTTCGTAATTTACGCGTTTGCAACTTTTCTAGTAATAATTCGCATTGGATTTGAAAAAATAGCACTGATTTTTTTTGCAATTTCAATGATGGCATATATTTTAGCAACCCCAACAGAAGCCAACCATTATATGTCTTTTGTATTCGGATTTCTTCTTTTGTCTCTCCTAAAAAATCTTTACTTTATTTTTGTAGATAATAAAACTATAAAGCGTAAGTTAAAATAAGCTTGTTTTTTTGCTTTAAAGAAGTTATCTTATTTAACAGGGTAAATTTATGAAAATTCTTGTAACAGGAGCCGCGGGATTTATGGGGTCGCATTTAGTTGATGCGCTTTTGGATTTAGGACATGAGGTTTATAGCCTTGATGATTTGTCAGGCGGATACATGGAAAATGTTAACACCAGAAGTCGTTTCGTCAAGATTGACCTTCGTGAGAGAGAAAAAGTAGAAGAATTCATAAATCAAACTAAACCTCAGATGATTTTTCATCTGGCAGCTGATGCTACTGAGGGAAGAAGTCAGTTTACTCCAATTAATTGTACACAGAGAAATTATATGGCGTACCTTAATTTACTTGTTCCGGCAATAATGAATAAAGTTGAGAAAGTAATTCTCACTAGTTCGATGAGCGTTTATGGTTCTCAAGAGGCTCCTTTCAAAGAAACAATGGATAGAAAGCCTGAGGATATTTATGCAATATCAAAAGTATCTATGGAACGAGCTACCGAAATTCTTTCAGAAGTTCATGGATTTAAATATGTAATTATAAGGCCTCATAACGTTTATGGACCGAGACAAAATATGGCAGATCCCTATAGAAATGTAATAGCAATCTTTATTAATTGCCTGCTTAATAATAAACATTATTATATTTATGGTAAAGGAGAGCAAAAGCGAGCCTTTTCCTATATTGATGATTTTACTCCTTATATCGTAAAAGCTGCATTTACTAAGGAGGCTGAGGGAGAAATTTTCAATATCGGCCCTACGGAAGAACACAGCATAAATGAATTGTCAGATATTGTTTTGAAAACCTTCTTTGAAGGTAAACCTGTTCCTGAAAACTTAAAGCCAAAATATTTACCCATTAGACCTATGGAAGTTATTGAAGCCTGGTGCACCGTTGATAAGGCAGAACGAATTTTGGGTTATAAAACAACCGTTACTTTAGAAGAAGGAATTGCGAAAATGGTTGAATGGGCCAGAAAACACGGTCCTACAAAATTTAAGTACCTTGAAGATTTAGAAATTGTTAACGAACATACCCCCAGAACCTGGAAAGACAAGCTTTTATAATCGATGACAGAAATCCGTTAGTAATGAATATTTTTTCAACAGGAGATTTCTCCTTATTTTTTTTAAAATCTGTTCAAGAATCTTTAATATTTCCTTTTGTCTGGAGTCCGACTTATGCAAATGGATTTGGACAAAATATTTCCTTTATTTTAGGTTTTAATACTTTTTTTAATATTCTATCTAAATTTCTTGTACAGTTTTTGAATTTAAGATGGGAAATTGCAGAAAAAGTATTTTTCATTCCCGTATTTTTTATTCTTTCATTTTTAGCTTCATATCTTTTTTCGAAATTATTTTTTAAAGACAGAATTTTAAGAGTGATTTCAGGAATTATTTATTCAACAAATACCTATGCGCTTATGCTTGTCAGCGGGGGACAGTTTGGAGTTTACTTTGCCTATGCCTTTTCACCAATTGTTCTCTGGGCATTTTTTAGAGAAAAAATAAATCCTATCACTTCGGGTCTTGCTTTTGGGTTTTTATTACTCCTAGATCCCCGAATTGCGGGAATTTTGTTATTCATCATCTTAATATTTAATATCTACCAAATATTGTTTGAAAAGATTGCAATCAAAACACTTAAGCCTATATTTGTATCTTTGCTCATTGGAATACTTTTAAATGCTTTTTGGATTTTGCCTTTCCTAATTTATAGGGAAATTACTCTTAACAGTGCTTACACAAACACCGGAATTATAAGCTTCTTAAGCGTTGCTAAGCTTGAAGACACAATGTCCCTGCTTCATCCGAACTGGCCGGAAAATATTTTTGGAAAAGTTTACTTTATGAGACCGGAATTTATTATTTTACCAATAGTGGCTTTTGCAAGTTTAGTCTTTCTTAAAAATCGTAAATCGGAAATCGTAAATCATATATCATTCTTTGTCCTCTTAGCGCTTCTTGGAATTTTTTTGGCGAAAGGC
>Ga0209210_1003786_pt1 | contig 10019 bp, 15 predicted proteins | sample RifGroA1_FD_183991 | JGI IMG/M metagenome (GOLD analysis project Ga0209210, IMG submission 183991) | Contaminated groundwater microbial communities from Rifle, Colorado, USA - Rifle Groundwater A1 (SPAdes) (version 2) | ecosystem: Environmental > Aquatic > Deep subsurface > Groundwater >...
GGAATTACGACGATGAACTTTAATGAAACTGATGAATTCGCGAAAGCTTTCAAGCGATTGTCGAAAAAATACCGATCTCTTCCCGATGATCTGCTTGAATTCAAAAAAGTTATCTCCGAGCTTCCGCTGGGAAGCGGAAAGCATTTTGTAATTTTACACAGCCAAGAGGAAGTGAAGATATTGAAGGCGCGCCTTTTTTGCAGGTACTTGCGGGGCGCGTCTTTGCGAATTATCTATGCATATCAAGAAGCGAAAACGACAATTGATTTTATTGAGCTATATTTCAAGGGCGAACAGGTAAACGAAACAAGGTCGCTTATCAAAGAGTTTGTAAGTCAATTTCCAAAGTAATATCATGGCTACAAAATCAGAACCAATTGAAAAAAAGATAAGTAGTAAAAAAGACACAGTCGTTGAAGTTCATTTTCCAGATAAAATTAGTATCGAGTTAGTTCAAGCAAACGAACTGCGGCATTACGAAATTTTTACTTGGTCAGCGTCTCTTTTGGCAACCATAGCGGTCGGATTTTGGACGGCTTATTTTACGACTAACCCAAAAAGCGATCAATTACTCTGGACGGCAATAGCGGCATCTATAGTTTTTGCTGCTTCTTTGAGTATAGCCATTTATTACCGCAGAAAAGTTTATCATGGTAGTTTGATTAAAACTACAACATTGGCAGAGTTCAAAACTGAAAGAAAATGACCATCTGGCCAACAAAAAAATTAGGAGAAATAATAGAAATTAGCTATGGCAAAGGATTGCCAAAGGATAGCCGCGTAGATTCCGGGAAGTATTTTGCTTATGGTTCGAACGGTCCTGTTTATGGCACTGACGAATCGCTAACCAATGGCGAGACTATTATCATTGGTCGCAAAGGAACGGCAGGAGCTTTATATTTTGTCAGTGAACCGTGTTGGCCGATTGATACAACATTTTTCGCAAAACCAAAAAGTGAAGTGTCTCTTAAATTTGTTTACTATCTTCTGCAAACAAAGAGGTTGCCTAGTCTGGCTATCGTTACTGGTGTTCCCGGTATTAACCGGACAACCTTATCAAATATTCATGTCCAACTCCCTCCTCCCGCAATCCAAAAACAAATCGTTGAGCGGTTGGATAAAATTGCCGAGGTGCAGAAACTGAACGACGGCCTCATCCAAAAAACCGATGAGCTTTTCCAGTCGCTTTTGCATAAGGAACTCAACCCCGTCGGCAAGGATTGGAAAATAAAAAAATTAAGCGAAATCGGAGACATTATTACAGGCACAACCCCATCTACTCAAAACGCTGATTATTGGAATGGAGAATTTTTATGGGCAACGCCAACAGATATAAAAAAGGATACATTTATGCTTACAGACACGCCAAAGAAATTAAGTCGCGAAGGATATGAAAAAACTCGCCCAGTTCCTAAAAATGCAATTCTCGTAACCTGCATTGCATCTATCGGGAAAATGGCGATCGCCGGTAAAGAAATGGCAACCAACCAACAAATTAATTCAATTGTATGCAAAAAAGAAAACGATCCGTTTTTTATATTTTTCTCGCTTCAAAAAGATAAAAAGAAACTTATATTACTTGGGAAAACCACCGCAGTACCAATAATAAACAAAAGTGAATTTGGTCGAATTAAAATATTTCTTCCACCACTTGAAGTACAAAAAAAGATTGTCGCAAAGCTTTCCGCGGTTCAAGATTATAAAAAACAGCTTCTTGGGCAAAAAGCGAAGTTGAAGGAGTTATTCGATTCGGCTTTGGCGGAGTCAATGAAAAATTAGACAATTAAAACTCACCCTTATAAACTGGAGTTTGTAAGGATGTTGTAATGAAAAACTAATATGGAAATCGAATCAAAACAACCCCATAGCAAAGCAAGCTTGCAACGGGGCAGGCAAATTTTAGAACGGCGGAAAGAGATTGAGCAGGAGCTCGTGGATATGCTCAAAGAAACCGAGAGCGATTTTACATTGGATCATGTTCGGGATGTTATTTTCCATGAGGAGGATAACGACGATATGATGAAAGTCGTGGCTATGTTTGATCGTGGTGGAGACGCTTCGGAATTGAGCAATGTGCTGGAGATGGTAACTGACGCGTGGAATTACTTTCCGCACAAAGTCCTTGATGGCTTATCGCCAGCTGAGAAATTATTAGAACATCCCCTCAACCACAAATAACATCCTTACAAACTTGAGAATGTAAGGATGTGGTGTATAATAAAAATATGGCGAAGATAAAGACTGCGAAACAAATGGAGCGGCATTTGAAAGGGATGGCCAACCATCACCGGATTGAAATTTTATTATTTATCGCAGGCAACGACAGGGCAACACTGGATGATATTGTTACGGCTCTCGGTGCGAACGAAAAGACTCTTGGCGAGCATACGCGGAGACTGTCTATGGCGGGGTTGGTAAATAAAAAATATCGCGGTAAATTCGTAGAGCATGCCCTCTCCCCGTACGGCAAGACATTCGTCCGTTTTCTGCAATCCTTTCAAAAGATTTAATAACACATCCTTATAAACTGGAGTTTGTAAGGGTGTTGAAAAAACAAATTTATGAAGATTAATAACTTTTTCAAATTAGTAATTGCGATTGGTGTTTCGCTGGGAGCGGGAGTGATTGGTTCTTTCTTTACAGCGCCCGCGGTTCAGTCCGGTTGGTATATAGGGATCGTCAAACCGGCTCTCAATCCTCCGGCTTGGGTGTTCGGTCCGGTCTGGACGACACTGTTTGCGCTTATGGGCATCGCGGCCTTTCTCGTTTGGAAAAAGGGACTGGATCGCAGGGATGTAAAAATAGCCCTTGGCATATTCCTCGGCCAACTGGTCTTGAACACATTTTGGTCGATTATCTTTTTCGGTTTGCACAGCCCCGGTGGTGCGCTTATTGAGATTGTGTTCCTCTGGCTCGCCATCCTCTCCACGATCGTTGCGTTTTATAAAATCTCCAAACCGGCCGCTTGGCTCTTGGTGCCGTACATTCTTTGGGTCAGTTTCGCGATGTATTTAAACTATTCAATTTGGATGTTAAATTAGAACGAAACCAATATGGCCAGAATTTGGAATAAACACAAACAATTAAATACCCCTCTTAAAAGAAAGGTCTTCGTAGGTTTATCTGGAGGTGTCGATTCTGCCGTGAGTGCCGCGCTGCTCAAGGAACGGGGTTTCGACGTGACGGGAGTCTTTATCAAGGCTTGGCAGCCGCCGTTCATGCCCTGCACCTGGCGGGATGAACGGCGCGACGCCATGAGAGTGGCCATCGCGCTCGATATCCCGTTTCTCTTTTTCGACCTGGAGAAGGAATATAAAAAGGGAGTAGTGGATAAAATGATAGAAGAATATAAGGCTAATCGCACGCCTAATCCGGATGTGCTTTGTAACCGGGAGATTAAATTTGGCGCGTTCTGGGAGAAGGCCAAGGCACTGGGCGCGGATTTCATCGCTACCGGCCATTACGCACAGGCTTTACAAAGGGTTCCCCTTTATAAAGCTACCAAGGGGAACCCTTTGCAGTTGAGGGAAGGCAAGGACAAAGAGAAAGACCAGAGTTATTTTCTCTGGACGCTTACTCAGGAAGATCTTTCTCACACGCTTTTCCCGGTCGGTCATCTGGAAAAACCGGCGGTGAGAAAATTGGCGCAGCAATACAAGCTGCCGGTGGCGGAGAAAAAAGACAGCCAGGGCGTTTGTTTCCTGGGAGAGGTCACCATGGAGGAATTTCTCTCCCATTTCATCGAAATCAAACCGGGCAAAGTCTTGAATACGGAAGGGGAAACCATCGGTTCCCACCGGGGCGTCATCTATTACACCATCGGCGAACGGCACGGCTTTGAAATCACCGACAAAAGCCCGTTAAGCGGCGCTTTCTACGTCATCGCCAAAGACGCGGCGGCCAATACGCTGACCGTTTCGAATAAAGAAAGCGAAATCCTTTCCCTTTCGCCTTCCAAAATCACGGTCAAGTCGGTCAATTGGCTAAACGAACCGGAGAGTCCCACACTCTCCGCCAGAATCCGCTATCGCGCCGATAAGCTGCCCATCACCCTGGTGCTAGCCGGTAAGAAACTGGCGGTAGCCTTCAATGAGCCGGTGCGGGGACTGTCGTTGGGCCAGTCGGTGGTCTTTTACAGCGGGGAAGAATGTCTCGGCGGTGCTGTGATGGATAAGGTTGCGGCTCTCTAGTATAATTAAATAATGACAGAAACCATGAAGAGCAAAGCGCCTTCACATCTCTCTTTGAATACGGACGAAATTAACATTGTTAAGGCCTCCGGCAAACACGAATCCTTCGACCCCGAAAAACTGCGCTTCTCGCTTTTGAACTCCGGCGCTTCCGCCGAGGCGGCCGAAGACGTGCTCGCGCATATTTTGCCGGAACTCCATAGCGGTATGACCACGGCAGAAATCTACAGCCATGCCTTTTCTATCCTCAATCAGACTAATAAGCCGGTCGCCCGAAGCTATTCCCTCCGCCGGGCCGTGATGGATCTCGGTCCATCAGGCTTTCCCTTCGAGGATTTCGTAGCGGAAATATTGAGGGCCAAAGGATTCGAGTGTGTGACCCGCCAGACTGTGCTCGGGGGATGTGTGGCTCATGAAGTGGATGTGGTCGCTTATAATGAGAAGAAGCTCATTATGGTTGAAGCCAAATTCCACAATGAGCTGGGCACAAAATCCGACCTCAAGGTTGCCCTCTATATCAAGGCCCGTTTCGACGACCTCGAGGAAAATGTTTTCAACTACGGAGGACAAAATCGCAAGGTGACCGACAGCTGGCTTGTCACCAACACAAAGTTCTCTTCTACTGCCATCCATTACGCCGTTTGCAAAAATATGACGCTCATCGGTTGGAATTATCCGGAGAAGGGGAGTCTGCAGGACATGATTGAGGAAGAAAGCCTTCATCCCATTACCTGCCTCACCTCGCTTTCAGGGGAGCAGAAGAAATCACTGCTCGCCGGCGGAGTGGTGCTTTGTTCGGCTATCGCCAAAGAGCCGGAAGTCTTAAGAAAAATTTTCGGGGAAAGTTTCGATTCCAAGCCGGTCCTTAATGAAATAACAGAATTATAATGCTCAACTTCACGAACTTCGATATATCGCTGGAGCCTTTTGTTTACCTGGTCGCCGCCTTGATTCTCGGTTCCATTCTCGGCATCGAGAGAACCCTGGCCCACAAAACCGCCGGGGTGCGCACTTACAGCTTGGTTAGCATGGGTTCCTGCCTTTTTATTCTTATTGCGCGCTATGTGATACCCACGGTCGAGTCATTCAATTATGACCCGATGCGCATGGCAGCCGGGGTAGTGATGGGGGTCGGCTTTCTCTGTGGCGGCGTCATTATCTTCAAGGATTCAAGTCTTGTCGGTTTGACCACTGCCGCTGGTTTGTGGGTAGCGGCCGGTATCGGCATGGCGGTCGGTTACGGACTCTTGGGACTCGCGGTCCTGGCTACGGTCTCGACGCTCTTGGTCTTTACCCTCTTCTGGTTTATTGAACAAAAGATTATTTCACGGAGATAAAATGGCGGAGAGAGAGGAAGGGCTGAAAAAAATCAAAGAAGAAGTTTTAAATCTCTCCGTTTCGCCGCTGTACGCTGAGAGAGTTAAAAACAAGTATTTCCCGGTCATCGGCGAGGGTAGTCACTCGGCGGCTATTATGTTTGTGGGCGAAGCGCCGGGCGAGAATGAAGCGAAGACCGGCAGGCCTTTCTGCGGCCGGGCCGGCAAATTGCTCGACTCGCTGCTTGATTCTGCCGGCATCAAGCGCGAGGATGTCTACATCACCAACATCGTCAAAGACCGCCCGCCGAAGAACAGGGACCCCTTGCCGGATGAGATAGCGATTTACGCGCCGTTCCTGGACCGGCAAATCGAACTCATCAAACCCAAAGTCATCGCCACCCTCGGCCGTTTTTCCATGCAATACGTCATGAACCGCTACGGCCTCGAATTCGAACTCGATTCGATCAGCAAGCTTCATGGGCAAATTTTTTCGGCTGATAAGTTCAAGGTCGTGCCCCTCTATCACCCGGCCGCGGCCATCTACAATCAGCAACTCCTCTCTACGCTTAAGGAAGATTTTAAGGTGTTGATAACTCTATCTTGATGGTTGCAAAGGTTTAATATGTGTGGCATTATTAAAGTAGATGTTCGTAACTGGGGGGGGCAAACATGCAGCTTGCACTTAGCGGCGGCGAAAACATCAGTCGCGGTGACCCGGTTCAGCAAGTCGGCCCGTTCGCGCTCATTCAGCTCAATCGGCCGGTATACGTCCTCGAGGTGGTGGGCAGCGAGCTCGAGCTCTCGAACGAGCCCAACGGCCCGCCTCTCAAGGACCTCAGCGGGCAGCCGATGCACTTTCCGATTCAGAAGTTCCGGAAAGTAGCCGCTTAGTTGGCGGAGGGAGACGGTCCCAGGGGCGACGCAAAAAGCGTCGCCCCTCTCTCATTTCATAATTAAAATATGCTATATTCATCCCATGCTCTCATCTGAAATACGGCAGAAATTTTTGAATTTTTTCGAAAAGCGTGGACACGCTGTTATTCCTTCGGCTTCGCTCGTGCCCAACAAAAGCGATAGCTCGGTTCTTTTTACAACGGCTGGTATGCAGCCTCTGGTCCCGTACCTCATGGGCAATCCTCATCCGGCTGGGAAGCGCCTGGTCAATATCCAGAAATGCGTGCGTACCCAGGACATCGACGAAGTGGGGGACAATACTCACGACACTTTTTTCGAGATGCTCGGTAACTGGTCTCTGGGAGATTATTTTAAAGAAGAGGCTATTCAGTGGAGCTACGAATTGCTAACGTCTAAAGAAGAAGGCTTCGGTCTCGATATTAATAGATTGCATGTAACAGTCTTCGAGGGAGATGAATATGCTCCGCGCGATGATGAATCTGCCAAAATTTGGGAAAAAATCGGTATACCAAAAGAGAAAATCAAATATTTGGGTGCCGCTGACAATTGGTGGCCTGCTCGAAAGACCGATTTCAACTGGACCGGTCCAACTGGACCTTGCACTGAAATGTTTTATGACGATGTCGAGATTTGGAATGATGTCTTCATGGAATACAGTGCGGAAAACGGTAAGATTACCGGTAAACTTTCGCAGAAAAACGTCGACACTGGTGCCGGACTTGAGCGTCTCGCCATGGTCCTTCAGGGCAAAGACAACATTTTTGATACAGACCTCTTCAGCTCTATCATGTCCGCTGCCGGCTCGAGAATCGTCGCCGACCATATCCGCACAGCCTGCTTTATGATTGCCGACGGCGTGACTCCATCCAACACCGACCGCGGGTACATACTGCGCCGTCTCTTGCGCCGCGCTTATGTGAGGAATAAGGACCTCGGTCCGGTTATCGATGCTGTGATTAACCACACAAGTTACAAAGGACTTTATACTTTCTCCCCCGATACTCAAGAGGTCATAGCCCAAGAGTTGGAAAAGTTTAAAAAAGCGCTTGACGCGGGCCTCAAGCAAATAGAAAAAGGAGAGGACCCCTTTATACTTTTTACGAGTTTTGGTTTACCATTAGAGATCATTGAAGAAGTGACAAAGATTGACCGGGCTAAATTTGAAAAGCAGATGGCAGAACACAAACGACTTTCGAGCGTCTCTGGTGAGCAGAAATTTAAAAAGTAATTGTGGTATAATTTATCCCATGTCGAAAAAGATCGAGGATATCATTCCGCCAGAAAGACGAAGGAGCATACGGGACATCCCAATACCTGAAGGCCGGCGCAAAAGCGACCCGTTCTCGCCACGCCCTGCCACTCCGGCCAGAGCTACAGCCAGAAAAGCTGCCCCCGCTATTCGCATCGAAGAGGAAGAAGAATCTGCTGTTCCAGTTTCCGGACGCAATCCGGATTTCCCGCGACGCAAAAGGACTTCGAGAAGGAGAGTGTGGATGGCCGCAGGTGCGGGAGCGCTCATCCTCATTTTCGCCGTTCTTTCGATGTTTAACGGAGCCACTTTCGCCTACGTGCCGAAATCGGCCGCCCTTATTTTCAACAACGAGACCTACACGGCTCACAAGTCGGGGACGGAAGGACTTTTCTACAGTGTGGTTAAACTCTCCCGAGAGAAAGGGGCCGCCACGCCGGCCGGCGGCGAGACCGATGTCGAGAGAAAGGCCTCCGGAGTAATCGTGGTCTACAACGATGCTTCCGCCGAACCGCAAAGATTGATTGAAAACACACGCTTCGAATCTTCCGCCGGCAAGATTTACCGTATCAGAAACGTCATCACTATCCCGGGCAAGAAAACCGTCTCAGGGGTTTCGCAGCCAGGCACTATTGAAGTGACCGTGTACGCCGACGCGCCGGGCGAAGCATATAATGCCGGCCTTTCCGATTTCACCGTGCCGGGACTCAAAGGCACTCCGCGTTATACTTCGATTTATGCCCGCTCCAAGACCCCCATGACCGGCGGTCTGGTTGGCAAGGAAAAGACGGTCAAAGCCGAGGACCTGGCCCGCGTCAAAGCGGAGCTCCAAGGGGCTCTCAAGGACGAGTTGTGGCAGGAAGTCCAGGCCGAAGTGCCGGGGGATTTCATCCTCTTTCCTTCTCTCTTGTCCTATACTTTTGAAGACCTGCCGCAGGGGGCCGGTTCGGGCGACAACGTCACCGTCAACGCCCGCGGCAACCTCTATGGTGTTATGTTCAAGAAAAGCGACCTGGCCGGTTACCTGGCGCTCAAGAAACTGAGTGTTCCCAAGACCGAGCCGGTGGAGGTGCCTGCACTCAGTTCCCTTAATCTGACTTTCGCCGGCACGCCCCCGGCCGACCTCCTCTCGGTGAGTGAAATTAATTTCAAAATCGTCGGCAATGCCACAGTGCTGTGGCTCACGGACGAAGTGGCTCTGAAAGCCGATATCCTCGGTCGCCACAAGAGAGACATCACAGCCATTCTCAAGAATTATCCGACCGTCGCTTCCGCCAGCGTGACCGTCAGACCTTTCTGGAAAAGCACTTTGCCGGCCGAAAGCGATAAGGTTTCCATCAAGAAGTTGTCAGCCCAGTAGCCATGCAGCAAAACAAAGAGCTCGAAAAGACCGGGGTGGTGGTGGAATCCCTGCCCAATATCATGTTCAAGGTGAAATTGGACCATAACGGAGAGGAAATTCTGACCTACCTTTCCGGGAAAATGCGTCTGCACCGTATCCGGGTTTTGGTGGGAGATAAGGTGCTCCTGGAGCTCGAGCCCTACGGTGGCAAAGCCCGCATCACCAAACGTTTATAAAATTCCTCAAGTATCACCTAAACTTTGTTAAGTAAGATACTATGATATATCATAGTATCTATATAATAATAGTATTTTTATGAAAGTAAAAATCGGAAAATTGGGAAAGAAAGAGGTAATGCGAACTCTTGATACCCTTTATACTGCTGCCAGTGCCATTCAAGGAAGAGAGGCCGTAAAACTTTTTCTGCGCGATTTGCTCACACCAAGTGAGCGGATAATGTTGGGGCGTCGTTTGATTATTGCCAGGAAGCTTATAAATGGAGAGACACATGAAGAAATAGTGAACAGTCTTGGGGTAGGCTACGACACTATTATGAGAGTGCAAAAATGGCTTGATGACCAGTTACCAGGTTATGAAAAGGCGATTGAAGGTATGGAGAAAGAATTTAAAAATAGAAAAGACAAAATGCTTTATGCAAAAAGTGCCATCTACCGTTTGAAGAAAAAATACCCGATGCATTTCCTGCTTTTTCCGACCCCAAAACTCAAAGATTTTAATTAAATATAATAAAATAAAACACTATGATATATCATAGTAATGAAGTTAGATTTATCACACGAGGAAATCGTCGACATACACATGGGAGCAACCGGCTATCACGAATACTAGGGAATGAGCTTCATCTGAGGTTGTGGGGAGGGGAAATAAGGGGACGCCGCGGGCGTTGTCCTAGGTACACACATTTGGCGGACTAAGTCTTGAATAATCGGCAAGAAATTCATTCGGTGTCTTGCCGCCCAATCCGCAGTGCTCAAGATTGTTGT
>Ga0209210_1003787_pt1 | contig 10016 bp, 7 predicted proteins | sample RifGroA1_FD_183991 | JGI IMG/M metagenome (GOLD analysis project Ga0209210, IMG submission 183991) | Contaminated groundwater microbial communities from Rifle, Colorado, USA - Rifle Groundwater A1 (SPAdes) (version 2) | ecosystem: Environmental > Aquatic > Deep subsurface > Groundwater >...
CTTTTATCTTTTTCAAAGATCTTATAAATTTCCGGAGGAATATTTTCCCTCGCTGAAATGGGTTTTGCAATATATGAATAGCCAATTAGAGTTGACTCAACTATTGCCAGAATTCCTAGTAGAAATGCAAGCCTTTTACTTAAATGTTCTAATCCCTTTCCGAAAAGAAAAAGAAAAATAAAAAAGACAATGGGCCAGATTCTGGTTGAGACCCTCATAAGAATGAAAGGCTTAAGTGTTAAAAGGAGGTGGTAAATCGGAGAAACGTTATTGAGGATAAGAGCTAAAAGCACCAAAAGTATCAAAAGTACCAAAAGCTTTTGCCTGGTTTTAAGTTTAAGAAATCCAAATCCTGCAATTATTCCCGGGATAATTCCAAAAGTGATTGCTTTTTCAGTTTCTGGATTAAATAAAAGGAAGCTGTGTACAAATTCCCTTTTCCCTTTCCAAATTGGGAATGTTTCAGGATAATTAAATAAAAGACGTCTGGTGGTTTCACTTTGCCAGGAGATTTGATAATACAACGCCGGAGAAATAAATAGGAGAGTTAGTATAAAAGCATAAATGTGGAAAATAGAAATCTTTTTCAAAAACCAATAAATAAAGATGGGGAGAGTAAAAATAGCAGCGATTAAAATGTGATTAAAATAAAGAGAGCTGGCACTTATGGCGAATAAAATAACCATTTTCCAGTTTGGTTTCTGTAAGAGCATATAGGTGGAAAGAAGTAAATATGGAAGCCAGCTCCAAGCAATTGCGAGACCCCAATGCCCAGCCTCTAAATAAGAAAAATATATAGGTGAAAGGATAAAAAGGCAGGCAAGTATGATATTCGTTCTTTTTGAAAATTTAAAAACTTCTCGTGACAAAATGTAGATTCCTACTGATCCAAAAAGAGTATGAATGAATAGGGAGATAAAGATTGCTGTATCGATATTTGTGAAAAGAAAGATAATGTTGGGTAAGTACCAAATTGGATTTTGAGGGTCGGAGAGAAGTGGGGTGCCAGCGAAAAACATTTCGTTTAAATAAGGGATTTGGTGATTTGCTAAAACATTTTGTTTTATGTAGTAAAAAATCGGCCAGAAAAATTCCGTTAAATCATTGTTTCTGGTTAGAAGGAGAGTTGGGTTTGAAAAAAACGGCAGGAAGACAAAGATGGCTGCAGCTAGTATAATTACGATTGCCATGATTAGAAAATTGGTCATTAGTATAGCACTAATTTTGCCTGCGCTATTTGTATTCAAATCACTTTTTTTCCCTGGCCCTTTGGCTTGGGGAGACGCACCCCATTTTTACCCCGAAGAAATTAGGCAGTTGGTTGGTGAGCCTTTAGCTTGGGACTCACGGGGAAATAGTTTTGGCGGAATTAACTCGCTTATTTTTATTTGGCCTTTGATGTTCATCTATGGCCTAATCGGTAATAACGATCTAGCCGTTAGGATTCTTTTTTACTTTCCGTCAATAATGCTTGCCGGATTGGGAATATATTTTTTGACTAGATATTTGAAATTTGCTCCAGTGGTTAGCTTTTTTTCAGTTCTAGTCTATTTAATAAACACTTATTACTTATTACTTATCGATGGCGGGCAAGCCGGCGTAGCCTTGGCTTATGGTTTATTTCCTTTGATCTTACTTTTTTTAAGAAAGTTCTTAGATGGTCCGAATCTCAAAAGTTTCTTTTTAAGTTTGATGTTTTTAGTGCTGGGCGGAATAGCTGATCCCAGAGTAACGATGATTGCGATAGTGACAATTTTCTTTTGGCAAGCCTTGGAGCAAAAGTTTACTTCTTTAATTTACTTACTGCCACTCATTATTTCTTGGTTGGGAATAAATATGTATTGGCTTTACCCTTTGTTTAAAAATGGTGACGTTGGTCTTGCGATAGTTTCCGGAGCAGTAAAACTGAAATGGTATTACCCGTTGGCTTTATTCTCGCCCCACTGGCCCCAAAACCTTTTTGGTCAGGTTTCCCGTCCGCCATTTTATTTTGTTGGCATACCAATCCTAATTTTGTTGGGAGGAATTTTAAACAAGGAGAAAAAATTTTTGATTTTGTTTTTGATTTTTATGTTTCTTTCTTTCGGGGCTTTACCGTTGGGAACCGCTTTTCGTGATTCAACCAAATTTTTTATGCCGCTTATCTTGTTTGGCGGAATTCTTATCGGTCAAGCACTTGAAAAAAGATCTATTATCTTACATCTTATATCCTACATCTACATCTTGTTTCTTGTTTACCCCGGTTTAATCGGGAAAATGAATTTTGTTCTTTCTAATCGGCCGCAACCTTCAGGTTATGAAAGAATTTACGAAAAGCTAAAAGCCGACAATGGTTTTTACAGATCAGTCTGGTTTCCCGAGCGACACCCCATGACTTACGAGACAGATGTTAACCCCGCTCTAGATGCCCGTGATCTGGTACGTTTTTGGCCATTTGCAAGTCTTAATGCAAGTGAAGATGTTTTCAATTTTCTTAACAATGAGAATTTTATAGAGTGGCTTAGAGTCCTTGGAGTAAGAAATCTTATTTTATCAGATAATCCTCGGGAAATTTCGAAAAGTACAGAGGACAAAAAAAGCTGGGATACAATTCTTCGTTTGGTTGATGGAAATAAAAATTTAACAAAGACTGATTGGGGAGTCGGAGTACCTATTTATACAATTGAGAAATCTTATCCCCGATTTTATACGGTAGACACTTTGACTATCGTCGTTGGGCCTTTTCTTTCGGAACGTCCTCGAGTTCCCGCGGTTTATTTAGAGGATGGAAAATGGAATCCTAAGATATTGCAGGGCAAAGATCCGGCCTCGGTGAAAATTTTTTTTAACGGCAAGAATAAAACCGGTCTTGCCATGAGTTTTTTGCAGAAATATTTTATCTCGCCCGAACAGGCTTTGAAAAATGAGTGGGCGGTTTATTCTAAAGACCAAAATTTAAAATATAAATATGAACTTCTAATACGAGGGGTTAAATTCACAGACTTTGATTATGCAAAAGGCCTCGCTTTTTCCACCCAAAAAAGTGAGAAGATGGAATTTAAATTTGAAGTTCCTGAATCAGGTGAATACGTTTTTGCCAAGCGAATAATGATTCCGTCAGAAGGTCAAAGCAGTTTTAAATGGGAAACAACTTCTCTAAATCTCCAAAAGGGTGATTATGCGCAGGTAATTGAAAATAATTCCGATTTGCAGATTTTGAATGTGGTTGCTCTTGTTCCCAAAAGTGAATTTAATGCTGCCTTTGGACTTGCAGATGCTTTTTTAACCACCTTCTCCGAGACAAAACTTGAGGAAATAAAAACGGTTGAAATTGAATCTCTTAAAGTAAACAAAGTCGGTAGTTTGAGATATAGCCTTGAAAATAAGGGAAAGAATTTCTGGGTTATTTATAATGAAAAGTACGATTCTCAATGGAAGCTGAAAAGAGGGAGGGATTATTTTGAATCAGTGCCTGTTTTCTCCATGATTAATGGTTTTTATATTAAAAATGATTGGCGTGATTTGGGAGTTGAGTTTAAGGGTCAGGAGGTCGTCCGTTGGGGAATTTATTGGTCGGCGGTTTCTATATTGGCGCTTTTGATAATCCTTCTTATAATGATCTAGTGTCCAAAAAACTCTATCTTTTAGTATTTGCTTTAGCTTTTCTTTTTAGGATTCTTTTTATTCTACCCGGAAATATTATTTTGGGATTTGACCAGGTGCGGGATCTTTCTTCTTCCTGGTCGATATATAAAGATCTAGATTTGAAAATAATTGGGCCTACAGCCGGGAATAATCCAGATCTTCACCATGGCATCCTTTTTTTATACTATATCTTGCCCCCATTAATATTTTTCGGAGGTAGCCCGATTGCAGTAGCTCTTTGGAACGCTTTTTTTAATGCGTTGATTTACCTTGTACTTTTTAATTTTGCTAAAAGCCTTTTTAAAAATAATAAGGTGGCAATAATTTCCGCTTGCCTATCCGCAGTATCATTTTATTTGATTGAATATAGCGCTTGGATTTCGAACCCTTCTCCAACTCTTTTGATCGTACCGCTATTTTTCTTTTTTCTGTGGAAGTTTATTGACCAAGATTCAAGATTCATGATTCCGGCTGCTTTCTTTCTGGGTCTCTCGATTCAATTTGAACTTTTTTTTCTTTACTTAATCCCCGTATTTATTTTAGGAATCTTGCTATTTAGGAAAAAAGACATTAAACAAATCCTCTTTTCTTTTGCGGCTTTTTGTTTGGCTACCTTAACAATGATTTTGACAGAGATTAAGTATCATTTCTCCGGCGTCAGGTCTTTATTGGAATCTTTTTTGGTTGTAGGAACTTCAAACCAGGGGTTTATTAATAACCTTCGTTTATTTATTGATAGATTTTTTGAAACATTTTCTCAAAGCATTCTGCCGGTTAGCTTTGGTAAAGTGTCAGGAGTGGTTGTGCTTATTGTTTTTGTCCTTTACCTGTTCAAAAAAACCTCGGACAGAAAAGCCCTTTCCTTCCTGGCTGTTTATCTCTTCACTCCATTTCTAATGCTTGCCTTGGGGTATCACGGGGCCCCCTGGTTTTTAATTAGCCTTCCTCCGGCAATGATTCTCCTGGCCTCATTTATTTTGAGTAAAATCAATTCCGCTATTTTAACTTTTATCATAGTTCTTATTAGCATTGTTAATTTAAACACCCTTAGAAAAGATAAACTAAATGGAAATTCTATTCTTGAACCGGATGCATCGGCTTTCTTGTCAACCCAGTTGGCCGTAGTTGACTACACCTACAAACTTTCGAACAATGAACCATTTGGGATTAATTCAGTGACAAACCCACTTTATATAAATGCGGTATGGTCTTATCACTACGAGTGGTACGGCAAGAAGAATTATGGATATTTACCTTCGTGGTGGGGTGGAGATCAACTTCACCCATCTGATTCTTTGCGGGGTCCCTTCGGAAATGAAAAATATTTGTATGTGATAATTGATAATTCGCTTAGAATCCCGGACGTCCATAAGATTTTGGGGAAAGAGTGGATTGAAAAAAAAGGTGAAACCGTTAAAGAGAAGAACTTTGGAGCGATTACGGTCTTGGGAACCCGACTGTAGTATAATTTCTGGTTATGGATGACTTTTTCTTGACGATTAAAAATCTTGTTTTTTCAAAAACCGCTAAGGATATTTATATCGTTTTTGTCGGGAATATTGTTTCTTTTTTCTTTGGAATAATTTTCGCAATCCTTGCCGCTCGTGCCATTGAGCCATCCGGTTGGGGAATTTTTAGCGCTGCGGGAGGACTTATGGTAATTCTTTTTGCATTTTCGGAATTGGGATTATCTTCCGGACTATTTAAATTCGTTTCGGGTCTCTGGTCGGAGGGTAAGAAGAGAGAAGTTGATGAAGTAGCAAGCGTTATTTTAACAACAAGATTAATAACTGCACTCGTCTTTTCGGTTTTGATGATTATTTTCTCAAAGTCTCTTTCTGGCTACTTTTTGAAAACAGATAATTCCACTCTTATTTATTTTACAGCGTTTGGATTAATAGGTTCTTTGTTAATTGACTTTCAAGTTTCATTTCTCCAGGCAAAAAGAATTTGGCTTACTTCTTCGGCACTTATTGCTCTGACCAATTTTTTCCGGATGGTCTTCTTGCTTATCTTTAGGTTTTTTGGGATATTCGATATATCAATTTTATTTGCCGTATTTTTCTTTTCCCCCGTAGTAACATTTTTAGTATCACTTTTATTTGAAAGACCCACTCTTAGTTTTTCTCCAAAATTTCTCACGATATTTAAAAAAGTGTCAAAATTCTCTCTTTGGATGGGAGTAAATAGGTCCGTGGGTTCGATTTCTTCCCGTGTGGACTCTATTCTTCTTATTCAGCTTGCGGGATCGTTTGAGGCGGGAATTGTGGGAGCTGCAAGGCAGCTTCCAAATGCGGTAACGATATTAATTGCCAGTTTTGCAACGGTAATCGCAACCCGCCTTGCAAGTTATAAAAGCGAGCACTTAATAAAATATTATAGAAAAACAGTTTTACTTTCTCTTCTTTTGGGATTTGGAGTTTTGATCGGAGTGGTTCTGGTGGGACCGATAATTTCACTTCTTGGACCGAAATACGGTCTTTCGGCGGGGGTACTCAAATGGCTTTTGGTTGGTCTTATTCCTTTTGCTCTCTCAAATCCTTCTGTAAACGCTTTAATTTACACATTCCACAAGCCAAGAATTATTGCTCTTCTTTCTGTCATCCAGCTCCCGCTAATCATTTTGGGAAACATTATTCTTATTCCTAAGTTTGGGATTTACGGTCCTGTTATTGTAATTGGAATTTGGAATCTTTCAACACTTGTTGTCACGGGCCTTAAAGCAAAATGGGAATTGTCGCGCATACATTAGTCAAAAACGAAGAAAGGTTTGTCTGGTTTGCAATAAATTCTGTTATTGATTATGTGGATGAGATGCGTGTTTGGGATAACGGCTCGAGTGATTCGACTGTTAAAATAATAAAATCGATTAAAAATTCCAAAATTACTTTTAAGGATGCGTCCGGGGTCCGCCCTGAGGTCGCCCGTCAACGAATGCTTGATGAAACCAAGTCTGACTGGATTTTTATTCTCGACGGCGATGAAATTTGGTATGAACCCAGTATCGAGTATTTGATATCTAATATCCAAAGCAATATTGATTGCGTTGTGGTTCCCAACTATATGCTTATAGGTGATATATTTCATTATCAGGAAGAAAAAGCGGGAAGATATAAGATTGCCGGCAGGGTGGGGCATTATAATATTAGGGCAGTTAAGAATTCTCCCGGACTTCATTTGGAGGGGGTTTATCCCAATGAGGCATTTGTGACCAAAGACGGGGTAAAGGTCCAGAATTTGCCGGAAGAAAAAATATTGTTTTTGGATAAGCCGTATCTGCACGCAAGTTTTTTAAAAAAGAATAAATATGAAATAGGGGAGGAGTTTGCGCCCGATTTTTATTATCCGGAAGTATTTTTTAAAGATCGACCCGATTTTGTCCCAAGCCCTTGGAGACCGATGGCCGTAAGATATAAGCTAAAGGCTTTTTTTGAAACACCGTTAAAAAAAATCAAAAGAAGAATCATATGAATTATCACAGGGACGAGGATTATAAAAAGTTTGAAAGTACTTTCAGAAATATTTTTCAAAAAAGATTTAATTTGATTCTGAAGTACACTTCGGAAGTGTCCAGGCACACTTCCGAAGTGGGGAACCGAAGTGGCCGAGTTTTGGATATAGGTGCTTCGACTGGAACTTTTTTGTCTATTTTTAAAAAAGAAGGCTGGGAAGTTTTGGGCGTAGATCCTTCCAGGTCGTCAGCCGGAGAGATAAAAATAATTCATGAACATTTTGAGAAGACAGATCTACCAAAAAATTATTTTGATCTGGTGATTTTAAACCATACGTTGGAGCATATGGATAATCCCATGTTTGTTTTGAAAAAAGTTTACAAAGTCTTGAAGAAAAATGGCATTTTGTTTGTTGATGTTCCCAATGCCGGAGGCTTAGGGGCGAAAATACTGGGAAGATATTGGCCTTATCGATTGCCTAAAGAGCATAAACACCAATTTACAGGAGAAAGTCTGAGCAAAATATTTGGAAAAGCAGGTTTTAAAGTAATTCATTTTGCAAGCCGCTCCGGCATTTTTGAGTATGTCAATCCATTATTGGAACTTAAACGTAAGCGATTTTTACTTGATATCTTTACTATTCCCTATTCTCTAATCGCTACTGCCTTGCAAATGGGCGATAGCATGAGTCTAATCGGGAGGAAATATAAGCGGAGCTTGGCAAAATTATGAATTTTGTGAAGAAATTTTGGCTGTTATTACTTATGCTACTTGGATTACATTTATTACTTCTAATAAATCTCCAGTTTACCGCATGGCCTGAGATGTTTTCGTATGCCTTTCTTCGTAATAACGGTTTCTTGCTTTATAAAGACATGGTCTATCCTTATCCTCCGGTTTTGGTCCTGGGGCTTAGTATCCTTTATAAACTTTTTGGCTATAAACTGATTGTTTTAAAGCTTGCGACTTGGGCAATTATTTTGGTAAGTGATATTTTGATCTTTTTAATTGTTAAGAAAGTAACAAGCCGTAGTCTGTTGGCTGTGGGCAGTTTGCTGTTCTATGTTCTTACTCAGCCATTTCTTAGTGGCAATCAGCTTTGGTTTGATTTGGCGATTCTCCCCCCGGTTTTGCTGGGGACTTTCTTTTTTTTAGACAAGAAGTATCTTTTGAGTGGAGTTTTTCTGGGAGTTGCTGCATTAACCAAACAAACAGCAGTGTTGTTTTTAGTAGTCAGCGGATTGTGGTTACTTATTACCGAAAAAAGGTTTAATTTTGTTATCAAACTGGCAGCAGGCCCGTTGTTTTTATTTTTAGTTCTATTAGTAAGACTAATTACCGAGGGTGCAGTCCAGGGATTTTTCAACTGGACAGTTGTTTACCCCCTTACCTATTGGGGAGAGTTTCCCGGCTATGTCGAGGCAGTTTTGAATAGCCGTGAATGGCTTGTCGTTATTTTACTATCGCTTCCAGCAATTATTTTGTTTTTGCGTAAGAATTACTTATTACTTATTATTTATTATCTATTATCTATAATAATGGTCTATCCGCGTTTTTCCTTTTTCCATTTTCAATTGGCTATCGCGTTTTCGGCAATTTTATTCGGTGTTTCTCTAAAAAGTTTTAAAGTACCTCGCTTTTTATTTATTACTTATTATTTTTTACTTATTACTTTCATTACCCTTCCAGCTCTCAAAACCAGCTGGCAAAAAGAGACGAGGTTTTGGGGCGCTAGTGATTTGAGATTGGCAAGCATAGTTCAAAAAGAGGTTGATGGCAGTGTGTATCTTTTAGGCCCACACTCGGGATTATATGTGATGGCGGGAAAGCTTCCTCCAAAGCCTTGGGTGGATAATTTTGGCTGGTATTGGGAGATACCGGGGTTTCAAGAAGAAGTTATAGATTCGTGGCAGAAGAATCCTCCTCAAGCAGTATTTTCTACGGTTCCAGAGGTTGGTAGTTGGTATGAGTTGGGAACCTACCGACCCAGATTGTTGGTAGAATGGATAAAAAATGAAAAGATTAAAAATATTATTCTTAAATAAATATCAAGGTAAGGTAAATCGCGGCGCGGAAACGTTTGTTAGCGAACTTTCAAAGCGTCTTTCGAAAAGACACGACATATCAATAAACGTGTTACCTGCCGGGTGTAATATTGTCGTTCCAACAAACGGGAGATTGCAGGCGCTTTCGACCCGAATGGCTACATTGTTGAATGGTTCAAAGATGATTGTTTCAGGCCAATCGGGGATTGGGCTTGATGATAGAATAAACCTTTACTGTTTTCCCGATGTGTTTGTTGCCCTTTCCGACGATGCCGAAAGTTGGGCAAAAAAAATTAACCCTTTTGTAAAAGTGGTCAAAATTCCAAACGGAGTAGACCCTAGAAAGTATAATTTTTCAAATAATCGTCCCAAAGATGTAATTCTATCGGTGGGGGCATTTACGAAAGAAAAAAGGCACGATTTGACTATTAAAGCGGTTGCAAAACTAAAGAGTGTTAAGTTGGTGATTATTGGAGGTGGAGGGAATAAAAAAGATGAGATAGAGGCACTAGGCACTAGATTATTAGGCACTAGATTTGAGATAAAAAGTGTTTCGAATGAAAAAATGCCTGAGGTGTATAAAAAAGCAGATGTTTTTGCTTACCCTACGGTTCCCTGGGAGTCATTTGGAATTGCTATGGTTGAGGCGATGGCATCGGGTCTTCCTGTTGTTGCAACAGATGATCCAATCCGGCGGGAAATTGTTGGGGATGCGGGGTTTTTTGTTGACCCGACGGACACAGATGCTTACGCTAAAGCCTTAAAAGAAGCTTTGGATAAAAATTGGGGGGACATTCCCCGCAAGCAGGCGGAAAAATTTGATTGGGATGAGATAGCGATAGAATACGAAAAGTTATTTAAATCATTATGAAAGTTTCTGTAATCATACCTACAT
>Ga0209210_1003789_pt1 | contig 10014 bp, 9 predicted proteins | sample RifGroA1_FD_183991 | JGI IMG/M metagenome (GOLD analysis project Ga0209210, IMG submission 183991) | Contaminated groundwater microbial communities from Rifle, Colorado, USA - Rifle Groundwater A1 (SPAdes) (version 2) | ecosystem: Environmental > Aquatic > Deep subsurface > Groundwater >...
CTCTCGTTCAAACTTGGCGGGAATGTTAGAACGTCTGCGAGATTGAATGCGAGCGTGCGGTGTTAGAAATTTCTTAAGAGTCTCGACATCTTTATAGTCGATACGCTCAATTTTGTGTTCTTTAAAATAATTTTGTTTTCTCATGTCAAACTAAAATGGGATATCGTCCACATTAACGTTCTCTTCAGGATATTCAATCGCATCAGTGGGCGGGGCATCATTGGTGGGAGCCGACTCGCTCTCAGCAACTTTGGCGGAGGAGGGAGCGGCACCATCGCGGCGAGGGCCGAATTGGATTCTGTCGGCCACCACTTCCGTACGATACTTTTTAGTGCCATCAGCCGCGTCCCAACTTCTGGTCTGCATCCTGCCTTCGACTAAGACGCTTGAGCCCTTGCGCAAATATTGGGCGGCTGTTTCCGCCTGTCGGCCGAAAACCACGACGTTATGGTAATCGGTCGACTCCTGTCTCGCCCCGCTTTTATCCTTCCACACGCGATTAGTAGCCACTCCCATCGTAGTCACCTGCACACCGGAGGACAGTGAACGAAGCTCCGGATCGCGGGTAAGATTTCCAATAATGATTGCGCGATTAAAATACATGATTCTAGTTTATCACATTCTCCTTCACGGCATCTTCAGGTAATTCCATTGGGAATGTCTGGATGGCCGCCGCTTTCGCCTTAGCAAAGGTAAAGGTGGTTTCGCGCGGCGCTTTAACCAGGAGAAATCGCAGTACTTGTTCTATTTTTTCCACACCAGCTTTGATTACCGGAGCTTTGGCTCTGTCAACTTCAAACTTAATCCAACCCAGATAAGCGTCGGTAAGCACATAACGACTGGCGCCAATGGTCTTGGACATCGGGTAAGCCAGAGGCCATTTAAAAGGTGCTTCAGCATTAATTTCCACACCACCCTCTTTAGCAATCACTTTTCCAATAGCGCCCACTACATCGGAGAGCCTGTCTTCCGGTATACTCGGCAAGATAAGGTAGCCGATCTCGTAGATCGCTAGTTCCCCCGTCAGAGTCTTTGAATTCCCCATAAGTCGAACTAGCCTATCATAGAGAGCGCGTTATTGACAAGGGCGGCTCTCACCCTCTCTTCGTCCTCCCCTCTAATCTCTGCCATTGACTTCACCACCTCTTTAACAAAACTGGGCTCATTACGTTTACCTCGATACGGTACCGGGGTCACGTAAGGCGCGTCCGTTTCTGACATAATCATGTCAAGTGGAGCAGCTTTAATAACTTCGTCGTAGTCTTTAGTAAACGTGATTACCCCCGTGAAAGAAATGCTGAACTCCAGATCAAACAATCTTTGGGCGACCGCCACGCTACCAGTGAAGAAATGTACATTGCCTCGAAGTTTCTTTCCATATACCACTTTCAGCGGTTCAAGAATCTCTAGAACATTTTCGTAGGCATTGCGAGAATGAATCATGATGGGTTTATCATGTTTGAGAGCAAAGTTTACTTGGTCTAAAAATAACTTTTTTTGTCTTTCGTAATCAGTGTCTTTATCAGCATGGAAGAAATCCATACCGCATTCCCCTACGGCGACAACTCTTGGATGCCTCACCAACTTCTCGTACTTTGATATATCATAGTGCTCATTTTTATTGTCTACGGGATGTACTCCCACACAGGCGTAAATTTCTTCGTGCTTTTCTGCCAACTCTACGGCTATTTTAGAAGATTCGAGATCTGTTCCCACTACTATGGTGTGAGTGTCGGTCTCCTCGAGTCTCTTTATCACCTCATTAATATCCTCTGAATATTCAGTGGCATTCAGATGAGAATGTACGTCAAAATATTTAGGCATTATTAGTCTTTACGAGGAAATAGATTTTCTGGTTTTTTATTTTCTTTAATTGCTTTTAATATCTTTTCCGCAGTTTCTGGCATAAAAGGTTTAAGATTATGTGCGATTTGACCAAGATCTTCTACTAAATCTTTTATAATTTTTTTATCTTTTGACTTCCATGGTTTTTTTCCTTGGATTAGGAGATCCAGATCCCCTATCTCCTGCCAAATATGATTCATCGCTTTCTGAATTTCGAATCTATCAAGTGCCTCCTTTAACTCGCCCTGGATGGTCAAAGCTCGGCTTTGGCCAATTGGCACATCAAGGTTACTTTCGGCAAGTTTCATCACACGCGCCACCAGGTTCCCTAAGCCATTTGCAAGATTGGCATTATAAGCGGTCTTCAACTTCTCCCGCGAAATATCGGTATCTTCAAATTGGTTGAACTCTCGCGCGACAAAATAACGCAAGGCATCCAACCCGTATTCGTCTATAATCTCCTGCGGGCTTATAACATTTCCCAAACTCTTGGACATTTTCTGACCTTCATAATTTACGAAGCCATGGATAACAATCTGTTGAGATGGTGGTAATCCTGCGGACATAAGCATTGCTTGCCACATAACCACCTGTTGGCGCACTTGGTCTTTCCCCGCAAACTGTACTACGGGCCAGTACTTATTGAATTTTTCCATATCATCAGGCCAGCCTATAGTTGAGATATAGTTTACAAGTGCGTCAAACCAGACATACTGCACATGATCTGGATCGCCAGGCACATCTATACCCCAAGGCATTTTGGACTTAAGTCGAGAGATAGAGAAGTCCTCTAGTCCTCTATCTATGAGTGCTCGCATTTCATTGAGACGAGAATCTGGTACGACAAAGTTGGGATTTTCGTCATAGAATTCAAGAAGATTCGGCCCATATTTAGAAAGTCTGAAAAAATAATTATCTTCCTCAATAATTTCAAGCTCTCTGTTCGGGTGAATTGGGCACCGACCACCTACAAGCTCCGAATCTGTCTTCTCCAATTCACACCCTACACAGTATCGGATTTTATACTCTTTCTTATAAATATCTCCAGCTTTCTCACAAAGCCTCCAAAACTCTTGAGCCACTTTTTTATGATGTTCATCAGTGGTTCGGATAAAATGCAGATCTCTGTGCAACCCGAGCAATGGTTGAAGATTTTTGAATTTTTGAGCAAGTCCATCAGTATAGGATTGAGGAGTTTTGCCTTCTCTTAGAGCCGCTTGGTAAATCTTCAAGCCGTGCTCATCCGTACCCGTGTTGAAGTAAACATCAAAACCTTGCATTTCTTTGTAGCGAGTAATAATATCCGCATGGATGAGCTCCATAGCAAAACCAATATGCGGCTCCGCATTGACGTAAGGCAGAGTAGTGGTGATATAAAATGATTTCATTAGGAAGTCTCCGAGAGTTTGGTGATCTTGCGCTCCTCAAAGTCAGAAACAAGCTCTATGACTACGGCCGCTACCGGCACCGAGATAAGGACGCCAAGAAAACCGGCCAGAGTCCCGCCAATGACTAGAGCGATGATTGAAATCATAGGTGGCATCCCAACTATCTTCTTGACCACCAGAGGATAAATAAGATTGCCCTCAAGCTGTTGAATCACGATGTAGATTCCAGCTACGATGAGAGTAATGCTCATGCCGCCCCAAGTATAGGCCACAAATAAAGTCGGGATGGCCGCAAGAGTCGCGCCGAAAAGCGGGATGAGCTCGAAGACTCCGGCTAAGACCCCGAGCAGTAAGGCATGTGGCACGCCCACGAGAAGAAGCGCTATATAGACAAGGACCATCACCAGAGCCGATGAGAGAAGCTGGCCCTGCATCCAGAGGCCAATTTTATGCTGTGAACGCCGCCAGAGTCCGATGACATAGGATTCATGCTCAATGGGTGTAATCATTTTCAGAAACTTACTGATACCGTCTTCTTGAGCTACCAAATAGAAAGAGAGCACCAGAATGAGAACGAAATTTAAGACCCCGCCGAAAATGGAGGAGACGCTTGAGAATATTCCCTGCGAAAGAAAGCTGGCTAAAGAATTTAGTCGAGAGCTTAATTCCCTGATTAAAATGGGAGTGTCGAAGCCGCCAAATAGGTTCTGGGTTCGAAACATTTCAGAGAGAACTCCGCCATTCGTGACGGAGTTAGAATAGATCGTTAGAGTCCTGATGAAACTTGATATCTCGCCGACCAGAGGTAAAAGAAGGAAATAAAAAAGGCCGGCGAACACCAGTGCCGAGACCAAATAAACCGAAAAAACCACAGGCAGACGAGGGATGTTTCTCTTCTTCGCCCAGACGACTATCGGTTCTATAGCCGAAGCGATGACAACTGAAGCGATGACCACTAGGATGAATTCAGTAATGAGATAGAGCGCATAAGCTACGGCCAAGACAATCACGCCCCGCACCCAGCTACTAGTAGTAATCTCCCATTTCTGCTTATTATCCATAAAATTATAATATCATTATTTGAACAGAAGAGTCTTTGCTATCGCCTTAGGGTCAGAAATGTCCCCAACGATAGCAAGATTTAATTTATCGTTTCTAAATATATCTTTGGCTACCTTCATAACATCTTTAGCCGTGACCATCCGAACGGCTTTCTCAAGTTCTTTAGGTCTTTTCAATTTACCAGTAGTAACTTCCTGGTTGGCGTAAAATTCGGCCATTGAGTCTGTGGTTTCAAGATTCAGATATAGGTGACCGATATGATGTTCCTTGGCTTTTTGTAATTCTTCGCTAGAAACAGGAATCTTGGAGAGCTTGCCGCATTCCTCTAGGAGGACCCTTGTCACCTCTTGAGTACGCGAGACATTCACACCCGTCGAGATGATAAAGACACCGTGGTCTGTGTACTCATCGTGTTCGGCGTAAACATAGTAACAAGCGCCCATCTCGTCACGCAGTCTAGTAAACAGGCGCGATGATGCTCCTTTACCTAAAATTTCAGAGAGCACGGAGAGGGCTGGAACCCTCTTGTCTCCCGCGCTGTAGGCGCGAAAGGCCATCACCATGTGGGTCTGGTCAGTTTTCTTTTTATGGACAAGGAGCCCGGGTGATTTCTGGTGTGCTCTGACAGTTGGTTTAGAAAATTTTTTACCATTCAGGATATCCTTGAAATTCTTTCTCACTTCTTGGAGTACCGTCTGTCTACTGACATCTCCCGCTACTATGACCACGGTCTTCGATGCCACATGGTGCTTCTTTCGATAATCTACAAAATCCCGACGTTTAAATTTTTTTATATTCTCTCGCGGGCCAAGAATACTTCTGCCAGCTGGCGTATCCCCATACATAAGCTCCGAGAGTACATACCAGACCTTTTTCTGTGGCAAGTCCTCATACATATTGATTTCTTCAATTATCACCCCTCTCTCCTTATCCAACTCTGCTACCGGCAGGGTTGGATTGAGGTACATATCCGAGACAATTTCAAATAGCTTAGAAAAATGTTTCTTTGCTGCCTTAACGTAGTAACCGGTTAGTTCGTTAAGGGTGAAAGCATTATTTTGTGCGCCAAGACCATCCAATTCTTTAACTATATCAGTTACTCCCGGTCTCTTTGTGGTACCTTTGAAGCACATATGCTCTAAGAAGTGGGAGAGGCCGTTCTCGGCCTTGCTTTCGTAATTTGACCCGGTTTCAACTACTACCAACACCGTTACAGCCGGATTATCCTTCACCGGCACGGTGATAACCCTCAAACCATTGGGAAGCGTGGTTTTCTTGAAATTCATGAGAAAGACAGAATACCCTAAATAATAGCTTCTTTCAAATTTGCGATAACAACACGCTTCTGCTCCCCACTATCACGGTCGCGCAATGTCACGGTATCATCCGCCAGAGTGTCGAAGTCTATAGTGATGCAATAAGGCGTACCGATTTCATCTTGTCTCCTATAGCGCTTACCGATATTGCCATTGTCGTCAAATTGAATACTAGAAATATCTTTCTTAAGCGTTGTGTAAACTTCTCGAGCTTTGGAAACTAATTCCGGCTTGTTTTTAAGAAGCGGGAAAACTGCCGCACGGACAGGCGCAAGATCTTTATTCAACTTCAGATATGTTCTCTTTTCTCCACCGAGTTCGTCTTCGGTATAAGCTTCAAGTAATACAACAAGTAGGATTCGACCGAGACCAAAGGTTGGCTCAATAACATGAGGAATAAATTTTTCGTTCGAGGTTTCATCTCGATAACTTAAGTCTACTCCCGAACCTTCCATGTGGTTTTTCAGATCATAATCAGTTCGATAAGCTATAGCTTGTATCTCCATATCTCCAATTGAACCCTGGTATTCAAAATCAATAGTGCGTTTAGAGTAATGTGCTCTTTCATTTTCTTTTAAATCATTTTCTTTAACATTCTTTCTATCAATCCCTATTTCATCAAGCCATTCAAGCATTTCCTTTCTCCAATACTCAAAATATTTTTCCCATTCATCTTCTTTAATAAAATACTCGAATTCTGCAATCTCAAATTCTCTCACTCGATAAATAAAATCTCTCGGAGAAATTTCATTACGAAAAGCTTTACCTATTTGAGCAATACCGAACGGAATACTGGGGTGGAAAGAGTCAATTATATTTTTGAAATTTACAAACATACCTTGAGCTAGTTCCCCTCTCAAGTATGACTTGGAGGTTGAGCCTCCAAGTGAGCCAGTTTCAACAGGAAACATGGTATTGAAAGCCTTTTCTTCCCCCAATTCTCCTTCACAATCAGGACATTTCTTTTTATCTTCCAAATGATCTGCTCTAAAGCGATGGTGACATTTTTTACATTCTACAAGTGGATCGGTAAAGTTTTTCAAATGACCGCTAGCCTGCCACACAGGCTCTGGCATAATTATGGAGCTCGAAATACCGTACATATCTTCTCGTGATTTAACAAAGCGCTTCCACCATAAATCTTTCAGATTGTAGACTAAATCTGCACCATACGGGCCGTAGTCCCAGAACCCGGAAAATCCACCATAAATCTCGGAACTTGGGTAAACAAACCCTCGCCTTTTACAAAGTGAAACTATTTTCTCCATTATTCCTAATTCCTTATCCATTGTTCCTATTTTATTTCACCACTATATCATCCCCCTGGATAAACGCTGGGTCGGTTGTCAAACGGGTGGTTAAAGGAGGATTATTGACCGTGACCATATTTCCGGTCAGAGTGTCCCGACCGGAGAGGACGATCCCGGTGACTAAACTCGGCGCCGTACCAATCTGGCCGAGAAATGGGGTAAGAGCGATTTGGAAAGCCAGTTCTCTCGCGGCAGAAGAGAATCCTGTGTCAGACGGGAGCAGGCCCATATTCCAAGTAATGGTATTAGATGATGAGTCATAAGAAATATCTTCATTCGTGAAGCTCGAAGCCCCGAGCCAGCTTACACCCTGCCCCAGACTGGCCGTCACTTTCGCATCTGTTAAATCACCTTGGGTATTACCGATACTAAAGGCGACGGTATAGGTAGTCTCTTCCCCTACCTTGGGCGGGATAGGACCTTGATTGGCGAACGGGCCCAATGAGCGAAGCATTCTCGAAAAGAAACTGACTTGTGATGATACCCTCACGATACGAGTCTCTTTCACCGCCACCGGGCGCCCGACAGCGTCAACTGGCACACCCGTAATCGACAGATTAAGCACGATATCATTGTTGCCTCCTGGCAGAGATAAACTTGGTAGAGAGGAGAATCTTAGGATTACTTGTCCGCCTTCTCCAGGAGCCAGTTCCGGTAGTCCGAGAGTATTCCCCAAATTCCAGACAATTTTCGAACTTCCGGGATCGTAGAGGCCATTGTCTCCAGGCGTGACAGAGAGCTTGTCTAAAGCCCTACCCGAGAGACTGACTTCGAGACGAGGGTTAAGCAGTTTATCCGAAAGATTATTTTGGAACTTGATATAAGTGGAGATTACTCGAGCGGCCGGCGCTATATAAGTAGGGACGTTCTCTCCGTTGAATAAAACGTCGAGACCGATGGACGGTCGGTCTATGACAACAGTATCCAATTGAGACACGATAACAATTTTCAGATTAGAGTCGGCACTGCTTCCATCTGAAACACCAACGTAAAACCGAAAAGTCCGCTCCTCCTTATTTTCTCCCATAAGTTGCCCGCGAATTAAGATCGTTTTCTTGTCCCTCGGGGACAAATCTCCCAGTGCCCAAATATTATTATCGGCGATGGCAGCTGGGGTGGCATCGATGACGCTGTATCCGTGAGGATATTCTGCTTTCAAGACAACATTTTTCAAGACATCTGTAGAATTCAGGGTGATTGAGACTACCGTCGTGAAGATCTCTCCTGAAGTGGTGGAAGGAGGGTTCTCAACGGTGAATGTAACCGGAGCATTACCAATAGTTATTTCAAATACTTTGTCTTTGTAGAAAGTAGCATTGGAACCCTTGACTTTATACTCGACCGAAAGTTTGATCTCTTTGATTTCTCCGGAGGGACCCAAGAGAACCATGCGCACATTGCGTACAGTCTCCGCGCCAGCCCCGATGATCCCCAAGTTATCTTTGGTATAAGTCAGGGGCTCGGCAGTATTATCCGGATTGCGGCTACCTTGCGGATACTGTATTGAGAGATTGGCAAATTCGAGGTCGGCATTGTTCGTGTTAGAAATAGTGACACCCAGTTCCAGCACTTCTCCAGCTGATACTGTGGTCGGGCCAAGCACGCCGATATCCACATTCTTGGAAGACACGAAGTTAGCGCCTCCCAAGAAGACGAAACCAGCGACTCCGACGGTGGCTATAAAAAACAGAAGCGCGAGAATAAAAACTTTTTTCATCAGGGGGTTAATTTTATGAGGAATGCGCTCGTGTTTGAGCATCTCGTCAAGTTCCGGAGTCTGCCATTTCTCCTCGACTTCCGATAACTCAAACTCTTTGACTGGACTGCGCTTGTCTAACGGGTTTCGGTAGCGCGTTCTCGAATAGAGTGTGTCATTAAGCCCCTCGATTTTACCCTTCTCTTTTTCATCCATATTCGCTGATTATAACATCTCTACAAATGGCTGGCTTGGATGCCTTCGTTTATGACCTTGACTAGAGATTTTTTACCCAGAGTGAGATCATCCTCTTTCAAATATCCCAAATGAAAGAGGACTCGAGAGACCAAACGAATTTCAAACATCTCGTCATAGGGTTCGGGAGTCCCTCGACCATGCTCGGGATAAAAAAGCAGGGCATCTTCGACTGCGTCGAATAGTTCCGGATGGGAGGCTTCGCCCCGAACAAGTTTCTCAAGAAGAACGAGGGGCCTGGCGATAGCCGGCGTCGGAGAAAGACTCTGAATGCATTCCGCAGAAGTGACCCGCCAATGCTCTTTGCCTCGAACTAGAGAAATCTTCGAGAGTACAAACGGCTCAAGAGCCCCCCGAAGCTTTGATGCTTCCTTGCGGACACCCAAGGCAGTGGCCTGCACCAGACCAAGATCACGAGTCATAATAGTATAAATTCTGTCGGCTTCCCGCACCGGCCTTTCAGAGAGCACTACTCCTCGGGTTGTATAGATGTGATAGGACACTTAAAATTCTATGTTGGTAGCCTTTTTAATGTCTGCGGCATATTTGGCAAAAAGTTCCTTAAGACTATCAGGGACTTCATACTTCATTTTGTCTTTAGGATTAAGACCATTTTCCTTCCGAAAATCTTGAATCATGCGGACAGCATCACGGAGTTTGCCTTCTTCTTCAAGCTCCGGAGTGATGCGCGTATCAAGCTCGATTTCTGTCGCGAGATTGTCTTCGATCGTAACCCTTTTGACATTGAGCTCGTCAGCAATGAGAGAGAGAAACTCTTCTCCCAATTCTTTACTTCTTATTTTTAATTCATTTAGAGGCTGTCTCACTTTAATATCAACTCTCGAGCGAGCTTCCAAGGCAAGAGAGGCGATGCGCCGCGTCTCTTTCATATCTTCGATGACCTTTCTATCGCTTGATTTCAAAGCGAAGAAAGAAAGAAAGGGGAAAGGTCGCTTGACGGTCGGCCAATCTTCAAGATGTACGCTTTCTCTATCATCGGGTTTTCTGATCTTCTGATAAATATCTTCGGCGATAAACGGCATGACCGGAGCCAAGAGCTTTGAGAGTTCGAGAAGAACATGTCTCGTTGTGACAATGGCAAAAGCTTTGTCTTCCTGATCATCGCCTTTGAATCTGTCTCG
>Ga0209210_1003790_pt1 | contig 10014 bp, 11 predicted proteins | sample RifGroA1_FD_183991 | JGI IMG/M metagenome (GOLD analysis project Ga0209210, IMG submission 183991) | Contaminated groundwater microbial communities from Rifle, Colorado, USA - Rifle Groundwater A1 (SPAdes) (version 2) | ecosystem: Environmental > Aquatic > Deep subsurface > Groundwater >...
TAAATATAATTTCTGGAACCTAAAACTCGTCGCGACGGAGCTCTTTGCGGCTCTCATTATCATGACACTTGTCATCGAGATCCTTATCACGACATCGGTAGCGGATTTCGTCACGAAATTTGCGATTACGCTTCTCGTTGCATTTTCAAGCATTTTCCTTATACGGAGCGTACGTAACGAAGTTGAGGCGAAAGAAGAGGTTGAGAAACTTCTTAAAGATCTTGCATTTGCGAATGAAGAACTGCAAACCCTTGATAAGCGCAAATCAGAATTTCTTTCTATCGCATCGCACCACCTCCGCGACCCCTTGACTGCCATCAAAGGGTACGCATCAATGCTTATCGAAGGATCGTTCGGCGGACAACTTTCCAATGGCGTCAAAGATGCAATGCAGAAAATTTTTGAATCAAGTAAGCGACTGGTCACCATTATTGAAGACTTCCTCAATATTACGCAAATAGAGCAGGGAGAGATGGCATATAATATTTCGTCTGTGGATATGAAAAAACTTTTGGGGGATGTTGTTGAGGAAATGTCTCCTTCGGCATCACGTGCAGGGCTCTGGCTTCATTTCCTCGCTGATGGGGTGAGTGGCCAAGGTGCTACCGTGCAAGCAGATGTAGGAAAAGTACGACAGGTTATCACCAACCTCCTCGACAACTCCATCAAATATACGCCTAAGGGCGGCGTGCGCGTGATGCTTGCGCATACCGAGCATAGTGGGCAAGGATATGTCCAGCTGTCTGTCACCGATACAGGTATCGGTATGGATGCGAGTACGCAAGAAAAGATCTTCAATAAATTTAGCCGTGCGGAGGGGGTCTCCAAGCTTTACACCGACGGCTCGGGTTTGGGACTGTATGTCGCGAAAGAAATTTTAAAGCACCACAACGGCCGCATCTGGGCGGAATCGCAGGGATTAGGAAAGGGCGCCACGTTTTATATTGAGTTGCCGATGGGGGGCATCGCTCCACAAGAAAAAGCGGGCGTAATACAAAGTCTTTAAAAATATCAATCTCTCTGCTAGTATAGATTGATGGACAGCAAAAAAATGACCATTTTAACAGGCGATCGGCCGACAGGAAGGCTCCATTTGGGGCATTATGTCGGTTCTCTTTTAGCGCGCGTGGAACTCCAAGATAAACACAATCAATTTGTGGAAATTGCTGATGTGCAGGCACTTACGGACAATTTTGATAATCCAGAGAAAGTGCGCAATCATGTTCCGGAACTTGCGATAGATTATCTTTCGGTGGGCATTGATCCTGCGAAAACCACAATTTTTATTCAGTCGCAAATCCCCGAGATCACCGAGCTTACTATCTATTTTCTCAACCTGGTGACCCTTGCGCGCTTAAAGCGCAATCCAACAGTGAAAGACGAGATGAAGGAGAAAGGATATGGAGAGAATGTTCCCGCAGGTTTTCTTATGTACCCGATAAATCAAGCGGCGGATATTCTTGCGTTCCATGCCGACCTTGTGCCGGTGGGTGAAGATCAATTGCCCGTGCTTGAGCAGACGAATGAGATAGTAGACTCATTCAACCGCATTTATGGCGAGACGTTCAAGCGCATCAAGCCGCTTGTTTCCACGACTTCTCGACTCAAGGGAATTGATGGGAAAGCAAAAATGAGTAAATCGCTCGGCAATAGCATTTATCTTTCCGATTCTCCCGAGGAAGTTGAGAAGAAAGTGATGATGATGTACACCGACCCTGGGCATATTCATGCAAGCGATCCCGGGAAAGTAGAAGGAAATATCGTGTTTGAGTATTTGGATGCGTTTGATAATAAAAAAAGCGAAGTTGCGGAACTCAAAATGCGATACCAAAAAGGAGGATTGGGAGATGTTGAGATAAAAAAACGTTTAGCACGAGTGCTTAATGAAATCCTCAATCCAATTCGGGAGAAACGTGAACATTTAGAGAAAGACCCGAAATACATCATGGATATTCTCGAAGAAGGCACAAAAAAAGCGCGCAAAGTCGCCAAGAAAACACTTGAAGAGGTACGGCAAGCGATGCAGATCGAGTATTTTTAATAGTTTTTAAGAGCTAAATCATATAAATATGGAAAAATTTCCTAAGGATGAGTATAAGAGTGAAAACATGGATCTAAAAACCGTGGTACTTAATAAATATTTTAAACTTATACAAATAGTGGAACATCCAGAGTTAATTGAAAAATGGGGAAAAGAAAACGCTGAAGCATATGACAAACTTGCTGCGGCTGAGTCCGAATTTTTAGAACGTTTTGAAGAAAATAAAGAAGCTACGAGAAAAGAGTTTGAAGAAAAACTCGATCAATATCGTTAATTGTTTTTAAAAAACTATGCCAACTCACCAAAAACAGACCAAAAAAATCGCTGTTTTTGACATCGACGGCACGATTTTCCGCTCAAGTCTTACCATCGCGCTGATCAACAGGCTTGTCGAAGATGGCGTTTTCCCCCTTAAGGCGCAGAAAGAAGTTGAAAAAGATTATCTCGCATGGCTGGATAGAAAGGGAACATATGACCAGTATCTTTCTCGAGTGGTGAATATTTACTACCGCTATATCAACGGCTGCAAGGTGAGCGATGTCAACCGTGTTGTCAAAAAGGTCATCGCGTGGGAGAAGGATCGCGTGTATGTTTTTACGCGGGATCTGGTTAAAAAATTAAAACGTGAAGGATATTTCCTGCTTGCTATCTCCGGATCACCGGAATATATCGTCTCGTATTTTGCGCAATATATGGGTTTTAATGCTTATTACGGCAGTATGCTTGAAATTAAAAATAAAAAATTTACCAATCGTGAGGCGAATCGCGACGCGGTACGCAACAAGCGCAAGATACTTCAAGGTTTTATTTCCGCCGCGCCATTTCATGTCGACCTTAAGAAATCGGTCGCAGTAGGAGATTCTCCAAGCGATATTTCAATGCTTGAGATGGTAGGACGTCCGATCGTTTTTAATCCCGATAACACACTCGCCCGCCATGCATCAAAAAAGGGCTGGGAGATCGTGGTAGAACGGAAGAATGTGATCTACAAGATCGAAGCACATAAATTTCTCAACGGTAAACGGTAGTAGTAGAATGATATCGTGAGGAAAATTCTTACAAAAAAGTTTTTTGAACGTGCCACGCTTGTTGTTGCGCGCGGTTTACTCGGCAAATTCCTTGTCCGTAAAAAGGGGAAGAAAGAAATTGCTTATATGATCACTGAAGTTGAAGCGTATGATGGACACAAAGACAAAGCATCTCATGCGCATCGCGGGAAAACGGCGAGGAATAAAACGATGTTTGGAGAAGCGGGTGTTTGGTATGTATATTTTGTTTACGGGATGTATGATATGCTCAATGTGGTAACGGGTCCGCATGGATATCCCGCCGCTGTGCTTATTCGCGCAGTAGAAGAAATAAGCGGTCCAGGGCGGCTCACTAAAAAACTCGGAATAACTCGCCGCCTCAATGGCAATGGTGCCGTGCGAACATCGGGACTATGGATCGAAGATAGGGGAATAGGGGTGCGAACAAAAGATATAAAGAAAACTCCGCGCATAGGGGTCAAGTATGCGGGACCGACGTGGTCAAAAAAACCGTATCGGTTTGTATTGAAAAAATATGAATCCCGTAGTAGAAAATGGCATTAAAGAATAAGATATGATTTTGTACACAAATATTCAGTCAAATTTAACTGCTTATAAAAAAGTAACGGCAGAACCGCTCAAATAAAGAGCGATGCCATTTTTCACTACAGGATGAACATTAAATCACCTACATTTAACAATGGGAAAAGTATTCCATCGCAATACACGTGCGATGGAGAGGACATCAATCCAGAGCTTGTGTTTTCTGATGTGCCAACGGGTGCAAAAAGTCTTGCGCTTATTGTGGATGATCCTGATTCGCCCACCGGTATCTGGACGCACTGGCTTCTCTGGAATATTCCCCCAAGTATAAAAGAAATAGCCGAAGGAAAAGTCCCGAGAGGCGCCGTACAAGGGGAAACAACATTTGGCGCCTCTCGCTATGGTGGTCCATGCCCCGGGAAAGGGAACCATAGATATTTTTTCAAGCTCTATGCGCTCGATACGATGCTTAATATTCCCGCAGGTACCGTGAAAGATAAATTCATAGAGATAATGAAGGGGCATATTATTGCGGAGGCAGAAATGTATGGGTGGTACGAAAGAAAAAAGCAGGACAACTAAGTAATATCCTGCTTCAACTATTCTTTTTCTGAAACCATTAAAGCCAATTCTGCCTGGCGCGCTTCATTTAAGATACGATTTTTTGCAACTTCTTTTTTCTCTTTGCGGCGCTGGGCGCTCAACTTGCTTAAATACGAGAAAATGCGCCCTCGTGACCAATAATCAAAGCATCCGATTTCATCAAGCGCTGATGCGATGAAATACTGATGGTTCGGCTTCTCCTTTTCCTCGTGAGCATTTTCATATTTCTCCCGAATTTTTTCTTGGATCATTTTAATAACGTCTTCGAAAGAGCATGTGATGAATTGACCGTTCTCATCAACGGGAAATTCATCAAGATTCCTGTATTGTTTATCGCGGAGTTTTGAGGAGATGAGGTTTGCCGAATCGATGGCATACTCCAAAACCCGGATCTTTTTCTTGCGAATCTTCTTTTTCTTTTTGGTTTTCTTCTTACGTTTCTTTTGCTTACCCTTCCACAACGTCTCATCTCCTTTCTTTGGATCGATAAACGGAGCTTCGTATTTGTAAGCCATAGGAACTCCTTTTCAAGTGGGTTTATCTATAAAAAATTGTAGCAGAGTTATATATAAAAATAAAGACGGAACCTTGGTTGGTTCCGTCTCGCATGATACTGAAAAAATTAATCGTCCTTCAAAGATTTTTCGGCGAATGTGGCAAATGGTTTTGCGGACTTGGCTGTACGTACTTCTTTTTGCCCTTCCACTTTCTGTATCTCGGACATTCTCTCACCGATAGCCCTCATTATTCCATCGGTCCACTTAATGTCTTTGTGTGCGTTGAGAGCGAGCTGCTTTGCGATTCCAGCGGTTGCTCTCTCTTGCTTCATAAAGTACAACGCCTCACGGGCAAGAACATCAAGCTCCTTGTTGGTAGCCATGAAAGCTCCTTTTAGATTTACCTTAAACAATTATACTATTCTAAAGACTATTTGTCAAGGATGTCTATTTTACAAAGGGAACAAATGCAAATCCGGGAAACTCTTGCTTCTCAAATTCAGTTTCACTCTTTTTGATGAGCAAAACAATCGAATCGCGGACGGGGGTTACGATCCGTCCGCCAACCCTGAGCTGTTTCTTCCACGATTCGGGAATCTCGCCCGTGAGTGCCGCTGCGGCGACGATCTTATCAAACGGCGCCTCGTTTGGGAGGCCGTTTTGCGCATTCGTTGCAAGAAAAGAGACGATGCCTTTTTGTATGAAATTATATTTTGAAACATTTTTCTCGCCGAGTTCTTTAAGTTCAGGGATCACTTCAATAGCGAATACTTTTCCCGGCGGGACGGGTTTGTTTGCGTGCGTATGCGATCGGCTCACGATATGCGCAAGCATTGCGGTTTGCCAGCCGGAGCCCGAACCGATATCCAATATCTTTTCCCCCGCGTCTGGCTGCAGAAGTTCAAGCATAAATGCGACTGTGTAAGGCTGTGAGATGGTCTGTCCGAATCCAATGGGAAGCGGATAATTTTCATACGCCTCATGCTTATATTCGGGAGACACGAAATCCTTACGGTCGATATTTGTAAACGCCCCAATAATATTAGGCGTCTTGAGTGCATTAAAATCCACGAGTTCTTGAATGAGTTTTTCCATAGAACCAGTATACTCTCTTTGATCTGAAATAAAAAAATGCCCACGAAGTTTTAATTCGCGGGCATGTAGCTGGATACTTCGCTTGATCAAAAAAAGGCTGCTCTCTTGGCGTGTGGTACTGAGGTTCCTTCTTGTTGCTGGCGAAACCATGCACACGCTAGCGCTTCTGGTACTGCTTTGCGTGTTTCGGTGAGGTCACGTTTCAGCGGACATTGTGAGAACTTCGGGCACTCTCCTTTATGGCAAGTAAAGGAGAATGCTCCGTTACTTAAAGAAATAAGTACATTTTTTAAGCGAGCCACTCTTGTTCTTTGCATTTCACGACAAGTACACAACATTTCGAGATTGGGATCTCGTCCGCTACCATACGCGATTCCAAGAGCAGCGGCGATGTAATGAAGCTCTTTGTGAGACTCTTGTGCGACGGCCAGTACATTCTTGTTCAGTTCCCGCGTTCCTTTCTTAAGGTACGATATATGGAAGCGTTGCTGAATCGACTGTTCTTTCCCGTCAACACTATAAGGTACGGCGATTATATGTACACAATCTTGTTTACCATCTGGAGTCCGCATGGCTTACTTCTCCTTTTCCATTTTGTGGTTGAATGCTAGTCCTAGAAGGCGCTTTTCTTCCGGGATGATTATCTCATATATTCCCTCAAAGTCAAATTCGTGATATTTTTTCCCCACATTATGCACGTTTTACGATCATTTTTATCGTGCAGAAAATATGGTAAGATAAATAAAATATTCAAAAGTAAACATGTCACAGTCGTATAACAATTCAATATTTTGGATCGAGGTTGATAAGATCAAGCCCAACCCGTTCCAGCCACGACGCGAATTTGACGAGAGCAAGCTCCGCGATCTTTCGGATTCAATTCGCCAGTATGGCGTGCTTCAGCCGCTCGTGGTAACACGCAAAGAACTGGAAAAATCCGATGGGGGTATCGTCGTAGAATATGAACTTATTGCCGGTGAACGCCGACTGCGTGCGTCAAAACTAGCGGGCGTTTTACAGGTTCCCGTCATTATTCGCGCGGGGGTAGATGACGATAGAGTTAAGCTTGAATTAGCGATCATTGAAAACCTCCAGCGTGAGGATCTTAACGCGGTCGATCGCGCTACCGCGTTTAGGCGCCTTGCGGACGAGTTTGGATTCAAACACGTTGAAATTGCGCAGAAAGTGGGAAAGAGCCGAGAATATGTTTCAAACTCAATGCGCATACTTGCGCTTCCGCAGGATATTCTTGGGGCGCTCATGCGCGGGGAGATCTCGGAGGGACACACGCGTCCAATACTTATGCTTTCAGATCGTCCGGAAGAGCAGGTAACGCTTTTTAAGGAAATTGTCATAAAACAACTTAACGTACGCGAGGCGGAAGGGATCGCGCGGCGAATCGCGTACGATAAGGTACGCAAGAAAGATCGCGCAATTGCGCCAGAAATCGTTGAGATCGAAGAAGAGCTTACCGAAAAACTCGGCACGCGGGTGCATATCGAGCGGAAAACCATCGGGGGAAAGATCACTATCGATTTTTTCTCAAGCGACGACCTTCAGAACCTCATCAATCTCATAACCAATGGCGCGCAAAATACTCCTCCCGCACGCATAGACCAAGAAACAGCACAACTACAGGAAGAGATATTGTCAATTTCAGGAAACGGAAATGGGGAAGAAGACCAAGCATCATCCGAAGTAGTGGAAGAAATTATTGAGCCTAAAAAAGAAGAAGGGGAGGATCTCTATAACATCAAAGGTTTTTCAATTTAATGCTTTCCCGTTTTGTGTCCCGGTCTTTGGATTGCACCGCGTATATTTCTCTTTGCGAGGGTTGTTTTGCTGGACTCAAGCCACTTTGATGTCGGGTGACCTCCTTTTTTAGTGACAATTTCAACGATATCGCCATTTTTGAGTTTAGTGTCGATTCCCACCATTTTCCCGTTAATCTTTGCCCCCGACATGTGATTACCAATATCGGAATGAACCGCATACGCAAAATCAACCGGCGTGGATTCTTCGGGAAGATCGATCACATCTCCTTTTGGAGTAAATACAAATACGCGATCCTTAAAGAAATCCATCTTGAGATTTTCAAGAAATTCACCCGTTTCAGATACATTTTTTTGACATTCAATAAGTTGATCGATCCAAAGCACATTTTTTTTGAGCGCCTCTCCCTTTTTCCGCGGTTTTCCAAGTTCACCTTTGTACGCAAGGTGTGATGCGATGCCATACCGCGCTTCTTTGTGCATTCCCTCCGTGCGTATTTGTATCTCAACGATTCCGCCATCACCCGTGAAGACTGTTGTGTGAATACTCTGATACCCATTGGGCTTAGGGAGCGCGATGTAGTCTTTTATTCGTCCGGGAAGCGGCCGCCATGCGCTATGGATGATCCCAAGCACCTTATAGCAATCTTCAACTGTGGGGACGATAATACGCAGAGACGTAATATCGTATATTTTTTCGATATCGTTATTTTTCCGCTTAAGCTTTTTATATAAACTGTAGAGGCGCTTTGTGCGATAGTCCGTGTGGACATTTTTCATACCCTGCGCGGCGAGTTCTTTCTGAAGCGAGCGATGGAATTTCTCAAGATATTTTTCATTCTCTCCTCGTCGTTCCTTGAGAAGTTCTTTCACGCGCTTGTAATCTTCCGGATAGACATACGGGAATGCTTCATCTTCGAGTTCGCCCTTAAGTTTTCCCATACCGAGGCGGTTGGCAAGAGGAGCGTAGATCTCAAGAGTTTCAAGCGCGATCCGTCTTTGTTTGTCTTTTTTCTCGTGCCCATAGAGCGTCTTTATATTGTGCAGGCGGTCTGCAAGCTTGATGATGAGCACGCGCATATCCTGCGCGGTCGCAATGAACATTTTACGGAGACTTTCAACGTGGCGTTCCACGCCTTGGTATTTGAGTTTACCGAGCTTGGTGACGCCCTGTACAAGAAATAAAACCTCCTTGCCGAATTCTTTTTCAATTACTTCCGAAGTGATATTACCGTCTTCCAGTGCGTCATGGAGAAGTCCCGCGATGATCGTGTCGCGATCCATTCCAAACACCGCAAGATTTTTCGCTGTTTCAAATGAATGCTTCACATACGGATCACCGGTAAATCGTTTTTGTCCATCATGCGCTTTTTCTGCGACCATGTACGCCTTCTCAATAACAGCTCCATCTTGAGGAGCAAGGGATTTCATGAGGTCAAGAATTTCCTTGACATTTTGCATATTTGTGATTATATATGTAGTAGAAAAATTTTGCAATAGATCATACCAAAAAGGAGTTTGACATGAGCTTGAAAGCATTTAAGTCTGCTGCACGGTGCCCACATTGTGAACAGCACATGATTCCCCGCAGAGTGGGCGGCAATAGATATGGCGGTCATACCGAGAATTGTCCCAAAAACATGGAAAGAGCCACCACCCAAAAGCCTTCCATATCATTGTTCGTGAGGGCTCGGTTTCGTATCCTTGGACGCGAGATTCAGTCTTGCGGAAAAGATTTTCTGCATATGATGTTCATATGCACAAACTGTTTTCGATTTCGGTATTCAAATCTTCCGCCCCAAGGCGTGCTTTGCTCTTCTTGCGGAGTTTGTATGCACCACGTTTTTTCGGGTGAAGAAATTATTCTCGATAAGTACAGTCTCCCCAAGAATCTTTAGCGTTCTTTGTAGAAAGCGACCCCACCAAGGGTCGCTTTTTTTATTGCAATTTGTGCGGATTATGATTAGGACAGGCTTTATTTGAGCATCGTTCGGGGATAGTTTTGGGTCACAGATATTTTACTCGCCGTCGCTCGTAAAATTCCGCGACCCCGGCTCGGCATTTCTTTCTGCTGAAAGAAATATGCCTCCGCCCCACCAAAACTATTGGCGCATGCAACACAGGTTGCATGCTTCGTAATCTACTTCATAAGTTTATGTGGATTATGGTTGGGACAGCTCTTATTACTACATCTCTCCGGTATCGTTTTGGTGCCTTCCATCATAAGTGAGCCGCATTGCTCGCAGATCTTTCCGGTAGGTTTTGCTTTGATCGCATTCTTACATTTTGGATAATTTGAGCAACTATAAAAAACACCGAATCGTCCTTTGCGGGCAACCATTTCACCCTCCTTACACGTTGGACATTTTACCCCGGTGCCATTTAAAAGATTCCCATCGGCGCCTTGCGCATCACGTTTGATGTATTTGCATTTT
>Ga0209210_1003798_pt1 | contig 10001 bp, 10 predicted proteins | sample RifGroA1_FD_183991 | JGI IMG/M metagenome (GOLD analysis project Ga0209210, IMG submission 183991) | Contaminated groundwater microbial communities from Rifle, Colorado, USA - Rifle Groundwater A1 (SPAdes) (version 2) | ecosystem: Environmental > Aquatic > Deep subsurface > Groundwater >...
TTTCCGCCTGGTTTCATGACGATAAATGGAATAGAACTATTTAATTTTGGTTCTTTTTCTTTATAGTTTCTTTCTGTATTCACAATTTTAACCACAAAAAAACCGCCTTGCGGCGGTTGCACAAAAAAATCACACCGCCTTAAAATAGGCGAGCATAATGATCCTTCACCCCATTATTTATTGTATTTTTTGTTTCCATATTTTTATCCGTTGTCTAGTCAACGATATAACTGTTGTTATTTAATTCTTTTTAGCATTAATTTATATCCGCCTTTGCCATTGATAAGCCATTTTTGAACGCGGGCAATAGTTGTGCTGCTCATGCCTGTTTCTTTTTCAATTTCTTCGTAGGAAATTTTTTTATGAAGCATTCTGGCAACCTTCCAGCGGTTTGCAAACTCTTTTATTTCAGCCGATGTCAACAAATCTCTCAAAAACCGCTTGCATTCATCTTCACTCTTCAACAAAAGGAACGCCTTATACAAAGATTTATAATTAACATTCATACTTTAGTACAGTAAAGTATAACACTTTAATTTAATAAAGTCAAGTAGTAGGATTTTCTTTATATTTTGAGTTTTGGAATTAGTTTGGGTTTGGTTGTGCGGGGATTAAATGACCAATTTTCAGGCACATTGCCTAACTTTTCTCTAATTATTTTAATAAGATCCTTTTTCCTTAATGTTGTAGAAAGTGTAATTGTTTCATTTTCTTTAAAATTAAACATATCAAAATTTGGTAGCTGAACGAGGTAAGGTGTAGCACGTCTAGCTTCTCTTGTTCTTTCTGCGGGATATCGCGGTTCTTCAAGAAAATCTGTAATATAGATTGGTTGCAGATGGCGTTTGGATGACTGCGATTTAAAATCCTCAGAAGATGGCATAGTTGCTATAACCGTAAGTTTTCTTCCTAGTCTTTCTACTTTGGTCCACATTGTGACTTTTGGTCGCGCGAACTGAAGATCATCAATGAAAGAAAGCGCTTCATCTAAACGAATTCCCGCATGAACGCAAATTTTTCCATCTTTGCTATCTGTTTGTCTTGTTGTTAGTTGTGCTAATAATTTCAACGCCTGAATTTTTTTATCTTGTTGTATTGGTTTTTCAGCGGTCGATGTTCTTTCTATAGTTTCCATATGCGGATATTATAACTCAATAAGGTTTTTTGGGGAATGGGTGAGGAGGCGGAGTTTATTTTTTTCTAAAACCGCCAAATCTTCAATTCGAACACCGCCGAAGTTTGGAATACCTTCCTTCGCCGACCTGCGCTTCGCCAGCGGCTCCGGCAAGGCGAGGGCTTCGGCGGGCAAGTAAATTCCTGGTTCAATGGAAAAAACCATTCCTTCTTTTAAAATATCTTTAGATTTTGGGGACAGATGTGGGCCCTCATGGACTTCCAGACCGATTCCGTGGCCAAGAGAGTGAGGAATGGTTGAATAGCCTTTTGAAATTATATAATTTCTTGCAATCTTATCAATTTCGGAAGCCTTAATACCTTTCTCTAATTGTCTTTTTGTTAAATTGTTAAATTGTTGAATGGCTTTTTGTTGGGAGGTTAAAACTATTTCGTAAATTCTTCTAAATTCTGCTTTTGCAGAACCGAAGAAAACCGTCCGCGTCATGTCGGAACAATAATTATCAAGCTTCACCCCAAAATCAAGAAGCACAATTTGGTTATTAGCTAGTTTGCTATTAGTTACTTGGTGATGAGGGATCGCAGAGTTGGCACCGAAAGCAACGATTGGGGGAAAAGAGATATCGGCTAAATTTTGTTTAATAAATAATTCTATTTTAACAGCCAGTTCCTTTTCCGAAACTCCCAACTTTATCTCTTTTAGGATATATTTAAAAGTTTTATCTCCAAGTTCGCAGGCCTTCTCAATTTTTAAAATTTCGTCAGAAGTCTTCACGCTTCGTAATGAGTCAAGATCTCGATGATTCGAATCATCGAAGCATTTTAATAATTTTTTATGCTCCAAAAAGCTAATATTCTTACCTTCGAATCCGACCTTCTTTATTTTGTGTTTTTTTGTAAGATTTTTTAGCGCTTTTTCAAAAGAAAATTTTGAGGAGATTTCGATTAATTTGAAATCCGGAATTAGTGTTTTTACGGCTGCTGTATATCTTCCATCAGTTAGAATATATTGTTGATTTTTGGTTATAAATAAATATGCTTCGCGTTCATCTTTGGAAAAACCGGAATAATTGGTAAAATAAATAATATTGGAAACAGATGAAATTAATATTGCATCAAATCCGCCAGCTGACGGATTTTTCGAAAGCAAATTTCGAACTTTTATTAGGGGAGTGATCATTTTGATTTCTGAACTTTTTCCAGAGCAGCATTAACTTTTGGACTTGAAGGAATTTCGGGAAAAAATATGATGCGGGTTGCTATTAATCTGTTTTTGTCTTTTTTGTCCAAAACTCCGATTGCAAGAATATTAAAATTCACTTTTATTTTTGAGAATCCGGATCTAATATAATCATCTTTTTGAGTGTATGAATAAGTCTTAGTCAGATTTTCTACGCTCACGGTTACCTGCTTTCCTTCTTCCGTTGCAATATTTAAGGAGAATTCTTCATTGTTTATCGCAGAAACTCCTCCGTGAACAATGGTGGGAATAGTGATTATATTAACAAATCTTGCTAAAATTCTTCGTGATTCTTTATTGTATAAACCCAATATTCCAACAGTAGCATCTTTAGTGATATCGGATATTCCAAAAGCTTCCTTGAAAGCGGGATTTGAAAATTTTGTAAGTTCATCTACGTCTACAAACCTCGTATTATTTTGGAAATCAGTAATTGTTATTTGAGTATTTGTGATATCGTTAACAATACCAATTATGCCGCGTTTTTCAACCAGTTTCAATTGCGCAACTCGGGATGCAATGTTAGTTATTAATTGATCTCGTATTTCCGAAGTCATATCTTCGGGAGTTGGGGTAGCATCAGCTGCATAGGCAGCTGAAATGAAAAATGAAAAATAAAAAATGAAAAATAGAAATAGTAATATTTTCTTCATGTCTAAAATTCCTCCTGCGAATAAGTAATAGTTTTTTTACTTGTGACACTTTCTCCGTTTGGAGCAATAGAGATTACCTCCAAAATATTCTGTCCCTCATCCAGATTAACAGTTGTGGAGAAATTGCCTTTTGCGGAGGGTGTAATTACATCTTCAGAGGAGTCAGTTAGAACTACAACAACGGCATTGCTTTGGGTTTTTCCCGATACAACCAGTGTCTTGCTATCAACCACTCCCTCATCCTTTGGACGATCCAGCGTTAAAGAAATAGAGGGAGATCCGGTTGGAGTAGGAGAAGCAATAGAAACAGTTTTCGTAGTAGTATTGGGAACAATTTTTGTGGTTTGAAAAAGATAGAAAGCAATCCCTGCGACCAAGAGGCCGAAAAGAGTAGCGATAAAGGAAAGTATAAGTTTTTCTTTTTTCATTAGCTTGGAAAATTGATGATACGATAAAAGCCCATACTTGTCAAGAAAAAAAGACTGTGATAGGATGTTGTGGTGGATATTTCTATTGTTGGAGAAAATAACGTCAAGCTTAAAGGCAAACAAGCAACTTTTATCGTGGATCCTTCGAAAGAAATGCCAAAAACATCTGCCGATGCGATAATTCTTCTTAATGGAAGTCGCAATATAGATGTTGGAAGAGTAACTGATTACAGGATAATAATAAATGGTTCGGGTGGGTACGAAGTTGGCGGAGTTAAAATTTCCGGTACGAAAACATCCAAAGGGACTCTTTACAGACTCTCGATTGACGATATAAGTATTATTTTGGGGTCTATAACAGATGCAAAAATGGAGGGTTTCAATGTCTGTCAAATCGCAGTTGTAAATACTACTGAAGATTTTAATGAATCATCAATAACAGCCTTGGAGCCCAAAATGGCTATTTTATATGGAGATAAAAAAACTGAATCTGCAAAAACATTAGGAGCGGAAAGTGTTGTTTTAGTTCCAAAAGTAACAATAACAAAAGATAAACTACCGGAAAAAATGGAAATAGTAGCTCTAGGATAGATAATTTACTTATGGCAGGCGTTAAAGTTCCTCCGAACAATGAAGAAGCCGAACAAAGCGTTTTGGGCGCGATTCTTATAGATAAGGATGCTATTGCAACGGTTTCTTCGATTATTTCTCCCTCTGATTTTTACAACCCGGTTAACGGAATGATTTTTGGAGCAATGCTTTTATTGTATGAGAAGGGGAAGCCTATCGACATACTAACCCTAAGAACTGCGATTAAAAAAAATAAGAATTTTAAGGAATTTGAACAGTCTTATTTAACAGAACTGATTAATGTTGTTCCGACAGCTGCAAATATCGAACATTATGCAATTATAATCAAAGAAGCTGCAACAAAAAGAGCTCTCATTCATGCGGGAACTCTTATTTCCGAAATGGGCTTTGGAGATGATAAGGAAATAGACACTATCTTGGATAGAGCAGAGTCCGAAATTTTTTCAATATCTCAAAAAAGCTCTTTAAGGTCATTCATTCCGTTAAAGGAGGCTTTGGCTGAGAGTTTTGACAGGATAGATGAACTTCATAAAAAAGGCGCAGGACTTCGGGGAGTAAAAACCGGTTTTGTTGATTTAGACAATAGTCTATCCGGAATGCAGCAGTCGAATCTTCTTATTTTGGCAGCCCGTCCCGGACAGGGAAAAACAGCCATGATTGTGAACATTGCCCAGCATGCTGCTGTTGTAGATAAGACTCCTGTTGCAATATTTTCTTTGGAAATGAGCAAAGAGGAATTGGTTGACCGACTCCTCGTTGGGCAGGCAGATGTTGATGCGTGGAGAATAAAAACAGGCAAATTATCGGAGTCTGATTTTACCAAATTGTCCAATGCAATGGGAGAGTTGGCAGATGCGCCGATCTTTATTGATGATACTCCGGGAATTTCGGTGTCGGAAATGAGAACAAAGGCAAGACGGTTACAGTTGGAACAAAATATCGCTCTTTTCATTGTTGATTATTTGCAATTGGTTGATCCGGGCCGCCGTTATGACAATCGCGTGCAGGAGGTTTCCATAGTTTCTCAATCTCTAAAAAATTTAGCCCGCGAGCTAAAAGTTCCCGTATTGGCTGTATCGCAACTTTCCCGTGCTGTTGAGCACAGAGGAGAGAGAAAACCTCAGCTGGCTGATCTTAGAGAGTCGGGAGCCATAGAGCAGGATGCCGATGTCGTGATGTTTCTGTACAGACCCGAAGCGGAGATTACGCCAACCATACAGACAAAACTTCTCATTGCCAAACATAGGAACGGACCAATGGGCGAAATAGACCTTATCTTTAGAGGTGACCGCATTAAATTCTATAACGCAGAAAAACGCCACGAATCTCCCGAAGAATCGAAATAATTTTATCCTGCAATTTCCAATAATGATTTTAAGACAATGGGGAGTTTAGTTACTCCGTCAGCTTCGTTAAAATGTCCTTTTTGCTTCTCAATTATTATTTTTGAACAAAGTTTATTGCGAAAATCATCCTGATTGTCCAAAGAGACATAGGGATCATTATCTGAGAAAAGAGCAATGCTTTTTGGTAAATGTAATTTTACCTTTTGGAAGTCAATAGGAGTTTTCAGCCAATGTCTGGCGGTTTCATCGACGCCAGGTTCGTCTTCAAGTCCTGTTAATCTTTTGAAAAATCCCGCGACAAAAATAGCTCCACCCACCTTAACATTTTTTGGCAAAGATTCAAGGTAACGAGCGATTGTTTGGCATCCCATACTATGGCCAACAAAATAAGTTTGCTTATCCGGTTTTCTAACAGTTTCTGCTAATTTCGGAACCCAATTGTAGATTCGAGGATTGCCTGAATCAGGGAGTTGGGGAATAAAAACTTCAAATTTTTTAGCTTCCAGCTCTTTTTTTAACCAAGGCAGCCAGTTTTCATTTGGATTTCCATCCCAACCATGAACTATAAAAACTCGTTTTTTCATTATTATTTGTTGATAGGGAATATCGAAAAGTATATAATATGTTAAGATTTTGGGCAAGTGGCGGAATGGTATACGCGGTAGTCTCAAAAACTACTAGTCGCAAGGCTGTGTGGGTTCGACTCCCTCCTTGCCCACTAAAATATGGCAGAAAAAAATAAGAAAAACATTAGGCTTCCGAGTCACGTTGTCCCCAGGCGTTACTCCATAACTCTTTTTCCTAATTTGCAGGAGTTTGCTTTTAGTGGGGAAGTGGAGATTTTGTTGAACATTACTAAGCCGACAAAAGAAATTACTCTTCATGCGGCAGAGTTAAAAATCACATCTGCTGTTCTTAAACATAGCTCGCTTGAATTCGAATCGCAAAATATTTCTTATGATGAAAAGCTGGAAACAGCGACAATGTTATTTGAAAAAACTATTCAGGTAAGCGAAGCAAAATTGAAGCTTAAATTTACAGGTATTTTGAATGATAAGATGCGCGGATTTTACAGAAGCAAATACAAGCATGATGGAGAGGATCAGCACATGGCGGTTACGCAATTTGAGTCAACAGATGCCAGACGGGCTTTCCCTTCATTTGATGAACCGGCGAAAAAAGCGATTTTCGATGTCAAATTAATAATTCCTGAAGATCACGTGGCAATCTCCAATACTATTGAGACGGAGATTGCGGAACATTCTTCGGGCTACAAAATTGTCACATTTGCGCCAACACCGAAAATGTCCACTTATCTTCTGGCCTTTATTGTTGGCAAGTTTGAATTTATTGAAACCCATTCGGCAGGCTCAGGGCAGGCCAAGTCTAAAGTTAAGGTCAGAGTTTTTACAACGCAAGGAAAAAAGCACCAAGCTAAGTTTGCTCTTGAAACAGCAGTGAAGGTTCTGGAATTTTATGAAGATTATTTTGGGATTAAATACCCTTTGTCAGCCCTTGATCTAATTGCAATTCCGGATTTTGCCTCAGGCGCAATGGAGAATTGGGGGGCGGTAACGTACCGTGAAACTGCAATTTTGGTTGATGAGGAGCTTACCTCAACTGCGAATAAACAGCATGTCGCGCTGGTAATTGCCCATGAATTGGCGCATATGTGGTTTGGAAATTTGGTGACTATGGAATGGTGGACGTATCTGTGGCTTAATGAAGGATTTGCGTCTTACATAGAATTTTTAGCTATCGATAACATGTTTCCCAACTGGCATATTTGGACGCAGTTCGTTTATTTGGAGCAATCACAAGCTCTAGAGCTGGATGGGTTAAAAAATACGCATCCGATTGAAGTTGAAGTGCATCATCCTTCAGAAATTAGCGAAATTTTCGATGCGGTTAGTTATTCAAAAGGAGCATCGATTATCCGAATGCTGGCTAATTATTTGGGAGAAAAAGTTTTCCAAAAGGGCTTACAAAGTTATCTTAAGAAACACCAGTATTCAAATGCAAGAACGATAGATTTATGGAATGCATTGGAAAAAATATCCGGCAAAAATGTAAAAAAAATTATGGAAAACTGGACGGGAAAGTCAGGATATCCGTTAGTTAGTGTTTTAGATTCGGACAATAAACTAAAACTTACTCAGTCAAGATTTTTTTCAAGCCCAATTTCTGCGAAAGAAACTTCAGATAAAACGCTTTGGTCAATTCCTTTAGATTCATTTTTATTTTCCAAAAAAGCCCTTTTTATTCCAAAGCATAAAGGTTGGGTCAAGTTTAATAGGGGAGAAACAAGTTTTATCCGCGTTGCGTATCCATCTTCCCTCTTGAAATTATTGGAAGAGACAATAAGAAAAAAAGTTTTACCTCCTGAAGATCGCTACGGATTAATTAGAGATGCGTTTATGCTGGCTCAGTCAGGTTACAGCTCAACAGTTGATACTTTGAATTTAGTTCGGGCATATGTAAATGAAGACAGCTATATTGTGTGGGTAGAAATTGCATCAGACTTAAAAACTTTAGATAACTTAATTTTCGGACAGCCTTTTTATAATTCTTACAAAGTATTTTGTAGGGAAATTTTTGCGCCAATTGCCGAAAAAGTCGGTTGGAACAAGAAAGAAGGAGAATCGCATCTGCAAACACTTTTAAGAAGTATCGTTTTATACGGATTAGGAACAAATGGAGACGTAGGTATTGTAAAAAAAGCAAAGGCGCTTTTTGAAAGTTTAATTACCGGAAAATCAAAATTGGATTCTGATTTGCGAGGAGTTGTATATAATTTGGTTGCAGAAAATGGGGGAGTCAGAGAGTATGAAATGCTTAAAAATTTATACAAAGAAACTTTTTTTCAGGAAGAAAAGGATCGTATTTTTAGAGCGCTTTGTTCGTTTAGGGATAAAAATTTACTGGAAAAATCACTGAAGATGGCATTTTCCAATCAAATGAGAGCGCAAGATAGATTTAGGGCAATAAGTTTCATTTGGGCGAATCCTGCCGGACAAGATTTAGCTTGGAAGTACGTTCAAAAAAATTGGGAATCAATTACTAAAACATTTGCAGGAGGACATTTGTACACGCGGTTTATCCAGCCCGCTGTTCATTTTGTTGACAGTGAAAAAGCATTGGAAATAGAGGAATTTTTCAAAAAAAATCCATCAAGCGGGCTGGAGCGGACAATAGCCCAAGTTACAGAGCAAATCCGCGCCAACTCCCTCTGGCTCAAACGCGACAAATCCAAACTCTCAAACTTTTTAAGAAATCGACATTATGAATAAAGACTTAAAAATATATAAGGAACTTTTCTCCAGAGATTTTAGTTTGCCCTCTGTTGAAGCGTGGGTTAGGGGAGAAAGTATAAATGCAAAAGGTTGGACGGAAGAAAAACAGCCGTTTTTGCCTTACATAATTACGCAAAGACAAGACGATACAATTCATTTTTATTACAATTTACAGGGTGTTGAGTGGGTTCAAGATCTTTTGACAACACTTGCAAAAAAGGACAAAAACTTCTTGAAAAAAATTGAAAATAAGGTTTTAGAAAAACTAAAATACATAAGACCAATCTATGAGAAAGAAAAAATCCTTAATCTCCCGCAGTTAAAAAAGTTTTTAAAAGAACTTGAAGCCGGTTATCCATGGTTTGAAGCAATGTGGTGGTTTTTCCAAATGAATGATGAGTCTAAAGTTGTCGGATTGAATTTGAAAAACTTAGCTAAAGTAAGAGAGCTTACAGACAAATTGTGTAATAGTTCTGACTCTGTGATTCGAAAATCTCTTCTTAAAATATATCCTGAACTTGGAGATTTATCTTCGGTTTTGTCTACTTCAGAAATAGTATCCGGAAAAATGCCATTAAAAAGTGAATTGGCAAGAAGATATAAAGGATATTTTTTTGGAGACAATAAATTAATTACAGGATTGGATAAAAAGAAAGTAGCAAAAATATTAACGATACACTTTAAGAATGAACCGATTATAAAAACGAGACAACTGAATGGCCTAACCGTTTATAGGGGTGTCGTTAGAGGTTTTGTAAGAAGAATTATGGGTCATAAACAAATTAATGAAATGAAAGAAGGGGAAATTTTAGTTTCTCCGATGACTATTCCTGATTTTCTTCCTGCTATAAAAAAAGCGGCGGCAATTGTTACGGATGAAGGCGGAGTGCTTTGTCACGCAGCGATTGTTTCAAGAGAACTTAAGAAGCCGTGTATCGTAGGAACGAAATTCGCAACACAGATTTTAAAGGATGGGGATTTGGTCGAAGTAGATGCTAATAACGGAATTGTGAGAATATTAAATCATGCTAATTAAAACCTTGGAAAATATTTCAAAAGATGATGTAGGTCTTGTGGGAGGTAAGGGCGCTTCACTAGGGGAGATGCTAAGCGCGGGGTTTCCTGTTCCTCCTGGGTTTGTTATTACGACAAAAGCTTATTTACAATTTAATAATCAAGAACCGTCTCCCGATGTTAAAGAGGAAATATTTAAAGCTTTTGATGGTTTAAAAACAAACAGGGTAGCGGTACGTTCTTCAGCCATTGCCGAAGATTCAAAGACTGCTTCGTGGGCGGGACAACTGGAAACTTACCTT
>Ga0209210_1003803_pt1 | contig 9987 bp, 23 predicted proteins | sample RifGroA1_FD_183991 | JGI IMG/M metagenome (GOLD analysis project Ga0209210, IMG submission 183991) | Contaminated groundwater microbial communities from Rifle, Colorado, USA - Rifle Groundwater A1 (SPAdes) (version 2) | ecosystem: Environmental > Aquatic > Deep subsurface > Groundwater >...
TTCTTTTTAATAAGGATTTTCACCTCATTTTTCAAAGTTTCAAAAATAAAATTTCCAATTTCCGCCATTTCGCTTCTTGTTAGTTTATTCATCTTCTTGATGTTTTTTTGAATCACCTCTTTTTCATTAGCATTGGGGTATTTATGATGATGATATTCGTGCAAAAAAGTTTCAATCAAAAGTAAAGCCATATTCAACTTAATTGCACATTTATCAAAATCATAAGTGCCGAGCGTGTCTTTATTTATCCAACCAAACTCTAACTTGCAGACTTCCATAAACTCTCTGATTTTTTTCATTTCTTCTCCTTTCCTAAAAAAGTTTTAAATAATATCCATAGTGCGGGCGACGAGATTATTGCAACTCGTAAAACCCTATTCACTGCATTTTAATTTTCAGGCTTACCTACTGTGTCCTTTCCCGTAAAAAGGCGGAAGTAGTGCTTTATATCGTGAAATATATTCAGCCACACCCGCACTATGGATATTATTTTTTGTGAAAGAACTAGCCATAATAATTCGCTAGGGGGTGGAATTGTGTGTCGTTCCCTTGCGGGTCTATTACTTGGCGACTTTACACACACATTATAACGCCCCAAGACTTGTTTCCACCCATCAACGAACTATCACTTATATTATACCATAAAGTATTTTTCGCTATGTGTTCCGAAGTCGTGCGGGTGCTTTTTTAAAAAATCTAACAATTCATCGTGTCCTTGGAAACATCGCCATCGTCCGCAATAAGCTCCAATCAACTTCCACTCTCCATATTTTCCGACATAAACAATCTCCCATTTGTGTCCGAATAATCTGCATTTCCAGTATTTTTTTTCTTTCATTTATTTATTTATTTAATTATCTTATAATTTTCCGACCTTTATCATTTCCACCCTCGCTGACCCCGAAACTTATGAAGGCTGTTTAATTATCCCATAAAACCAATGTTTGTTTTTGGCATCAGCTACAGAACTTACAATCACGCCAAGAAAGTACTTACCCCGCAATCCATCTTCGCTAATTTCTTTGTCGCTTATATATATTTTGTCTCCTATTTTATATTTTGGCATTTTCATTTTCTTTTCTTCTTTCATATCCTTAATCCCTCTGGGGGGTTACTTTGGCTTTTCTTTCATCTTCCCTTCGCCAACACATCTCACAAACTTTATATCTCCCGTGCAATAAACGCCTAAAGAAGTTGGTAATCGGGCGATCCTTGAATTGTTCTAACGGCCAGCCGTCTGACGCTATTATTATTTTTGCTATGTGGTCTTTCATATTCTTAATCTTAATTGTTAATTCCTCTCCTCAATGAATATCCCGCTAATTCAAGGGCTGACCTTATGTCCTGATATTGCCATTTCCCTTGTTTAGCATTGTCTTTATTTCCCTTAATTGGATTTTTCATTCTCATCCTAACAAGCACTCCCGGATTTTTTGGTGGCTCAATAGCAAAAGCGGAAATAATCGCCTCTTCAAAGCAAGTGGCAACAACATCTTTTTTAAAATCTCCTGTTTCTATTTGATATATTTTTTTCATAGTTTTATTTTTTTTAATTTTATAATTTTCCGACCCTATCGTTCCCCTCCGCTGACACACAAGGTTTATGAAGGCTATTTAATGCCTCTGGCAGACCTTGTGAGCCGAATAATCTGCCAGCGAAGAAAAACGATTATGTTTCTTTCATATATTTATTTTATTTTGATAATGCCAGCTCCCCACATAAAACTATCTGTCGTAATTCGTCTTCTGTAACAGCGTATCTTTGGTCAATTGGAGTATTTGTTATTTCAATCAAGTATCCATTTATCGCTTTTTTTATTTTTACTTTTGATTTTTTTTCTTTCATTTTTTTATTATTTATTTATTAAAAGATGATGAACCAATCGACAGAAGAACACCCATCGCATTCTAATCTTAATGCGGGTTTCGTAGTTTTAACGCCAGCGTGCTTGCCTTGATATACTACAATGTCATCTTCGAACTTTATGTCTATTTTTTTGGAATGACAGTTGCGGCAGATAATATTGACGGTGAATAGCTTGTCTGATGAGTTCATTATAGTTTTTCTTTTTTGTGATAATTTAACTATTAAAAAGTCGGCTCTACGCTAGCGGGATAATCGTAGGCGGGTTTTTCTTCTTTGTTTTTCATTGTTTTATTTATTTTCGACACTTTGATTATTTGATTCTGGAAGAGTAATATACCACATTTGACCTAGAGAAGCATCTTTGTATTCCTTTACATCTATTCTGTTGCATGGCAAATATAAATTAGTTAACAGCGCAAGAAAAGGTTTAATTCCGATTTGTGCATATATTGCACCTTGTTTTGTTTTGAAGGGTTTAACTAAACGTACATTTTTCAATATTTTATTTTCATCTAAATCAATTTTATCAGAAAATTTAAAACCAAGTGTGCGTCTAGCAGCATCTTCATATAGATATATTAAAAAACTTTTCTCAGGATCTAATCCTAAATTCATCAATGACCATTTTCCAAAAAATAAACACCCTGCTTTTGTGACATTAACTGTGACTTCATTTTTAATTCTTGTTTTGCTTTTCAACGGAGTAAAATAAAATTTCATGACGGTGATATTTATAATTTATTAATCGTAGATTGATTATTCCCCAGCACTTTCAGAAATTCTGATTGCCAAAAAACCGTCGTTTTCAATACTTCTTACAAACTGTGTTTGCATTAACTCCTGAAAACTAACGACAATCTACTTATTTATATTATACCATACTTTACTATATTTGTAAAGGTATATTAACTATTTGATGATTCTTTTCCAAACTTTTATCCAAAATGAATCAAGTCTTTCAAATATTGATTTTCGATTTGGATATTTTTCTTCTATCCGGTAGCCCAATGCCATTGAAGCAATAACAATATTAAGTGATATTACTATAATAACTATTCCAAGAAGTATTTTTATCATATTTTTATTTTTTATTTTCTATATAAACTTTTAATATCATCGCATAATTAGCAAGATCTGATAAAGTATCTGCAATTGTTTCATCTTTCACAGATGCTTTTTTATTTAATAAATTTGAAATTCTTGTCAATTTGTCAGTCATTCGCACAAGCAATCCAATTTCTGCTGGAATATTCAATGCTTCACATGCTCGAAAATTCAAAAATGCATCAGAATCGATTGAATAATCAGAATTTTTTAATTTTGCAATTTCTAAATTGTTTTTGAAACCTTCTTCTAATTTTTTTAAAAATTTTTTGCTATTCATCTTTTTCTAATTTGCTAATACATTTTTCACAAAGCCATCTTTTTGTTTCTTTATGAGAATATAAAACTTTACAGACTTTTTTGCATTTATCATTTTCGCAAGTCCATTTTTTTGAATTCTTGTCGCTATTTTGTGTCATAATTGTTAATTTCAAGAAGTTTAGCAATGAGCATTCTTTTTTCTGCTTTTGTAAAAAGTTTAATGTTTTTATTAAACAAATTTGTATTTTTTTCTTCGATAATTTGTTTCATTAATTGATTTTTATTCTGTTTCTGACTGCCACTTGTGATGTTAATTAGTGAGTTTTGAGAAATTAAACTTTCAAGACTGACGTAAACGTATTTTCGCAATGAGAAATCTGTTGCGATAATAGAGCTTTTTGCGAATTCTAATGCAATTTGTTTTTTTGCTTGCATGATTGCTTCTTCGAGAGAAAATGCTGATGTGACATACATATATGACAATTCCCTACACACAAGTTCTAACGCGTATACATTCGGTTTCATTATTTGCTCTTTGATTGACAAGTCTATTTTTTGTAGTTTTTTCATATAACTATTATAATACATTCACATTTTTTATAGCAAACGATACTTTGATACTTATGCAAATGTTTTTTCAAAATGATCGATTGCTGCTTGTTTTGCTAAGTCGATAGATTCAAGTTCATCAGAAAGTAAAATTTTAGCAAATATAGTTGACTCATCAATTTCATCAATATAGTATATTCGATATTTTTCTGATATTTTTTCTATTTCGTATTTGACTTCGTTGATTGAAAATTTTTGTATGCTCATATAAGTATTTTAATAAATAAAGCAATGTAGATAATTGTAAGAAAGAGACATGTTTTCTTGGTGCCTCTTTTTATGAAAGTGTCATTGCCCGTTATGTTGATAAATTGCATATAGGATATTATGTCTTTGTTATTTACTTTCATCTCGAGTGAACGTCAAGTCACAGAGAATGAAAATCTGCTTATTATTTGTCCGCATATATAGCGACACTAGCAATGGGATTAATTTTAATTTTTACACCCGGAATTTCTATGCCAGCGTCTAAATCTTTTTCGATTGTTTTTTCGTCGAGTATCCAATACTTTTCTGGAACAATATTTCGATTTGTTACTTTTACATCTACAGATTTTCGAAAACGGAGTTCTCCTGTACTACAAACTATTTTATTCAATCCATTATCTAGAACGAGTGATCGATCTTTTAATTCGATTTGTAATTCTTTTTCTTTTGAAGAAATTTCTTTTTTGCGAATTGAAACGTATTCAACAATCTTTTCTTTCAGCATTGTAATATACGACATTCTGGGTTTTGTCAATTGTTTGAAATCGTCATTGATTCGATCAATTGTTTCTTGTGCTGGTTGTGTGTATTCTTTTCTTTTTTCTTCTATTGCATCAACTTGTGTTTTTAACGAAATGAGAACTTCAGCAGCATTTTCAACATCAACATCTGTTTTGATTTGAGCTGCTTTTTCTGCTAACGATACTTCTGTCTCAACTAGAGACAAGTCTTCTTTTGTTACGATGTTTTTGTTTGTCATAAAATTAATAAATTAGCTGTTAATATTTGTAATTCATTGAAAACGAAGTAGAGTATGTATGATTAATAATTAACCGAATTTCGGTTGTTTGTTCAAGGCCTTTGCTACTTCAAAATAATGTTCTCTAATAGTACCTATTGCTCCTTCAAGTTTTTGAATTCGCCAACTTATTTCGTCATTAACATTTTTTCTATATTGGGGATACGTCTTTATGTATTGTTCAATTAACAAGTTTTTGATTCCAGCCCAATCATCTGATGGGATTGGTAAATTTCCGTAAGCCTCTTCTAATAAGCTGAAATAAATATCCAAAGGCGTTTGTTCGTGTTTTGCTTTATTTTTTTTGGTAAATATAAACATAAGCTGATTTTTTTCTAATTTACCTCTACTTAGTTTTCAATGAACTACTTTTGATATTCATATTATACCATATTTTACTATGTTTGTAAAGGAATGATATTTATTGTTGCAATATTCGACCTAGCTCTTCAACATCTTTTAAAATTTCTGCTTTCATTTCACAGCCCCACTGTTCAGCAAAATTTATAAATTCTTGGGGATCTAGATCTTCACACCAGGGAACAAACATATCTTCAATATTATCTTTTGTTATTCCACGACCACAGAATTCTCTTGTGTCTATGAACTTTTCTTCTAAGAATGTTTCAAATGTTTTCATATATTTTATTTTTCTCCTTTCGGAAAAATTAACCACCAATTTTTTGTTATTTTTTCTCGACTTTTTATAAGTTGAATATCTTCAATTCTTGTTAATAAACTCATTGTACCTATTTCTTTTGTTAAACTTATCCAACCACCTTTGTGCACCCATCCTTTCGTGCCTGACACGACATACACGCTATTACCTTCTTTGACAATATCACCAACTTTGAAAATATGTTTTGTTGTGTTTTTCATTTTTTTTTTTAATATCCTTTAATTATTCTTTGTAATTTTTCAGTATCTTCGGGTTTGCTTTCAAGTTTTAAACTCACACTTCGACCATAACAACAAATATCTCCAGAACCCAAACCTGACACAAATCCTGCACTCGTTGCTTTCATACGTAATGTCTGTGACATTTCACGATGGTCATGATAATTTGGAAACATTATCAACGTGTCCAAACTTTCTATTCTACCTGCAATATATTTCATATTTGTTGATATTATTATTAATCATGCTGGCAATAATGTGATGTGCCGCTATCTTTCATTTCTATCTCAAAAGCATTTCCGCATTTGTGACATTTGACGACAAGTGTCCCAACGAAATCTATACTTCCATAATATCCGTAGTCTACTTCAGTTTTTCCATTATATTCAACTCTTTCAGAACCGCATTTTTTACAAATGATCTTGAATAAATCAAATTTCCAATTTGTATTATTTTTTCTGTATTTCTTTTCAAACTCCGACAATGTCATTGTTTTTAATTTTTTCATATTTTTTTAATTATTTAATTATTTAACTCGACCGACGTTATACGTCTTTTTTAACTGTGGATTTTTTGATAACAAGATCTTCAACTTTCTGTAAAATGTCATTCGACTTCCTTTGAAATGTTTTTCTCTTTCAGTATTTGTTTTATATTTTATTAACAAATTGTGAATAGCAAGCAAATCTGAATCAACTTTTAAATCATTGATGATCGAACTTTTCCAATTTAATCCAGCGTTTTTTAATTCTTCTGCTCTTTTGTAGCATCTTAGATTTAATGAATTCGAAAATGATGCATAGATTTCAATAAAGTTGAGAATGTTTTTATCCTTTGCGAATGTTTTCATATTGCTTAGGACTTCAATATCTTCTGGAATAAAATGCATCAGATGTGAACGTGTCATCAATGCTTGCAGATTTTTATCTTCTGGCTTCAAATCATTCATTAACATTAATACTTTGCATTTTGTTTCAAATTCCGAAGGAGTCGATCCAAGCAATGGTGATGCTGTAAAATACTTGATTGTTTTTGTTTCTCTTGTATCACATAATTGTTTTAGAAGAGCAACATTTGTTTTATTTAGCATTAATGCATCAACATCATCAAAAACAACAATGAATTCAACATCTTCTCGGGATTTTTCATACAATGTTTTGTAAAGACTTAGAGGAGTAACATGCCCAGTAAATATAAGCGGTGCTTCATCTGTTAGCTCTTCTTCAGAAATAAACGTTTTTCCAAGACCCCCTCGGCTGACTACTGTTAGTAAATTTAACTTTTTAGATTTAAAAGCTTTCATTACGTCACGATAGTCATTATAACTTTTGATGGTAATCATAATGATTTTTTTTTTGTCTAATAATTAATAATATCTACTTTGCTTAGCATCTTCATTCTTTCCGGGAATTTGTGTTTATCGCACATATTTTTCTGATGAGATGATTCTCAACTACCAGAAACACCTGGAACTTGACGAAAAGGTGGAATATTATTCGACACGATAATTCCCAATTTTGAAGATGCTAAACAAAATAGATATTTTCTAACTGCTTTTTTGAGACTCATGCATTAATGATAATTATTTGTAATTGATTTTGTGTAATTTGCAATAGTCACCAATTTGAGAACTTCGAATGTTATGTGTTTTTGCGAACAAGTATGTTTTTTGTAGAACTTGCGTGGAGATAAATAGACGAATTGTTTCATTTGTAATGTTTTTTCCAGATTTCAACATAATTGAAACAATTTCATCAAGTATTTTTTCTTGTCTAGAAGTAAGCATTTTTTTTATTTTGTCACAAGTCCCAGAAAAGCAGTTAGAAGTTGACATAATTCTCTAAATTCTGGCGAGGACTTGATGATACCGCAGTAATGAACCGCTGTTTTAATATCATTGTTCCTATATTTTTGTTTTGTTATTTGCTTGATTTTTATTCAATACGACAATGAGAACAATTTATGTAATCTATTTATGAGTTTAGGTTTGCAACCCCTAGTGTTTAACTCAAAACATACAATAATTTGTATGTCGCCTAATTCCATTACTCATTGAAGACATTATCCCGAAAGATTATTATGCTACGCCAGAATTTAGAGAACTATGCTATTTTTAATGTTCTTTCAAGTAATACAATTATACCATACTTTGCTATATTTGTACAATTTTTGAAAGATCATTTTCTATCTGATTGATGGGTTTTTCTTTTTAGTGCCTTGTAGCCATATAAATATATAGCTTTAGAAAAATTGTGTCTCTGAGAGGATTGTGAAATGGTCTCTCTAACATTTCTATCCTCCGATAACAATATTTTCCGACTATGAGCTCTAAAAAGAAAAATCCATCAACCAGACTTTTTTATTGAGTAAGGTATTTCGGAACTCAATGAGAGTTCCTAACTAATAATTAATCGATCCAAAACGTTCCGCATTTTTCGCATTTGTTTCCACACGGATACGCATTTCTATACGGAGCATTTTCATGCCTTTTGAAATTCATATCTCCAAATGTGCATACTTTCGTTTCCCTCCACTTTTTATCTAACATTGCTTCTCGTTTTTGAGCTTCCGTGACTTCGGTTTCGATTTCTATAATTTCTTGTTTAACGCCTTTCGGTTTTTTATTTTCAGAATACACACTTGCTTCATCATATCCAGATTGTCCAGCAATTTCTTTCCAACTGTAGCCAGTTCCTTTTGCATCATCAATAAAGAAATTTTCAATAAAATTTTCTTTTAATAGAAAAATATCAAAAATTCCTTCATTCCCTAGCCAATTACTTCCTTGACTTCTATCTATTGTTGAAAAATATGCACCTTTAATGACAATATATTTGTCTTGATTGTCATATATTGCATTATAGACATCTAACGGAGAAGCATAGAAATAAAATGAAACTGGTGCTTCATAGAATTGCTCTCTCAACACATGTGCAATTTCTTTTTTCTGTGCTTCAGTTCGAGCATATTTCTTTCGCAATTTGTTAAGTTGCTTGGAATATTCTTTTTCGTAGCTAGCACCTTCGAATTGATTTGCATAATCAATTGTGTTGATAAAGAATAATTGATCTCTTGTGTTTTTCAAAAGATCTTCTATTGGAGTGCTTGTGTCATGCTCGAAAAGCCAATCTTTCATACTATCTCGTACTTCATCTGATATTTCATCAGCTTCAATTTCTTTTCTGTAGTTTTCTATAATTTGACTAATTGACTCATGTTGACTATCTGATTGCCACATATATTCATCTTCATATCCACCTGTTTTTAAGACTTTCTGTAAATCAGTAGCATTTTCATAGCTCTCTCTATAATCAATGTAGATTAGATTTACACCTTTGGGATATTCTTTTTCAAGCCAATTGATTGCTTCTTTTACGTCATCTTGTACTTGAATAGGTTTTTGAATGGTTTTCATAAATTTGATAAATTAATCTCATCAAGTTCCAGAATACCTTACTCAATTTTTTTATCAGAGAGTCGTTTCGAGATTCTGTCATTAATTATTAATCTTCTACGACTTCTTCTATTTCTTCAACATCCCCGACTTCAATGTTAGTACTTCCAGTTTCTGAATACTCTCCTCTACTGAAAGCTTCTTCTGCTTCTGAGATAGCAGCATTTTCATCGACTGCTTCGACTTCTGTTTTGAATAACTCAGATTGAGTTATATACACAAGAAATTTTTTCATACTTTTAAAATGTGACAGAATCCCAGAATGACTCTCTGATATGTCAAAAATAATTTATACTGAAAACTAAATATCTAGTATGATTAATAATTATCCGTAGATTACTTCTCCAAATAAACAGCATTGCAAAAAGACATCACCTGTTGTTTCGTCATAATTCTCTTTTAAAAAATCTGCGAAATGTGATGGTTCTTTTTTTGCCATAGCAGTTAATCCTCTTTTTATTTTTTTTATATTTAGAATATGAATTTTTGGATTTGCTAATCTGTTAACTCCTTCTTTCGCTTCTTCACTTTCTAAATCTTCTATTTTAACTCCTATTTCGCTTATTGCTTTATTCACTTCACTTTCATATCCGAGATTGTTTACTGCCCAATAATGAGCACCTCTTGAAGCCGAATCTAACAAATTTTTAATACTTTCTATATTTATATGAGAACGTATTGCAATTGTTATTTTTTTAGACATATGTTTACTTCAACTTGTTTTTCAACATTACCTAGATATTCAGTTTTCAATATAAATCATTTCTGACTTTTGTTAGAGGGCTGTTT
>Ga0209210_1003804_pt1 | contig 9986 bp, 5 predicted proteins | sample RifGroA1_FD_183991 | JGI IMG/M metagenome (GOLD analysis project Ga0209210, IMG submission 183991) | Contaminated groundwater microbial communities from Rifle, Colorado, USA - Rifle Groundwater A1 (SPAdes) (version 2) | ecosystem: Environmental > Aquatic > Deep subsurface > Groundwater >...
AGACGAATATTTTTTGCGGTCATTGGTTAAGATAGCTGTATAACTGTTGTTCGATTTTAGTGGGAGTAAACTTCATGGCTTTGGTTTCGATGATGACTTTGTCGTCAACTACGAAATCTAGTCTGTAATTCCCAAGTTTTTTGCCGGTGTCCACGGACAAAATAACGATGGGGACCTCCGGTTTGAAAGGCAAGTTGGCTTGGGTGAGAGCTTCGGCTAGGGCGTTTTGGTACACAGATTCTTTTTGGCCACTGCCGTATTTGTTACGGACATCGTAGACGCAGCCGACGATTTGATAACATAAAGCTCCATGGAGCAAATTCGTTTTATTAGTTGTTATTTGTTTCATTAGTGTGCTTAGTTGGCTCATTGCCAATCAAACTTAATAGAGCCAACTCTCGCGAAATAATTGTCTTTGCTGTACAGCTTGAGCTTCACTATCATAACGTCGCCGGCGGCCCAGGTGATGCCGGTATTTAATTGGGCGGCGGTAAAGGTGAGAGTGGCGGAGCCCAGTTGATCTGAGTGCCAGGTGGTAGCGTAGTTACTGACATTGGTGGCAGAAGAAACGGTATCGGCGTCGTTGTCTTTGTAGACAGTGGCATCCACTTTGTTGTTGGTATTGGTGGTGTCTTCGGTTTCGAAATCGACAATCAAAGCGTTGGAGGTAGTCCAGGAGGCAAAGTTTTCGGGAATCTTGAAGCGGATGTAGACATCGTAATCCTGCAAGGAAGACTGGCCGGAGGAGAATTCATAGTAGTTGAAGTTGTACAGAGAGCCGGCTCCAGTGGCTTCCCGGTCGGAAGTAAGGGTGCCGACGTTGTTGGTGCCGTCAGCGGAAATGACGGCTCCGGGATATTCGGGGGAGATGACGGCAGTGGTATCTCCTCCGGAACCTTGGGCGATGGCGGTCCAGGTGGTGCCGTTACAGAAATACAGCTTCTTTTCGGCGGCGGTACCGTGGTAGTAAATGCGGCCTTCGTTGGCGGCGTCACAGGTCACCGGGGGGCCGGATTGGACGCCAAGGGCCAGGGAGGAGGAGACGGTAGCGGCCCCGGCGACATTAAATTCGTTAAGCAGTGTGGAAGTGCCCACGCCTACGCTTCCGCCCATGAAGATGGCGGCGATGTTGGTGCCGGCGCCGGTGGGAGCGTCGACGTACAAGCCATAGGCGGTGGTGGCGGTGGTGGCTGCAGTATTAATTTTTAAGGCGTAGGCCTCGGTTAAAGAAACATTTGAGCCTTCAGCAGGTGGGCCGGCGATAGTTAAGGTGGCAGCATCGTCAACGGTGACGGTGGCGGTGTCACCAGTGATGGTGGTGCGGTTGAATTGATAGGTGTCCATGAGAGAGGTGACTTGAGTGGTGCCGGTTAAAGTAATAGTTGCTGGCGTAAGTGTTAAAAATGTTTTTTCGGCGGAAGTTGCCGAGGCAATGGAAGCGGCGGAACCTGTGAGGGTTAATCCGCCGGTGGAGTCTAGTGAGAAGTCAGTGAAGTTGACGGCTGAACCGTTGGAATCGTTGTAAGTCAGGCGCAGAGAATCTCCGGTGGCATGATTAATTTCAAGTTTGGCATCTGGAGCAGTTGTGCCAATCCCGACGTTGCCGCCGGAGTCGATGACGAAGGGGGTGGTGTCGGTACTGGCTTCGTCTTCAATAAGCAGTGTGTTGCCGGTGCCCTCGTTGATTATTTGGAATGCGACTCCGGAAGAAGCTCCGTTGGTTTTCCAGAATTTTCCGGCAGGCCCAGTACTACCTGATAGGGCATATACAGCGATCCCAGTGCTGCTTGATTGGGCCAAGAGAGCGTTGGTTGAGGAGTTGGTAAGGATGTGGGTTAGGGCAGTGGGGGTGGAGGTTCCAATACCAACATTACCGGTGTTAAAGATGGCTGCGTAGTTACTTCCTGCACCCGTTGGTGCATCAACAAAGAGGCCGTAGGCGGTGGTGGCTGTCGTGGCAGCAGTATTGATTTTCAGAGCGTAGGCTTCAGTCAGAGAGACATTTGATCCCTCGGCAGGAGGACCAGCGACCGTTAAGGTGGCAGCATCATCGACGGTGACAGTGGGAGTGTCTCCGGCAATAGTAGCCCGGTTGATGAGATAAGAGTCCATTAGGGAAGTGACTTGGGTCGTCCCTGTCAAAGTGATGGTGGCAGGAGTGAGAGTTAAAAATGTCTTTTCGGCTGAGGTGGCAGAGGCAACGGAGGCCGCTGATCCAGTAATAGTTAATCCGCCGGTAGCGTCGAGAGAAAAATCGGTGTAATTGGTGGCCGAACCATTGGAATCGTTGTAGGTCAGGCGCAAAGAGTCGCCCGTAGCGTGATTTATTTCCAATGCCGCATCCGGCGCCGTCGTCCCGATGCCGACGTTGCCGCCGGAGGGGGCGAGGATGATGTTACCAGTGTCGGCGTCGCCCAAAGTCAGAGATTGTTTGGCAGTGGTGGCTATAGTTGGTGTGCCGTAGAGAGTGAGGGCGCCGGAGACGCTGGCTGTAGATTGGGCGACCAGAGCCCCGGCCAGAGTGGTGGTGCCGGTGACGTTGAGGGTGGAATTGACGGTGGCGGTATTGAAGTTGGCATTGCCTGAAGAGTTGATGTAATAGGCGGTGGCGCCGTTAACAGAGATCCCGCCGGAAAATTGGGTGTAGCCGGAAACCCCGGTTAAAGTATTGGAATTGGGGAGAGTAATGGTGCCGGCGGTAGTCAGATTGCCGGTGTTGGCGATGGTGAGTTTGGTAACGCCGGAAGCACTGGCTGTAAAGATATCCTGGCCTTCGGTTTGGTTGAGGATGGCTAGGGCTTTACCCCAGACAGCAGAATTGGTAAGGTAGAAATTACCAATGTCTCCGGCAGATGGAGTAGTGGTTCCTACTACTAATTTACCGGCTACTGTCGCGGCGTAATTGGTAACAAAGGCTTCGGAATCGACGATGACATTGCCTTTGTTGAAGGTGCGCAGAGTTAAATCGGAGGAGTTAAAGATTTCTCCGGCTTGAATGTAGAATGGGGCGGATGATTTGATATATGAAGCGGTGGGATTGGTGAAGTTAATGTCGTAAGCAATAGAGACATCTCCGGGGGAAGTAAATGAAGCGGGAAGATTGGAAGTGATACCGGTTTGGTTGATACTAAAGAGATTCGACCCGTTGTCCTGGACATTGAAGATGTTGCCGGAGATTAAAGCGTTGGCGCCGACGTTGATGTTAAAGAGATTGCCGGTGGCGGTAGTGGAGGAGCCGGGGTTCCAGTACATGGAAAAGAGGGAGCCGGAGGTAAGTTCAGTACCAGTAGACGTGGAATTGACGGTGGTAGGATTAGCGATGGCGATGGTGCCGGTGGTGGTGCCGCCGATGTTTAGAGTTTGGTTAGCGGTGGTGGCGATGGTCCCGGCGGAGCTGAAAGTCAGGTTGCCGGCGGAGGTGGCGGAGCCGGTGAGCCCAAAAATTTGGAATTTGGCGGATCCAGTTGCAGTTTCGCCGATGGCTAGGTCAAAGGTGGAATTGCTGGGAGAAATGACTTTGTTGACCAGCTGCCAGTAACCCGAAGAACCGGTGCCACCGGAAGCGATGGAGTATAAATCATTGATGGAATCTACGACACTTTGACGCAGAGCTCCGTTTATTGAGGTGTCGGTGATGGACACGGGTAGGGGAGCGGATAATGGGACGCTGTTTAAGAGCACCCGGCCGCCGGTTAGAGTCAGATCCTGATTTCTGGTAGTAGAAATGACGCCGGCAGAATCTAAAACGATATTGCCGGAGATACTGGCGGTGGGTGTACCGGAAGCCACGTTCATGAAGGCAAACTTGGCGGAGGAGGTAGCGTTGGAGCCAATCAAAACGTCAACGGTGGAGTAGTAGCGGGGATAATATGCGCCATAGGCTAGACCCCAGAGATCGTTGGCGCCGCCGAGACAATTGCCGGAAGTATCGCAGACTTGGGAGCCGGATTGATAAATGGCGTTGCTGTAAACATTGTCCCAAGGGACACTGGCAGAACCAATATCAGATGTGCCGGTGGCAGTTGCGGGCAGGAAATCATCATCTTGGGCCAGGGTTAATAATCCCGATCCTGGGTTGATGGCAATATTGCCGGTAGTAGCGTTGCCCATGGAGAGAGTGGCCATATCTTGGGAGCCTAAGGATGAAGCCAAGGAGAGGATGCCGGAAACAGAGGCGGTGGAAGCGGCTGTAAAGCCTGAAGTGACATTGAGAGTTCCGGTGAAATTGGCTGTTGAAGAAATAGTTTGGCCGTTGATCAGGCCGGATGTAATAGTGCCCAGAGTGGTGATGTTGCCGGTGGCCGAGTCGACTTGGAATTTAGCAGAAGCAGTGGCGGTACCACCAACCAAAATGTCATCAGTGATATTAAGTGGGGAGAGGGCACCGGCAATTCTTTGCCAATTGCCGACGTTGGTAGTATCAATCCAGGCCGGGATGTTGCTCCCGGAAACGGTCAGGACTTGATTAGGATTGCCGATGGTCAGTTTGGCCAGGGTATTAGTAGCGGAAGCGTAAAGAATTTCGCCGGTGGCCCAGGTATTTTGGCCGGTACCACCATAAGTAGCATCAATAGTGGATCCGTTCCAAGTGCCGGCTGTAATGGGTTGGGCAAAAGTGATGTTGCCTGTGTCGGAGTTACCTAGAGTTAGGGTTTGTTTGGCGGTGGTGGCGATGGTGGGGGTACCGTAAAGAGTAAGAGCGCCAGAGACAGATGCCGATCCAGAGTCTGTGAAAGAGGTGACGGTGGTGGCGCCGAGGGTGGTGCCAGCGGCATTGAGGGTGTTGAAGTTGGCGTTTCCGGAAGAATTGACGTAGTAGGTGGTGCCGCCGGCGACAGAAATGCCGCCACTGAATTGAATGTTGCCGGATTGGCCGGTGAGAGTGTTGGAGTTGGGGAGGGTCAGAGTTCCACTGCTAAGGACGGCTCCGGAGCTGGATTTGACCCAAAATGTGGCGCTGGCGGTAGACGTGCCGCCGACTAAAAAATCGTCGGTGATGTTGGAAGGGGAAAGAGCGCCGGCGGCTCTTTGCCAGTAGCCAAAAACACCTGTGCCTCCGCCTCCGGGGTTACTGGTCCAGGCGGGAACACCTCCTGAAACGGCCAGGATTTGATCGGAGGTGCCAACGGGCAATTTAGCCAGGGTGTTGGTGGCTGAGACGTAGAGAAGATCACCAGTAGTATATGTGTTTAACCCAGTGCCGCCGGAGGTGGTAGGGAGGGCGGTAGTGAGAGTAAGTGTTCCGGATTGTGATAGTTTGAGGAGGAGGTTGCCAGCAGAAGAGGCGGTGATGACGTCGCCGATGTATGAGCCGCCCTCAATGGACAGCCTAGCAGCGCCGGTGGCTGAACCAATAGAGACGAGATCTCCAGCTTGGGTTAAGCGAACCATAGAGCCGTCGTCGTGCCAGCCGGTATCGTCCAGGTTGAGGGAATTGGTGATGGTCAGTTTTTTGTCGGAGGTGTTGACGGACAGACCGACGCCAGATCCAGCAGCAAAAGTTAGGGTGTCGGTTTTGGAGCCAGCAGAGAAAGTAGTATCGCCAACCTTAATGGTCTTGAAAATACCTAAGGCAGTGGTTTGATCGGTAGCGGAGATGGTGGGGCGTTGGCCGGCGGTAACAGTGATATTATCCCCGGCGGTGAGAGAGTAGATGATATTTGGGGCAGTCAGATCGCCTTCGATTTCAACATCCTTTTTGAAGAGGGCGGGAATATTGGCAGTGAAGCGCAGGTCTTCGAGGGCTGTCTGGGAAGCCAGCACCGCGCCCTGAATTTGATTTACGATTGCTACCGCGCGGGGTTTGGAAAGTAGAGAGTGGAGAGTAGAAAGTAGGGGAGCTGGAGAGGGAATGAGGCCAGAGCGGGCAGCAACAAAAGACGCTGCGGAAATTATGAGAGCGGCTAGAGTACCAAATATAATGCGTCTCTGGGGGGAAGTAACTCGAAACTTAAGGCGGGGAGCTGGGGGGGTAATGGGAGACTGGATTCGAGGTTGATTTATCAGGTTTCGGATATGGTCCAGGTCTTCTTCGGAGTATCTTCTTTGACCGCCGGCCGTGCGGGAAGAAGTAATTTTGCCTTGCCGCTCCCAAAGGCGGAGAGTGACGGCTGCAACGCCCAAAATCCCCGCAGCTTCGGTGATAGTGTGTGACTGGTTGTGGGCAGGATTCATTAATTGAGGCTAAATTATCAAGTTTTATCAAGTTTTATCAGCCTAATTATTTATGGTGTATATTAATATGAGTGTCAATAGTCATTTAGTCGGAAATTGAGTACTTTTTGTTTGTGTTACAATAAAGGCATGCAAATACGTGATAAACTCGCAGAAATACTGGGTACAAAGTTGGAGCATCCAGAGAATGAAGAGTGGGGGGACTACGCGGTATTCCTAAAACCCGGAAAAGAAGCGGATAAGATCATCGACAAGCTTAAAAAGCTGGAATTTGTAGAAAAAGTTGAGCGGGCGGGAGGATTTGTGAACATTAGGCTGAAAGATGAGTATTTTAGCACTCTCTTGTCCCAAGTGATAAAGGACCCGGAATGGGGGAAAAGCTTGGTTTTAAGGGGAAAAAAGGTGATGGTAGAGTTTACGGACCCAAATCCGTTTAAAGAATTGCATATTGGCCACTTGTACAGCAACTCTGTGGGTGAGGCTATTTCCAGGCTGTTTGAGGCCAATGGGGCGAAAGTTGCGCGGGCGTGTTACCAGGGGGACGTGGGAATGCACGTCGCAAAAGCCATATATGGCTTATTGCGAAGTAAAAAGTCAAAAGTCAAAACTTTAACTCAAAAAGCAAAACTACTTGGTGAGGCGTATGTTTTGGGAGCGATGGCATTTGAAGACAATCCTGAAGCTGCTGCGGAAATTAAAGAGCTGAATATAAAATTATATGAAGCTAAGTCTGCGGAAATTATGAAATTATATCAAGAAGGTCGCCGATGGAGTTTGTTATACTTTGATAAGATATATAAAAGACTGGGAACAAAGTTTGATTTTCATTATTTTGAATCGGGGGCGGCGAAAGACGGATTGAAAGTGGTAGAGGAAGGATTGAAAAAAGGAGTATTTGAAAAGAGTGAGGGGGCCGTGGTGTTTAAAGGTGAGAAATACGGGTTGCATACCCGGGTGTTTGTAAACTCTCATGGCCTGCCGACCTATGAGGCAAAGGAGTTGGGTTTAGCTCCGGCTAAGTTTGCGGATTTTCCCTATGATCGATCGGTGATAATTACCGGGAATGACATAAATGATTACTTTAGAGTGCTTTTGAAATGCTTGGATATACTTTATCCGGATTTGGCAAAAAGAACCAAGCATATGAGCCATGGGATGGTGAAATTGCCGGGAATGGCGAAGATGGCTAGCCGGAAAGGTAATGTCCTGACGGCGGAGTGGTTGCTGGATGAGGCCAAGAAGAAAGTGCTGGAGATTGCCCCGAAGGCAACCGATGCGGATGCGGTGGGCGTGGCGGCGATTAAATATGCCATGTTGAGAAGCGGCATTGGCCGGGATATTGAGTTTGATCTGGACAAGTCGGTGAGTTTTGAAGGCAGCTCCGGGCCATACCTGCAGTACACGTTTGCGCGAGCGCAAAGTGTACTTCGCAAATCTCAAACTCTAAACTCTAAATTACAAAAAGATTTAGAATTTAGTGTTTCGAATTTAGAGTTTAACAGCGAGGAACTCGCTGTGTTAAGGTGGTTATCCCGCTGGCCGGAAGTGGTGGAGGAAGCGGGGGAGAGATTGGCGCCGAATCTAATTTGCGGCTTTATCTATGAATTGGCACAGAGGTTTAATAGTTTTTATGCCAAGCACACGATCTTGGATAATGGGTTTAGACTGGCTTTGACACAAGCGACGGGACAAGTACTTAAGATGGGACTAGAGATGTTGGGAATAAAAGCTTTAGAGCGAATGTGAGACATATTTGTGAAGGATGGACGCAGCCAGTGTTTGGTAGGGAATAGCTTCTTCCGCGGCTTTAGATTTGAGCTTGAGGAGAGTTCTTTGGGACAGGCGGAGATTGATGTTTTTGGTTTTGGCCAGGGTAGCCTTGGCTGCCTGAATCAGTCGTTTTATAACGGCTTTTTGGTTAGGAACGCTTTTCCACTCTCCCTTTTCGAAGGAGTCGAGCAGTTCTTGTTCTTCCTTTGTGAGTTCAAAGTACTTTTGGCTCATTATTTTTTAGGATCGATTAAATAATGTTTGGTGGCTTTTCGGCTGGGAATGATGGTTTTTAAAAATATCTTTTCCCCGTCTTCCACGAAGGGGACCAAGTAGACATAATCGTTGATATTAACGACCATCATTTTTTGTTGTGAATATTTTTGTGGGTTGGGGTGCTCCATGACATCTAACAGCCCCCCGTCTATGACTGAATTTATGGCGTCTTCGAACGAGATTCCTCTTTCAGTTTTTAAGAGCTCGTTTTTGACAACATTCCAGTCAACATACTTCACTGACTGACTATATGACAAAAGATATGTTTTGTCAATAGTTAATTTACAATCCACCACTTAACTTTCAGGTCGGTGGGGAGGGCAGAGGGAATTTTGATGATGAATTCGCCGGGATTGGTAGCTTGGGTGCCGATGGGTACTGCTTCTTCGGCGGTGGCAAAGACGGCGGAGGTACTAGATGCTAGATCATTAGGTACTAGAAGCTCGACAGACCCTGCGGGGATAACAGCGGAGCCGGCGGAGGAGCCCAGGACTTTGAGGGAGCCGGTGACGGCCAGGTCGCCTTTGACGGTGATAGTGCCGGTAAGAGATGAGATGCTAGATGCTAGATCGTCGAAGGTGAGTAGGCCGACTTGGAGCTGTCCGGTAACAGTAGTGTCTGATAGTAGAGTAGGACCAGTGACGGAAAGAGTGGTAAACGAGCCGGAATCGACGGAAGGGCCGGAGGTGAGGGAAAGGTTGGTCAAGGGGGAAACGAGGACAGGAATGGTGGGAGTGGGATTGGCCGGGTCCCAGGGGCCCAGGGCGCGGCCAATGGCGGGTTGAGAGGGAGAGGCTTTGGTGATGAGGCCCACGCCGGAGAGAGTAATCTTGTCTCCCGGGGAAATGGCGGCCGAGTCGGTGGCGACTCGGGCAGGGAGTTGGCCGACCAGTCCGACGGCGACTTTGTCCGGGCCGTCGGTGCCGCCCAAGAAAGCTGGAGCGGTGGAAACGATCCCCGCATACTTATCGATTTCATCTGCCAGGCAAGGGGAGACGCCTGAAGTGGTGTGACAGACGGCGGTGCCGGGGGAGAAATCGTCGCCCACACCTCTGGTAAAGTATTCGGCGAAGTCTACACCGGCGGTGGCGTAAGTTACGCCCCCGGAGCCGTTACCTTGGATTTTGCCCAGGATGGCCGAATAACCGCTCATGAAGTTTATGAACCTGTCGCCAGTATCAGGGTTGGTTCCGTCGTTGCCCAGGCGGAGAGCCAGAGCGGTAGGGTTGCCGGAACTGACATTGGCCAGGTTTTCGATCATGGCGCTGGCCGTGGCGGATTGGGTATCGGTAACATGCAGACCCCATTGGGGAGAGATTTGACCGACTCCCAGGTAACTGCGGGTGCCGTCTACATAGACTTGCACCGGAGAATTGGAACCGGATGTCTCGGCGCTATATTCAATGGTGACGGACATGGTGTTTTTGGTGTAATAGAGGAAGTCGGTGTAGGGGGGAACTTGGCTGCCGGATCCACTGGTTCCTGCATTAACTGTGTGGGTGTGACCATTTATGGCCAGAGTCGATCCGCCGTCAGGAATAGCGAGTACGGTGCCACTAGATCCTGCGGTGGCAAAGCTGGACCAAGCATGAGTGTGAGTGGAGGTGCCGCCGGTGCCGCCGGCGGTGCTATTGGCGCGTGGGAATACGGCATCCAGACTGGTACGGCGGGTCCAGCCGAGAGGTGGAGTGGTGTCGAAGCTGGTTATGACTCCCTGCGGCAGTTTGGTGGAGGCGGAGTCGGGAGTGGCGGGGATAAAGTCTTCA
>Ga0209210_1003805_pt1 | contig 9983 bp, 13 predicted proteins | sample RifGroA1_FD_183991 | JGI IMG/M metagenome (GOLD analysis project Ga0209210, IMG submission 183991) | Contaminated groundwater microbial communities from Rifle, Colorado, USA - Rifle Groundwater A1 (SPAdes) (version 2) | ecosystem: Environmental > Aquatic > Deep subsurface > Groundwater >...
ATACAAACACGTTCACCTTTTATTCCGCAACTTTTGGTTTTTATTAAACATTCGCATCCAATAAGCATAAGGGAAGAGTTTTTAACAGATGTAATTAGTTTATTCTCTCCGCAAGTCTTTGTACAAAAAGATAAACATTCTTCTCCACAAGATTTAGAATTTATTTTTGATGGCTCTAAATTTTTCCAAATAATGGAAATTAAAATAATGAAAGCAAATATTCCTATTATCAGTAATAACCCAAGTATTTTCTGCCATTTTTTTAGTCTATCTTTTTCTTTAGACATTTCTTTTTAATTTATAATTTCCTATAGATTTCCTTAGTGTTTTTTGTGAGGAGAGGATTTAAATGATTTTTGAGTTTCCAGCAATTCTTTTTTTAAGTCTGCTGTATTAGCAAGGTAGTCCCCGACTTTCTGGAGTATGGAAAGCTGGAGCTGGTCTATTATTTTTTCCATTCTTTTAAGCCTCTCATCAACTATGTCTAGTTTAGTCTGCATTACATTTTTGAGGTTTATGTTTTCGTCAAGTTTCTTTCTTATGGATGAAAGTTTTTCAGATAGAACTTGATCGGCTATTTCTGTTATTGTGTCCGAGCTTAATTGTCCCTGGTATTGCTGATATTGCTCTTGGTATGGCTGTTGTTGTGATTGGGGATAAAATTCATATGCGTTTTGGGGAGAAGGCTGTTGTGAAACTGGAAATTCTTCCTGTTCCTGCGAGGAAAGCATTGATGGCTGCATTTCCTGATACTCTTGAATTGAACTATTGGAAGGCATTCCACCTATAACTCCTTCCTGATGATCTTGAGATTCTATAGCGTTTTTGATGTTCGCCTGATTTAGAGAATCCGATATTTTTCCTTCAGGGATTCCTTGGTTTCGCAAAGCCTGGACTATTTCATCTTCCGTTTTTCCCTCTTTCCTCATGTTTTTTATGTCATCTATTGTGCTCATTTTCTCAATATATCAAGCTGTCTTTGCAAAATCTCAAAATCTGCTTTTCTTGCAGTATTTGAAAGCTGTTCTGTGACTCTTTGAAGAATTTCTCTCAGGCGGAAGTTTTCTTCTTTAATTTCAGAAATTGTTTTTTTCATTTCCTGAATTTCCTGAAATGTTTTTTCTCTTTCTTCAACGAGTGCGCCTCCTATGATAAGGGTACGGTCTTTTAAGAGCCTTTGCTTTTCCTCAATATCCCTGATTCTAGTATTTAAATCGGAGAAGTACTGCTGTTCGTAACCATATTGCTCTTCAGGCATAGTATTATATGGCTTCTGGGTTTAAAATGGTTTCTGAATTTTAGGATATTATTAAATCAAAGATATGCTGGATTATAGATTTTTATTTTGTGATGTTTATCATAACAATCTTTAAAAAGAATGAATTTAACTCTTTTTTATGTCTTGGATGGCTGAATTTGAGGCTGGCATGGCTCTTGCATTAGATGAATATAGGCGTCTGCAAAGTTTAGATTCAAGTCATGAACTTTTAAGATACGGAAATGTTAAGCCAGAAGACGATGAAATCTTTTATTTAAGCGAAGAGAATAAAGAAGATTTCAATAAACGGTTTGCTAGAGAGGGCATAAAGCCCAGGGGGGCACCAGCATGTGCAGTTGCTATTGCTCAATTCTATTTAGCTTTAAGGGATGCAGCTGATAAATTAGAGGGTGTCGTAAGAACGTCAAATGAAAGCAAATTGGTACAACAAGTTGATGATTCTCCAGATGGTTTCCCATTTTAAAATAGAAATGTATTTAATCGTCTTAGCTTTTTACAGGCTATGATGTTTCAAAAGGGGGCTCCATTGTACGCTACGCAGACAGAGAGCAAGGAAGGGGAGACGATACTATATGTCAACTATATGGATGCTTCGGCAGTTCCGAGCATTGCAGAAAATATAGAAGTCATGTCAAGAACTGTTGAAGCTTTGGCTTCAAATCCAGGGGTTTCAAGGATAGTTTTTGTCCAGCAGAGAAATTATAATTATAGTTTTGAGCAGATATCTTTGCTTGCTGAAATAGCAAGGGTTTATAATTTTCTGACAAAACAGGAGGAGATTCTTTCTCCAGAGAAATTGAGCCTGCTGGGAAATCTGCCTTCTGTCTATGGCGATTTAGCTTATTTACTTAGCTTGCTGAAGCAGGATCCATTGGCCTGCTATCATGAGATAAAGAAAAGAGTGCTTGGATTTAGGGAGCAACTTGAGTCTGGGCAGGCGAACAACAAATCTGCGCTGGTTAATTATGTGAGGTTACTTGAGAGATTTAGATCTTTATTGGAGAATACAAAGCTGATACAAAGAGTGCTAGGAAATTTGGAGGATTACGCTTTAGGGAGCAGAGAGTTGTATAATGATATTTTTAGGCCAGATATTCTTCCTAACTTTACTTTTACAAGGTTAATTGCACAGCTTCCCAAGGATGCGGATTTTATTGACCAATATGAAGTCGGGGAGGAGGACGGAAAATTTATTGTTACAATATTAAAGCAGGAAAATGAAAGCAAGTATTTTTATCATGTTATGCCTCCTGAATATTCTTTGACTGAAGAACAGCATATGCTCGTTAATCTTTCCAGAAATGTCTTGACTGAGCACAGGCCAAAGGCAGAGGAGTTTACGAATCCTGAAAGAACAAGGGAAGTTTTCTTTAATGTTTCCAGGGATTTATTGGGAGAATTGGCTAAGAGCAAAGGGATTGACTTGAGCAACAGGGAATTGGTTTTAATGGCAAATATTTTGGTAAGGCACACCATAGGCTTTGGATTAATTGAAATTTTATTAATGGATAATAGACTGCAGGATATTGTTTTAAATGCTCCAATTGCGCAAAATCCTATTTTTGTAAGACATGAAAAATACGATGAGTGCGTTACAAATATAATTCCGAGCTATGAGGATGCGGATTCGTGGGCAGCGAAGTTAAGACTTCAGAGCGGGAGGCCTTTAGATGAGGCTAATCCTGTTTTGGATACGGATTTGAATGTTGGAAAGATAAGGTCAAGAGTGGCTGCGGTAACTCAGCCTTTGAGCCCCAGCGGACTTGCTTATGCATTTAGAAGGCACAGAGATCAACCATGGACTTTGCCTTTGTATATAAATAATAAAATGATTAATTCTTTTGGGGCAGGGTTATTGAGCTTTATGATTGACGGGGCGAGGACTCTTTTGGTTGCTGGAACGAGAAGCTCGGGAAAGACTAGCTTATTGGGAGGTTTAATGCTGGAGATTATGCCGAAATACAGAACTATTGTTATAGAAGACACTTTGGAACTGCCGGTTGATGCTTTGAGAAAAATAGGGTATGATATTCTAAGGATGAAGGTAAGGAGCGCTTTGGTTGAGGGGACGAGCGAGATTGAAGCTTCAGAGGGAATAAGAACAAGCTTGAGATTGGGGGACAGCGCTTTAATTGTTGGAGAGGTAAGAAGTTCGGAGGCGAAAGCGTTATATGAAGCGATGAGAGTCGGAGCTTTGGCGAATGTTGTTGCCGGAACAATTCATGGAGATTCTCCTTATGGCGTGTTTGACAGAGTTGTAAATGACTTGGATGTAACTCCGACGAGCTTTAAGGCAACTGATTTGATTATTATAACAAATCCTGTCAAGACGGCGGATGGGATGCATTCAATAAGGAGAGTTATTCAAATCACAGAGGTTAGGAAGCACTGGCAGAAGGATCCTCAGGAGGAAGGAGGGTTTGTTGATTTGATGAGGTATAATGTTGAGAAAGATGAGCTTGAGCCGACGGAAGAACTGATAAATGGAGATTCAGAGGTAATCAAGAGTATTGCGGGAAGGGTTAAGGGGTGGGCTGGAAATTGGGATGCTGTTTATGATAATATAATTTTAAGAGGGAAGATGAAGCAGGAAATTGTAGAAGCTTCGAGGAAGCTGAAGAATCCTGAATTAATGGAATCTAAATTTAATTCTGTATGCAATGCGGCATTTCACAGAATCAGCGATGAAATTACGCAGGAAAAAGGACTGCCTTTAAGCGATGACGTTTTTCCAAGATGGAAAGAATGGATGTATGAATATGCCAAGAAGTTTAGCTAGGGTTTGAGGCTTCGTAAATCCAACCCTTCCATGTATATCTACTTCCTTTTTTTCCTAAAGTGTATGCTTTTCCCCCTGTTTCTTTCATCATTTGTTCTCCTATTCTTTCAATCATTTCTTTTTGCCCTTCTTCCAATGGGAAATCTACTTCTATAATCATATTTCTTGTTTTATAAATTTTTTCTGCAAGGTCTTCTATTCTTTGATGATTTGATAAGCTTGCAACTGGGTAATATAATCTGCCGTTTGGTGTAAGATAGTTTCCAGCTTGTTCTAAAACAGTACGAATTATGTCTGTACCATCTTCTCCACCTGTAGGGATACATAGAGGATACCAATGCACTCCGTTTGTTGTCATTTTTCTTGCTATTCTTTCTGAAATCCCAGAAACATCAGCAATTATTACGTCTGCTTTTATTCCTTCGGGTATTGGTTCAAATAACTTTCCGTTATAGAGCGTAATTTTACTTTCTAAACCATTATTTTTAACATTTTGTTTTGCCAGTTCATATTGCTCTTTCACTATTTCAACAGAATATACGTGACTGCTTGGTTCCAGAGCTGCCCAGATGGCTAAAGGACCTAGTCCGGAGCCAATATCAAATACAACGTCTCCAGGATTAATTTTAACGGCCTTTGTGAATAATTTGGTTGTTTTATTTGGAGTAAATAGTTTGTCTGGAGCAGTTTGCAGGCGAATTGAATGTCTTACAAAATCATATTCAGTTATGGGCATTTATTTATTATTTTTCTGAGGTATAAATATATTTATGTGTTTAGGCCGATAGACTGCCAAGAGCTATAGAGGCAAGGACTGTCAAGGCGAGAATTGAGATTAGAGCTGTGGTAAGGTAAAGGAAAATTCCTCTTCTTAAGTTTTTAGATAATTCATATTTTTCTTTTAGAATATCACGGCCGGAATCTACTGTTACAAGAGCTCCAGTAAGGATAAATATTATTTCTATTATATAGATTCCAATTGAAACTTGGATAAAGTATGGAGGTATCATCTGAGAGACGTCAAAAAGGGAGACTATATTTGATAAATTGGAGAATCCTGCAGCTCCTGAATCTGCATGGACTTGGAGCGCTTGAAGCTTGTTAAGAATTATTGTTATCATTGAGGAAAGGCCGACTACTATTCCTGCTAATAGAGGGGCAAGGAAAACCATATTTGATTTCATATCTGAAATTATTTCTGCTAATAAATCACGAAGACGCTGATTTATTTTTTCTATGTTTTTTACATATTCAGATATTGACATTAATGAACGGGCTGCAACTTGAAGGCCTTTTTTTACAGATTCAACAAGAATTTTCATTGATGTTGAGATTAATGAGGATGGGTAGTATGTTATGGCTCCGCGTTTTTTGTCGAAAATTGCTCTTTCCAAAGACATTCCTGACTGTTGGATATTTTGATTTACTAATGCGAAGAAGTTGGAAGTTGTTTGTCCTTGCGTGGATTCTGCTACACGTCCGAAGGCAATTTCTGCAGGAATTCCATCGCCAAGACGATTTCCCAACTGGAATAAAGAGTTTGTGAATTCTGCTTCAAGCTTTTTTGTGTCTTCTCTTGATTTTATCAAAGGCTTTGTCTTTCCAGAATATGCAATTGAGAATAGCAGAGCGATAGCTAATGGGATGAACAGGCTTAGGAGGACTGCTAGGGGGCCGAATGGACCGAATGTTCTTCCTCCTATAATTTTGAAATCAAAGAGATTTACATCGGAAAGAAAAGGGAGGCCAAGATTACCAAATGTGAAATCACTAGGTATGCCAAGAGCGTCGGTAAGGAATCCTATTTGGAATATAAATGGCAGAAGACCGATGATTAGAAGAGGGAGCGCTATGAAAAGAGCCAAAGCCCAGGGAGCTTTTGATTTAAACTTTTCATAATTAGGATTCAATTCCAAGATTGAAGATTCTCCGTATCCTCCAGGACGCTTTAGAAGAACTTGGGAAACCATGTAAAACACAAAGAAGGGTATTATTATGTTGAAGATTACAAAGATGTGCTGCCATTGTATTGCGCCACCTAGGAGAGTTGATGCAAGAGGGAGAAGAGCAAGTCCGAGAGTTGGAAGGATTATTCCCAGCATATAAAGATTTGTCAATGGAGAACGTATCTCTCTGGAATATTTCAACATCTTTTCATAAACTCCGTCAAGTATTACTTGAAGTGCCTTTTCTAAGATTTGGACACGACGGGATTCTGTAGGTTCAAACAGAGAGGATTCTATTAAATGAAGAGACTCAACAAATTCAGGGGCATAATTTCTCCAAGTTTCTAAGTAGTTATCCAGAGATTGCTTTATTGTTGCAAAGCGGGAGATTTCAACATCATAGAATATTTTTTTGAAGTCCAGAGCTAGAGGACCTTCAAGATGTTCTGATGTGAACGCTATTGCTCTTTCAAGATTTGATGTATGCTTCATATATACTACAGTATAGAGGACTGCCGGAACCATTTGCGAAGAAGCTTCAAGACGCCAAGCATTTGCGAGGCGCTGTGGCATACTGTATGTGTAGTAGAATACAAACATGCTTGCAATCAATCCTAAAAAGGCAAATAAAAGCTGTATTGAGCCGTTAATGAAATATATTGCGACTGCTGTGAGTATTGTTGCAAAAAATAATCCAAGCATTGACATTATTGAAAGCGTAAGAGCTTGGGAAGCGGAGACATCTACATGGGCGACGTCAAGGTAGTGCTGAACTTTTATCCTGTCTTTTTCTGCAATGCGGAGCTTTATTATATTTCCAAGGGATTGCGCCCAGCGCTCGTAACGCGTTAATTCGCGGGACATATCTTTCTGGAATTGAATGTATTCTTTTGAGAAATCTTTCTCTTCTTCAGATATGCTTGATTCAAGCTTTCTAGAATATTTATCCAAAATTTCTTTTGTTGTGTTTGGAAATGCCATTGCGCCTCTTTTTTATTATTCTGAAGAAGGAAAAAGATGTTATAAACTTTGAGATTTTAAAAAGGTTTAATAATATAAAGGATTTGGCAAGAATATGAAAGGAAAAAGAGGGCAGACTTGGGAAACTTTGATTCCCTGGTTTATAGGAATTGCTGTATTGGTTATTATGATTATTTTAGCAGTTTTGTTTAAAGAAAAACTTGCAGGATATGGCACTTACCTAAGAAATTTATTCAGGAGATAATATGGCAGAGTTAACTATAGAACAAATTGTGAAGATTGGAATTGCTGTGCTTGTTTTAGTGGCAGTTGTTGCCGGTGTTTATTTGGGATTTAGAAATTACATTTTTCCTTATTTTAAGGATTTGGGGCCTGGAAATGCGGCTGGGGTTGTTCTTCTTTTTTTTAGGAGGGATAGATGAACCGAGAAGGCTTTTTCCTGGGGGAGACTACTTTGAAGATTGTGGTAGCTATTATTTCTATTTTGATTTTGGTTGTGTTGTTGGCTGGTTTGTATAATACTTTTTCCAGTAAAAATTCTTTAGAGAAGGCCCAAGCTAGTTTGAATAGATTGTCTGATTCTATTGTTTCAGTTTCCAGATTTGGAGAGAGCCAGAGCTATGTTTTGACTGAACCGCAAGGATGGTTTTTGACTTATTTTAATGCGAATCAACCTGTTTCTTGCGAGCAAGATAGTTGTATTTGTATTTGCAAAAGTCAGGACAAATGCGATTCCGTAGGTGTCTGCAATAAAGTTTCCAGAGCCTTGGTGCTTGAGAATCCAATAGCAATTAATCCAACAGAGATTAATTTTGAGGATGACGGAGATTCTATAAAAATTACGGAGAAAAAAAATGAATAAAAAAGGGGCTGATTTAGAGGAACTTGTTAAGATTGCCAGCTGGATTGCTTTTTTTGCCCTTATTTTGGGAGCGTTATATTTTTTAAGCAGGAGAGTTATAGCTTAGTATGGAAGAGAAAGGAGAGTTAACTAGCAAGCAATTGATTACCATAATTATATTAGTAGTTAGTTTTGTCATTATTTTGCTATTTTATTTTAGTTTAAATTTAAATTCCGAAGTTAATAAGGAAAGCTGCAGGAATTCTGTTGTTCTAAGAGGGACTCCTTTAGGGGGAGCTACTAAGTTAAATTGCAAGACGCAAGATATCTGTCTTTCTGCCGGAGGGGATTGTAATAGCGCAGGAAGCGATACTGTAAATTTAGATGCGAAAACGGAAAGGCAGTTATTTGATGAGGTTTCTAATTTAATGTATGACTGCTGGTGGCAGATGGGAGGGGGGAAAGTGAATTATGCTCCCAAAGGATTATTGGAGCATAGCTATTGTTCTATCTGCAATACTATTCATGCTGATGATAAGTTAAAGGCAAATTCAGACTTGAATAAAATCAATATGAAGGATTATTATACTTACTTACAGGAAAAGAAGATTTCCAATAGTGATGAGAGCTATCTTCATTATTTGTATGGCTTTGATTCAATAGAGAAGGTAAGGAGTTCTATATTGGAAAGTACCCAAGGAAAAGTGGACTTATATGAGCAGAATATCGATCTAACAAATCCAAGTGGCTATGCTTTAGTAACTGCTACAACCAAGGCTGGAAATTGGGAGAAAATTCTTGGAGGGACTTTGATTGGTACAGGGGCTGCTCTTGTAGGCTTGGCGACTGGAGGGATAGGTTATTTATTTATTGGAGGAGCTATAGTTGGAGGTGCGACAACTTTTATTGCAAGTAATGGAGACGAGGATCATACCTCTCCTGTTTTGTATTCTTTTGATGGGGAGGCTATTAAGGCTCTTAATTGCTATGAATTTTCATCTTTATCTTAATATGAATAAAAAAAAAGGAAATATTTTGGTTGGGAATGTAGTTTATATTGTTTTAGTTCTGGCTTTTTTTGCCATTTTGTTTATTTTTATTGCAAATAAGAGTTCTGCTACCTCTTTAGTTGAGGAGAGGACGGCGAAACAAGTAGCTTTGATGATAGATTCTGCAGAACCTGGAACAAGAATTACACTGAACCTGAATAGTGTTTTAGACAAGAGAGAAGAGGGCAGAGAAGTTGACGATGTTATAATAATAACGGATAATTTTGTGAGAGTTCAGTTGAGTGATAAAAGTTTTTACGTTTATTCTTTCTTTAATAATGTAAAAGTATCTTATAAAATCGAAGGGGGGTTCTTAACTTTAGATATAAGATGAATAAAAAAGGAGATGAGAGAGTTTTGTCATTGTATTGGTTTGTTATGTTTGTTATAATATCAATTGGAGTTGTTTCTGGAGTTTATTTGTTTTTTTCAAATCAAATTGATGTTCGGGGAGCGGAGGCGAGCATTCTCGGAGATAGGATAGTCGGTTGTTTGGTTCAAAATGGGATTTTAAATGAAAAATTATTGGAGGAGATGAATTCTGATAATTTTGAGGAAAAATGCAGACTGATTTTAAAAGATGATTCATTGGAAGCTTATAAAGATAAAAGCCAGTTTTACATAGAGGTTAATGCTGACGGAAAGGAATTTGCTGTCGGGGACGGCAGTTTCAAGGCTTTTTGTGGACAGGAAGAATCAAAGAGAAATATTCCAATTTGTGTTGATAAGATATTGATTATTTTAAATGAAGATAATGAATTTAAGGAGTTTAATATCTTGGTGGCTGTAAGGAAGGTGGAGCAAAATGCTATCTAAGAAAGGACAGATTGGCCAGACGATGACATGGATTTTTGCAACTATTATTGTTATAGTTTTGACTTTTCTTTTTATATATGTTTCAGGAGAGATAGACAAGATTAATTTTACTTCAAGCGATTCTTTAAATAGAGGAGACTCAAAAGTCGTAAATCAACAAATGCTGTTTGCTATTTTAAATAAGGAATTCGATGGAAAATCAGTAAGTGATATGATAAAAGCAAAGGATAAGGAAAATGTTGAAAGAAATGTTAAATTAATTTTAGATGATTTTTCAAACAAGGGAATTAAC